>Ga0207416_1003727_pt1 | contig 14109 bp, 10 predicted proteins | sample PaiPotPPM11metaG_FD_184107 | JGI IMG/M metagenome (GOLD analysis project Ga0207416, IMG submission 184107) | Iron sulfur acid spring bacterial and archeal communities from Banff, Canada, to study Microbial Dark Matter (Phase II) - Paint Pots PPM... ...
ATGTAATCGGTCTCGGTGCAGCGCGGTGCATTCATGCCAACTACTCTACCCGCTCCCACCCGCTTCGCTCAACTGCGTAAGTCCTAACCTATACGCGATCCTCGGTAACACATCCATCGCCAGCACATGAATCTGTCCAAGCATGTCTACCACCGGCCCTACGGCTCGGGTATGTCGCTCCGCTACTATTACTCGTTAGATACGTCCTAATACGAATGATCGCGTAGCCAATCGCGGTACACTGTCAGATGCGCGGCGAGTTCGTTATTGAGGGTGAAGCCGAGATCGCGTTCGAACCGCGCCATGTCGAGTGGGCCGCGCCGGACACTGATGCCGAAGGGGATGGTTGCCTCATCGGGCGGAACGAAGCGATAGCGCGCGTCGGGAACCGCTGCTTTCAATGCCGTGAGGATGTCCGACATCGTGTATCCCCTGCCGGCGCCGAGGTTGTAGATACGATGGGAGAGATGCGCTGCGTGAAGTATGGCGACGACGGCGCGAGCCACTTCGCTGGCGGCGGTCAGATCGCGCGTGAGTCTATCGTCGTGTATACGGATCTCTTCATTCGCGAGCGCGGCGTGCATGAGGCCATAAATGCTGCTCATCGCCTCCCGTGCGCCGGTCGGTCGCTCTAGGGGGCCGAAGAGCGCGGCGGGACGCACGGCGACAACGTCCATGCCGAACCCCTGCACGGCGTGCGCCATCAGTCGCTCGATGGATTGCTTGGAGACCGCATAGGCGCTCGTATCGCGCCACGGTGCGTCCTCAGTGAGCGGCGCGCCATCGTTCGCGGCATAGACCGATGACGAACTGAAGACGACGGTTCGCCGGACGCCGAGCGCGCGAGCAAGGTCGAGTGCGTGCGCCGTACCGAGCACATTAACCCCGATGGTTTCGCGCATCCCCATCGCTTCCATCGCCGCATGCGGCGTGATCGCCGCCGCATGGATGAGGTGCGTGATTCGTCGCTCGTCCGCCGCATTCACCAGCGACGTGTAGTCAGTGACATTCGCCTCCAACCACGTTACACGGGCTGACCGCGCGACATCGCGCCCGAGGAATGCACGCACGGTGTCATCTGGCGCACGGCGATCCGTCGCGATAACCGGGCCATAGGCCGCCGCCCAGACGAGATGCGGCCCAAGAAAGCCCGTCGCACCCGTGATGAATGTCGTAATATCGCTATTCATACCAGAGATTCCGTATTTTCTGGCATCATTCACTCATCTTCACGCGATGGGAGCCGATGAAGCCTGAATTAATGGGGCGCTGATGTGACGATCTCGCCGACATCGTCCACATACGGGTGTACGGGTTGGATCGGCTGATCTTCGGCGAAGCGGGCGAGCGAGAATGGTTTTGCGGCTGTGGGTTGCGCGCCGGTCGCCGCCCAGGTCGCCATCATCTGGCCAACATACGGGCCGCTCTTGAAGCCGCTGCCGCTGAATCCGGCGGCGAGAAAGAGACCACTGGCGCCGAGATGCGCCTCCAGGATCGGGCAGTGATCCGATGTCATGTCGAGGATGCCCGCCCAATCCCGCGTGATCGCCGCTCCTTCCATATCGGGGATGCGCCGCGCGATGGTCTGCTTCGAGTCCGCGACGATCGCGGCATCCGCCCGCTCATCGTACTGGTCGGCGGATGGGACGAGGCGGGATCGCTGCCGGACACCGATCAGCGTTTCCGTCTCGCCATACGGACGGAAATACGAGCCGAGCGCCGCATCAATGAAAACCATATGCCCATCGGGCCCCGTTGGGAGCGCGCCCTGTCGCCGGAAAAGGACGACCTGCGTACGGTGCGGCACGATGGGCAGTTCCACACCGAGGTCCGCGAAGAGCGGCACACCCCAGACACCCGCGCAGACGATAACGAGCGGCGCATCGAAATCGCCGTCGTCCGTCGTGACACCCGTCACCGTGCCTCCGCTCGTGCGGAGGGCGGTGACGGTGGCGTCGGTAATAATTTCCGCGCCGAGCCGCTCCGCCGCCTGCGCGAAGGAACGCGCGGTGTCGCCCGGCATCGCACACCCCGAATCCGGCTCATATGCGCAGGCGATCAGGTCGTCCGTGTCCACCCATGGTTGCAGGCGACGCACATCATCGCCATTGACGATGCACGTATTGACGCCAATCTGTTGGAGCATCCGCACATTTTCATGGAGGGCCGGGACGTTACGCGGAGTGACCGTCTGGATGAAGCCGGTGCGCGCAAAACCGGGATCGCCGACGCCGACGCGGTGCCGCCAGTCCTGGAAATAGGGCAGGCTCTCGTTTGCCAGCCGCGCCTCGTACGGGTTCGTGTAGTGCATGCGGACGAGGCCGCCGGACTTGCCGGTGCTCGCGCCTGCGATACCGCCGCGCTCAAGCAGAATCGTTTTGATACCGCGCTCCGCGAGGTGAAAGGCCGTACTCGTCCCGTTTACCCCGCCGCCGACGACAATCGCCTCCGCTGCCCGTGCCATGGGTCGCTCCCTTCGGTCGCTTCAGGACTGAGAACTGAGAACTGAGGACTGAGCATAGTGCGTTGCGAATAGCGTGTTGGCTGCTGAGTCCGGGAGGATCGAAATACCGAAGGCGGCCGCGAATGCGGGCACATGAACGCGCATCCCATGTGCCGCCGATGCCTCAATCGCCGCCGTGACGGCGAGCGTGCGAAGATGATCGTCAACACTTGGCGCGCACGCATCACCGGTATGGAAATCATGCAGAACGGCGCGTAACAGGAGCCGTACGTCATCCATGAAGGGTTCCTGCGTCGGCAATGGCACGTATTCCATCGCTTCCGTGCCATCGTGGACGATATGCAGGCCGTCGAAAAGCGCGGTCTGCACCAACGCACCGCGCGGGCAATCCGTCCGCCAGATAAAAGAATCCCGCACAGTGCGGGCGGCCCATGTGCCGGTGTACTGCACGATCATCCTATTCGCCAGTGTCAAGGTCGCGCAGACGGTGGCATCATCCGCGTAGTCGCTCCACAATGGATTACTTGTCGTGGCGGAGACGGTCAGCGCCTCGGTATCGTAGATGTGGCGGATAAGATCGAGGTGATGGACCGACTGCTCCCAGAGCATCGGCTGGCGCATGGTGAGCGGATATTTATTCAATCCCGGCGACAAGCCGTTGCGGTTCCGCCAATACGTGAGGTGCGCCAACCCTGGCGCATCAAGTTCGCCCCGTTGGAGGATGGTTCGCGCGGCCACCGTCGTCGCAGCGTAGCGAAAGTTCATCGCGATGAAGCAGCGTTGTCCGCTCTGTTGACAATGATTGGCAATGGCTACGGCGTCCGCGAGATCAACGGCGAGCGGCTTTTCGACGAGCAGCGTGCAGCCCGCGTCAGCGAGTGCGGTACAAAGTTCGCGGCGCTCCATCGGCGGCGTTGCGACGACGGCAATCGCGGGTGTCCGTGCGGAAAGCGCCGTGCCGTGATGCGCGAAGCAGCGGGCGTCCGGGCCGAATGTCTCGTGAACCCACGCGCGCGCCTCCGGGTCGGGATCAACATACCCGACCACATGGACGCCCGGCTCGCTCGCCAGGATGCGCGCCCACATTCGCCCGCGCACGCCGACACCAACCAATAGTACCGGGACCGATTCATCGTGGGAGCAATCGTTTCGTGTCTCGTTCTCCATGGCGCCGAGGATAGCGGGCGGGTCAATCGTGTGTCAATGAACGCGGGAAGTGATGAGCGATGAGCGGAATCGCTGTTCAGTCAGTGATGCGCGCGAATCCATCCCGACAACGACGTATTCTGACAGACTCATCGCTCATCGCTCATTGCTCATTGCTTCCCTAATCGCTGCCCGTGGAAGCGACGGGAATGGAGCGAATATTGGCAGCGGTCGCGATACCCATGCCGCCGCTTCCTTCGCTCGCCTCCGCGACGGCCTCCGCTTCCGCGACATCATTGATGCTGGCGAGGCGCGCGTTGTCCGACGCGATCCGAGCGATGGAGCGCTGGTTCTCGGGGTCGAGCCGCCGCGTCACGAAAAAGGTGAAACTGGCGAAGACGCCAGCGATCAGGAAGGGAATCTGGTAGCCGACGTAGTTGAGGACGATGCCCGCCGTGATCGGGACGACAATCGCCGCCGCGTGCTGCAATGTCACACCCATCGCGAGGCTTGACGCGACTTCGTCCGCGACCGCGACCTTGCGCAGATAGGTCGCGGCGCCAATCGGCGAGAGTGGCATCATGAACGCGTATAAGACATAGCAGAGGCAGGCGATCACCACGTTGTTCGCCAGCGCGTACCCGGCGAGCGCGACGACATAACCCAGATTGATCAGTGAGAGCATCCGGCGCTCGCCATGCTTGTCAATCATCCGGCCAATCCAGGGGCCGGACGACATGCTCGCGAAGGTCACCGCGATCAACACCCCTGAGATCTGCGCGACCGAGAGATGGTACTGGTGGACGAGCACCCAAAGTCCGAATGAGAAGAAGACCTGCTGCCGCCCGCCGTCGAGTGCGCTCAGGTAGTAGTAGTACCGATATTCGCGTTTGAAGACGATGGGGTCGCGCTTTGTCGCCTGCGCGCGGGCTTCCCCATCATGCAGATGGGGGAACCGGACAATCGCGAATGCCGCGAGGAGCGAAACCGCGCCGAGGAGAACGAAACTGGGCCGAAAGATGCCCGGATGGAGGTGAAAGACGATCCAGATGATGACCAGCGCCGTGAGCGAGCCACCCTGACTGATCGCGGCCATTCGCCCGAGGATGCTGCCGCTCTTCGATTCGGATGTCAGGCTCAATCCGAGTGAGTACTGCGTTTGCAGAACGGTATGATAGCCCATACTGGAAATGATCACCCACGGTGCGACCGACCAGAAACTATTCGACAGACCGAAGAGCGTATAGCCGACCGCGAGAAGGACAAGCGCGCCCGCCGTCACCCGCTGGAGTGAGACGCGATAAAAGAGCGCGGTGAGGAAGATGAGGAGAAAGCCGGGAATCTCGCGGATCGCCGTGATGTAGCCGAATTGCGGCCCTTTCAGACCAAGTACACTATCGAAGTAATTTGTGACGATGTTTTGCTGCGCGTTCATCGCGAACCCGAACAAGGCGGACATCGTCGCCAGCATAATAAAGCCGCGCCCTGCTGGCGTCTGCCACATACGTCTCACCTGCCGCACACCCGCCCCCTTGTTCAGCCGCACGGCACGGTTTCTGCCGTGCGGCGCGCACAAACCGTCACAATACCGTGAGATTACCACCGCTCCCACACGCGGACAAGGCGGAGATTCTCTGTGGCGGCGCGCCCATCATGGTATCACTCTTGCTTTGCGGCGGGCATGATATATGTCGTCGCACACCAGCAAAAGCCGTGTCGTCGCACGCCAACACCCGCGCTTCTCACCGATCCGGTCGTCTCCGCACGCGCGGCGGGCCTCCGCTATGTCAGCGACGCGCGGCCAGGCATCCGTCGCAAGCGGTCGGGTAAAGGCTTCAGTTACCGCATGCCGGACGGCGCCCTGATTCACGACACCGCAACGTTGCGGCGCATCCGTTCGCTCGCCATCCCTCCTGCGTGGACGGATGTCTGGATCTGCCCCACCCCAAACGGTCACATCCAGGCCACCGGCCGCGATGCCAAAGGGCGCAAGCAGTACCGCTATCATCCACGCTGGCGGGCCATGCGCGACAAGACGAAGTACACGCGGATGATCGCCTTCGGTGAGGCGCTCCCTCACATCCGCGAACGGGTGAAAGCGGACCTCGCGCGGCACGGCCTCCCGCGCGAGAAGGTGTTCGCCACAGTCGTGCGCCTGCTGGAGACGACCTTCATCCGCGTCGGCAACGAGGAGTACGCGAAGACGAATAACTCCTACGGCCTGACGACGCTGCGTAATGAGCACGTTGCGGTCTCCGGCGATACCGTCGCATTCCATTTCCGTGGCAAGAGTGGCATTGAGCACATCATCGGCATCAACGACCGGCGGGTGGCACGCATTATCAAGCGATGCAAGGAATTGCCCGGCGCGGAACTCTTCCAATACATTGATGACGACGGCGAGCGGCAGACGATTGACTCCGGCGATGTCAACGCCTATCTGCATGAGATCACCGGCGACCAGTTCACCGCCAAAGACTTCCGCACCTGGGCGGGCACCGTGCTCGCCGCGATGGCGCTCCAAGGGTTCGGGGCGTTCGACAGCGAGACACAGGCGAAGAAAAACATCGTCCGGGCGATTGAAGGCGTCGCGGAACGGCTCGGCAATACACCCGGTGTCTGCCGCAGGTGCTACATCCACCCCGCCGTTCTCGACGCCTATCTCGAAGGGATACTCCTCGAAGCACTCAAACAATGCACCGGGCAGGAAGTTGCCGATGGCCTGCACGGGCTGGAACCCGAAGAAGCCGCCGTTCTCGCCTTCCTTCAGCAACGTCTCACGCAAGAGATGCGGGAGCAACAATCGAAATCGAACCCGAAGTAGCATAGGCCTCAGCCTGCGCCACTGGCTCCTCGGTGCCCGCTGTCAGATATGCCAGGGATTCGACGTGCGAGGTCTGCGGGAAGAAGTCGAAAAGTTCGAGCGTCCGCAGCGTATATCCTCCACGAATAAAGGGGCGCAGATCGCGCGCGAGTGTGATCGGATTGCAAGAGACGTAGACGAACTGCCGGGGTCGTTTGGCGAGGATCGCGGTGGTCACGCGCGGATCGAGACCGGAGCGCGGTGGGTCCACGAGGGCAAGATCGAGGTCGGGCAGGAGGTTCATCGCCTTCTCGGCGGGTTTCGCGACGAACTCTATGTTCGTCAACTCCCAGAGCCGCGCCGTCTCGCGCGCCGCCGCAATCGCCGCCGGGTCTACCTCGATGGCGATTACCCGCCCCGCACGCCGCGCGAGAAACATCGTGAAGAGGCCCGCCCCACAGTAGATATCGGCGGCAATGTCGCCCGGCCCGAGTACTGTTAACGACTCGATGCGCGCGATCAGGCGCGGCACGAGAGCGAGATTGGTCTGGAAGAACGACCCGGCGGGTAGCACGAACGGCTCACCACCGACTTCCACGATGCTCGCCACCGGCCCGCGATATGGCCGCGTCTCGCCGGATGGATGTTTATATGTGACGCTGACGATCTCCGGGAGTGTGGCGAGTTTGCCCGCGAGCGGATGTAGTTCGGGGCGGTTCGGCAAATCCATCCCGCCGATGCCGCCGATCACGAGTTGCAGCAGCGGCGCGTCCGCTGTGCCGACGACTTTTACTTCGATCCACGCCTTGCCACGTAGATCGGGGTAGATGTCGTCCGTGTACCAATGGTTAAGCGTGGCCAGCAGGCCGGAAATCATCGGGTGGCTAATCGGGCAATGATGGATCGGGATGACCGACTGGCGGCGGCGCTTGCGGAACCCCGCGCCCTTGCCGAGCGCGATCGCGGCAGAATGGCGATAGCGCCACGGCTCGTCCAGCGCATGGATCGCCTCGGGCGGATGGTCAATCCCGGCTCCGTCCATGAGGGCCGCGACGATGTTCCGCTTCGTGTCGTGTTGAAATGCATCGGCCATATGCTGCCACTCACAGCCGCCGCAATCGTGGTCGCGGAAATATGGGCACGGTGGCTCGATTCGGTGCGGTGACGCGGCAATGACCTCCGTGACGGTCGCGCGCGTCCAGCCTTTACGGCCTTTCAGCGTCGTGATCGCGACGCGGGCGCGTTCGCCGGGGATGCCTTTCTCGACCGGAATAATCCACTCGCCGTACCGCGCCGTCGTCACACCTGCCGACGTGAACGCACCGAGATCAACGTCTGCCTCGGCGTGGACCATCCGCTCGCGACGACGGCGCGGACTGCGCGGGGCGGGCATATCCGGCTCCTGTATCATCCCTGTCGCGGTATCCCCCTCATTACTCATTGCTCGTCGCTCGTCGCTCGTCGCTCGTCGCTCATTGCTCTCTAGCGGCGCATCGTCAGGCGGCGGAAGGCTTCGGCCATTGGCAAATCAGCCTGCTTGCCGATCTCTTCCAGTCGCTCGCGCAATCGCTTTTCGAGGTTTTCCGAGCGGCCAACCTGCGAGTCGTGGCGCCGGAGCGCTTCCAGTTTCTTCTCGAAGGTGGAGGAGACATCCACGAAGCAGTCCGGATGCTCGGCGTTGAAGAAGAGGAGTTCCGCGACTTTGTGCGGCTCCAGGCCTTCCTCGTGATAGTGCTCCGGGAAGTAGATCGCGTCGCGCGCGGTCGGATAGATGGCGTCTGTCGTTGTGATGCCGACGTTGCGATGATCCGGGTGCAGCGCGTAGGGCCGCCACGGGTCATGGGTGATGACGATGTCCGGCTTGAAGCGACGGATTTCATGGACGATCCTGCCCCGGAAACGATACGAATTGTCCGTCTGGCCGTCCGGTTCGCGCAAGAAAACGACTTCTTTGATGCCGAGGACGGCAGCGGCCTCGCGCTGCTCCTGCTCGCGGATCTCGGTCAGGCGCTCCGGCGTCATGTCCGGATCGGGGGAGCCACGGTCGCCGCTCGTCACCTGCAAGAGGATGGCGTCCATACCGCGCTGCACCCATCGCGCCACCGTCCCCGCACTGGAGAACTCGAGATCGTCGGGGTGCGCTACGACGACCATAAAGGTTCTGTACTCGTCGTCCGGGATCCATTCCGCCATGCCGCTCGTCGCCTCCTGCTCCGCCGAGCCGCCTCCGGCACGGCGTGTCGTCGCCTTCACAGACGACGCATCGTATCACATGGACGTTACGCGGCGCGGGAAACAGGCGATATTTGCGAGCGGCCTGCACCCCGCGAGAGTATGTACGTACATTCGCGGCACAAGCGACTTGAGCACCGACAATTCGTGTGTTATCCTAGTGACAAGGGGAGAGGGTTGCTGATGGGCACGCCGGGGCGCGTTGCCGGTCCGCACAAAAGGGAGTAGGACATTGCCACTTTCGGTGCTCATGATCGCACCGACATCATTTTTTGCCGACTACGGCGCGCATGTTCGTCCCCTCGAGGAGATACGCACTCTCCAGCGCCTCGGGCATCGGGTGACGGTCTGCACCTACCACAACGGCCACGATGTCCCCGGTATTACCATTCAGCGCAGTATTGACATCCCGTGGCGCAAGCGGGTCGTCGTCGGCACCACACGGCACAAACTCTACCTCGACGCCGCACTCCTCGCGATCGTCCTGCGGGAGATGCGCCGCCTGAAGCCGGATATCATCCACGCGCATCTCCACGAAGGCGCGCTGATCGGTCAGATTGCTCGCGCCGCGCACCACGCGCCCCTCCTCTTCGATTATCAGGGCAGCCTGACGGCGGAAATGACCGATCACGGCTTCCTCCGCCCATCGAGCATGCTCCACGCCCCGCTCGCACGGCTCGAACGGACGATCAACCACGCGATGGACATGATTATCACGAGCACCCATCACGCCGCGAACTGTCTGCGCGCCGACGGCGGCCTGCACGATGAGAAGATCGTGTGCATCCCCGATGCCGTTGACACGCAACGCTTCCGGCCGGACGCACTTACCGCGAACGAACGCGGGCTGCTGCGAGCCCAACTCGGTATCCGGCCGACAGACAAGGTCGTCGTCTATCTCGGCCTGCTTGCCCCCTATCAGGGCACCGATATGCTCCTGGAAGCAGCGGCGGATGTTCTCCGTCGGGCGCCGGACGCCTTCTTCCTCATCATGGGCTTTCCCGGCAACGAGCGATACCGCGTGCTGGCGGAGCGTCTCGGGATCGCGCATCGCGTCAGCCTTCCCGGCCAGATACCATATCTGGACGCGCATCGCTATCTCGCGCTCGGCGATATCGCAGTCGCGCCGAAACTCTCGGAGACCGAGGGCAACCAGAAGATTTTCAATTATCTCGCCGCCGGCCTCCCCGTCGTCGCCTTTGACACGCCCGCCTCACGCGAAATCCTCGGCGACCACGCGACCTTCGCGACGCGCGGGGATGTGGGTAGCCTCGCCAAACGCATTGCCGCGCTCCTGTCGGACCCCGCCACCGCGCACCAAATTGGTCTCGCCGGGCGCACGGTCGCGCTGCAAAACTTCTCGTGGGAGCGGCGCGGCACGGAACTGCTCCGCGCCTATGCACGTATCCTTCCTCCCGAGAAATTGCCACTCGTCGGCCTCCAACAAACCGCACCCTTCGTTGCGCCCATCTTCGCGGATGGCGGCTCGGATTAGACGGATCGTCTTGAGGCGAAGAGGGGACTGACTCGAACATTCTGTCGTGTACGCCGGGAGCGGCGCGATACGAGGAACGTTTCGGGGTGCAGGGAGCGAGAACAGCAGGGCAACATCCGCGCAATGTCGTGTTGTACGTACATCTTGCAATGATCCGCCTCACTCCATAGACTTCGCCTGTTCACGATTCTGGCAGGCGACGTCTCTTCGGGGGAATGGGGGCGGCGGAAGATGTTCGGGGATCTGCGGTTCGCACCGTTCCGTGGCGTGCTCGTGCTGGGAGTGGGGCTGCTCCTGCTCTCGACGTATTTCGCCGCGCCAGTCTTCATGCACGGTAGCGCGGCGGAGACCGCGTTCGGCTCGCCGGCATTCCAAACGCTCTGGAGCAGCATCGAACCCGTCGTGCCAAACTTCTGGGGGCCGACGGTTCAGCCCGCGCGCCAGGAGCCCTATCGCGAAGCAACGAACGGCTCACGACTCGTTCAATATTTCGACAAGGCGCGGATGGAGCAGACGACGGCAAGCGGGCCTGTAACGAACGGCCTGCTGACCGTTGAACTGATCACCGGGCAGCGCCAAATGGGTGATACCTCCTACGTGGCCTTCTCCCCCTCCGCGCTGCCCATCGTCGGCGACCCGACGAATACCTGGCCGCCCTATTCCGCGCTTGGCGGAGGCGTCTTCGCGGCAAAGGTGGGTCAGAGTGGCGAGCCGTCCCGCACCGTCTACAAACCGGGCGGGACATTTGGCCTCAATCCCGGCCTCGGCGCCGATCCGGGGGCGCAATTCGGCGCATATCAGTCTGATCCCGGCGGCAAATATGCCCACAATATCCCGATCGCCTTTTCGTCCTACCTCGCCGCACTCCCGATTCCCTGGCTCTCCACGATGGGATTGCCGCTCACCGAGGCATTCTGGGTCAACGTTATCGTCGGCGGCAATCCGACCTGGGTGCTCGTGCAACCTTTTGAGCGGCGCGTCCTTTCCTATACCCCCACGAATCCGGCCGGCTTTCAGGTCGAGATGGGCAATATCGGCCAGCATTACTACCGATGGCGATACGTCACCAACCCTGGGGGCAGCAACGTACTCGCTCCCGGCGCTACGGCAACAGCAACCTCGCAATCACCGACACAGACATCGAAGCCATCCACCACTACACCAACAAACACGCCGAAACCAAAGTCTCCTATATTGACAACGTCATCGAAAACGGTCCGTGCGACGCTCAGTCGCGTAGTCGTTGGCGCTGCTCCCGCGTACCTGACGCCATCGGTCATAAAGTTGGACAGCTCGACCGTGACACTCACCCTGGCGTACGACGGATCATCGAACGCAATCACCAGCACCGCACACCCCACGAACTGGGTACGGGATCCGACGAACGCGACGGCGTCCAGCACGAGCGCGTCCGATCCGCTCTCGCTGACGGACAAGCAGACAACCCTCACACTCACCGCAAAGGCGACGATCCCGTTTGTAGACTCGACCACTTCACCGCTGGTCGTCACACTCACTCAAAAAATCTCGCCGTCCGATTACACGCCGGGAATGACCTTCACGTCGCCGCCGTTGAGTAATGCCCACACCCCGGGCTACAGCGTCACGATGACTTTCACGGTCGCACTCAGCGGTTGATCGGCAAAAGCCACGGCCGCTGATCGGCGATTGGCAATCCGATCGGCGGTACGCATGCCGGAGAGGAACGCGCCATGCACCGTGGCTGGGTAGTCGCTGATCGTCGCTTCCCCCGCAAAAAAGAGGCGGTCGCTTGCGGGCCGCGCGAGGGCAGCGACGCTGAATCCGTCTGCGTGCAGTGCTCGCGCCGCCGCGAACCCCGCCATCCCCGCGCCGACGACGACAACCGATCCCGCCGCCCGCACGGGGCGTATCTCACGCTTCAGGAGCATGACAACGGCTGCGGCAAAGCCCCCTTGCATGAGGCCGTGCCGACTGAAACGAGCCTCACATGCGCCCTCAACCGCCGAACCGACCATGCCGCCCCGCTTCGTCGCGAAAAACACCCGCAAGATGTCCGCACGGGAGCGAGTCTAGCATAGGGAACGGAGAGATCGGCATGCGTGCATGCTGCTGCTTCGATGGTGAAGCCACGAAATCGCAATGCGGCGGTGGCGGAACCGCCGTATACATGCGATACTTGCAGGTCGGCGGGCGTCTGCGCTCGCGGGATATATTGAGAAGGAAAGGCATATACCGTTGCAGCAAACCCTCGCGGAACGACCGACCGCGCTCAAGCACCCGATGCGACACGAGATCCGCAACGTCGCGATCATCGCGCACGTTGATCACGGCAAGACGACGCTCGTGGACGGGCTGCTCAAGCAGTCGCACGTCTTCCGCGACCCGGCTTCGGCTGGCACATTAATCATGGATTCCAACCCGCTGGAGCGAGAGCGCGGCATCACGATCCTCGCCAAGAACACCGCCGTGATGTACCACGGCGTCAAGATCAATATCATTGATACCCCCGGCCACGCGGACTTCGGCGGTGAGGTCGAGCGCGTCCTGAATATGGCCGATGGCTGCCTCCTGCTTGTGGATGCCGTCGAGGGCCCGATGCCGCAAACGCGTACCGTCCTCACGCACGCGCTGACGCTCGGCCTGCGCCCAATCGTCGTCATCAACAAAGTGGATCGCCCAAACGCGCGCATTGACGAGGTGCTCGAACGGACGAGCGACCTCTTCCTCGCCCTCGCGACGGATGCCGACCAACTCGACTTCCCTGTCCTCTACACCATTGCCCGGGATGGCCGCGCCGGGACAGGCCCGAACGACCTCGCGGAGGATCTGCGGCCGCTCTTCGACGCGATCCTCGAATATATCCCGCCGCCTGTCGGTGACCCGGACGGCCCATTTCAGATGCTCGTCGCCTCGCTCGATTATGACTCGCACCGGGGGCGAATCGCCGTCGGGCGGATGAGCAGGGGCAGTATCGCGCCGGGGCAGACAGTCGCCCGCGCCTCGCTCGACGGCACGGTGATGCCGGGGCGCATCACCTACGTCGCGGTCTACGATGGGCTGCGCCGCGTGGATGTCGAGCGGGCGGAGGCCGGCGATATCGTCGCACTGACCGGTATTGCGCAGGTGACGATCTCCGACACCCTGGCCGACCCGGATCACCCTGAAGCGCTGCCCGCGATTGCCGTGGAGGAACCGACGCTGCGGCTGACCTTCGGTGTCAGTACCTCGCCGTTCGCAGGCCGCGAGGGCAAATTCGTCACCTCTCGCCAGATCCGCGATCGCCTCTTGCGCGAACTGGAGACGAATGTCTCGCTGCGCGTCGAATCCACCGATCAGGCGGACGTCTTCCAAGTCTCGGGACGCGGCGAACTGCATCTCGCCGTCCTCATCGAGACGATGCGCCGCGAGGGGTACGAGTTCGAGGTCTCGCGCCCGGAGGTGATTCTCCGCAAGGTGGAGAATAAGACCCTCGAACCGATGGAGCGGCTGTTGATTGACACGACCGCCGAGTACACCGGCCCGGTCAACGAACTGCTCGGTCCGCGCCGGGCGATCCTCCTCGATCTGCGGCAGGATGAGACGGGACGCGTGCGGATGGAATTCACCGTGCCGACACGCGGGCTGATCGGCTTCCGCAACGCGCTCCTCACCGCGACGCGCGGCACGGCGACGATGGGCAGCATCCTGCTCGGCTACGAGCCGTGGGCGGGCGAGATCACAAGCAATCGGGGCGGCGCGCTCGTCGCCTCCGAGCCGGGTGTTTCGACGACGTTCGGCTTGCAGAACGCGCAGGAACGCGGCGTCACCTTCATTGACGCGCAGACGCCGGTCTACGCGGGCATGATTATCGGCCAGCAGCCGCGCGAGGGCGACCTCGCGATCAACGTGGCGAAGGAAAAGAAACTGACGAATATGCGCTCCTCGACGGGCGATATCGCCATCCGGCTGACGCCGCCGATCGAGATGAGCCTCGATAAGTCGCTCGAT
>Ga0207416_1003730_pt1 | contig 14105 bp, 12 predicted proteins | sample PaiPotPPM11metaG_FD_184107 | JGI IMG/M metagenome (GOLD analysis project Ga0207416, IMG submission 184107) | Iron sulfur acid spring bacterial and archeal communities from Banff, Canada, to study Microbial Dark Matter (Phase II) - Paint Pots PPM... ...
GGGTCCACATTGAGGCTTCGAAGCTGGACCTGGTTGACGCCGTAGCGTTCGATGAACGAGACCAGCGCCTCGATCTCCGCCGGTGCATCGGTGATGCCTGGGAAGGTGAGGAGGTTGATCGTCACCTGGCCGCCGCCGGCATGTACCAGCTCGGCGCATTCGGCGACCTGGGCGAGGCCGTAGCCTACCGGCCGGTAGTAGGCTCGGAAACGAGCCTCGTCCAGGCTGAAGATGCTGATCCGTATCGAATTCAGGCCGGCTTCCATCAGGCGGCGGAGCACAAGCGGCCGGGACCCATTGGTATTGATGTGGACGGTCGCCTCCGGGGCCGCCGCGCGGATCCGGCGCGTGGCCTCCACCAGGACTCTCCCGCGGGTGAGCGGCTCGCCTTCGCAGCCCTGCCCGTAGCTGACGAAGTTCTCCGGCGAGGCGCAGAGGTGCCAGGTGGCGAGCTCGGCGATCTCCGCCGCCGATGGCGCGAAACTGAGTCGAGTCTGGGGCGAGTCGACATCACCCCACTGTTCCGAGATGCAGCCGAGGCAGGCGGCATTGCATGCCGGCGAGACCGGGATCGCTCCCTCTCCCCGTCGCAAAAAAACATTTTGCGCGGTCAGGCAGCGGTAATCCGTCGCGCAGGTGGTCAGATGGCGAATCAGCCGGTTATCCGGCAGCGCCCGGCGGGCGGCTGCCAGCGCTGGGCTGATATCCTGCCGGTCGGCGGCCTGCGGGTTCCATGCATCCCAGCGGTCGGTCCTGACCGCGGCGACACGCGGCTGACCATCAACGACGCCGACCGCGGCGTAACCGTAGAGCGGCAGGACCGGCGCATCCTGATCCTGCTCGTAAGCGGGCAGAAGCGTCCGCAGGTAGCCCGGTGGCAGCACCGCGGCGACGGCGAGGGCGCCCCGGCGTCGGAGAGAGGTTCGTGCTCGTCCGTGCTCGCCGAGCGCGAACCTGCCGGGCAGGTGAACCAGCGTGGTACCCGCCGGGGCGGCGATCAGCCGGTCAGCAGGCAGGATTTCCCAGCCGGAGCGGCCCAGCGCCTCGAGGGAGTCGTGAACGCTCAGGCTTCCGTCGGCGGCGGCGGTCAGGAGGCGGGCCACGCCCCTACGTTACCCCGCCGCTACTGGAGGAAATCGAGAGGATTCTGCGGCGCACCCTGGTAGCGAATTTCGAAGTGCAGGTGCGGTCCGGTCGAACGCCCGGTCGATCCCATCAAGCCGACCTCCTGTCCCGGGCCCACGGACTCGCCGGTGTGGACCATCACGGCGGACATGTGGCCGTACACGGTGTGAAACCCGTTGCCGTGATCGATCTCGACGTAGAGACCGTACGAGCCCCAGCCTGCGAAGACTACCGTGCCTGCATCCGCCGCCACCTCCGGCGTTCCCTCCACGTTGGCAATGTCGATCCCGGGATGGTATTGCCAGAAGTAGGTGGTGATGGTGCCCTGGGCAGGCCAGATGAAGCGACCGAGATGGTGAAGGTTCTCCCGCAGGTCAGCGGTGGTCGCCATCGGCGCCAGGGTCAGGCGCGTCCCGTGCATTACGGCGCTGTCGGGCCGGATGGACGCCGGCGCCTCTGCCCGAGTCGCTCCGGCGACGAACCGGCTCGAGCCCCCCGCAAACGCCGTGGTCGCGATGACGTCGCCGGCCGGCTGGCCGAGCTGCAGTGGAACCAGCGCCGCGCCGAGCAAAGCCAGCCCGAGTACCAGCCCATGGGTTGCCAGGCGCGGCAGGCCCCAATCTGTTGTTGGCAAAACGCCGGTCAGTCTACCCCGCCGTGCGGCGCAGCGTCAAACGAACATGATCCAATTGCACATATTGTGCAACCGCCTGCTAGCGAACCTTTCGCTGGCCTCCCTCGGGTGAACGCAGGGCAACGTGGTGCTTGGTATTGAGGTGGCGAACCGTACCGCTCTTGCTCCTGAAAACCATCGACTCCGTCTCCGCCCAGACATGGTGATAGATGGCGCCGTGCAGGAACTCGCCATCGGTCACGCCCGTGGCGGCGAAGGCAACGTCGTCGCCTTTGACCAGCTCGTCCACCGAGTAGACTCGCCGCGGGTCCTCGAAACCAGCAGCCCGGGCTCGGTCCTCGTCATCCTTGGAGCGCAGCCATAGCCGGCATTGCAGATCGCCGCCGAGGCACTTGAGCGCGCAGGCGGCGAGGATCGCCTCCGGAAGTCCCCCGACTCCGATCATAACGTCGATCCCGGTCCCCTCCAGCGTCGCCATCACCGCGGCAGCGATGTCGCCATCGCTCAACATCGAGATCCGCGCGCCGACCTGGCGGACCTGTTCGGTCAGCGATTGGTGACGGGGACGGTCGAGCATGACGACGGTGAGGTCTGAAACCTGGACCTTCTTGGCGAAAGCCACCCGCTGCAGGTTGTTCTCCACCGAGTCGGTCACGTCCACCGAGCCTCTCGCATCGGGACCGACGGCGATTTTCTCCGCGTACATGCCCACCGGAGCTCGAACCATCGACCCCGGGGGCGCGGTAGCGATGACCGAGACAGCGTTTGGCAGTCCCTTGGCAACCAGCGTCGAGCCATCGATCGGCTTGAGCGCAACATCGCAGGCTTCCCCGGTGCCATCACCGACCGCCTCGCCGACAGAAAGCGGCCCCTTGCCGTCCTCGCCGATGACAACAGTGCCGCGCATATGCACTCCTTGCAGCGCTTCGCGCATGGCTGCCACCGCCGTGGCCTTGATCCCATCCCGATCCAGGTTGCCCATCCATCGGCCGGCCGACAGCGCCGCCGCCTCGGTCGCACGCACCAGCTCCAGTCCGAGGTTGGGCTGGACTCCCCGTGATGCCCCCAGGCCGGTTGCGGGTGACGCCGGGAGTTCAGCCCTCACGGACTTGAACGCTGTCGGAGGAGCCGGCAGCCGGCTCGCCGGCGCTCTCTGCGGGCTCAACTCGCAGGCCCGCGCGGTTGGCGGCAGCCCTGACGAACTCGCGAAATAACGGATGAGGCCGGTTCGGCCGCGAGCGGAACTCGGGATGGAACTGCGAGGCGACGAACCAGGGGTGGTCGCGAAGTTCGATGATCTCTATCAGGCGGTCGTTCGGAGATGTACCGGAAAAGGTCATTCCGGCTTCCCACATCGGCTCCCGGTAGACGTTGTTGAACTCGAAGCGATGACGGTGGCGCTCGTAGACCACCGGCTCGCCGTAGGCGCGGGCTGCCAGAGTACCCGGTTGGAGTTTGCAGGGGTAGAGACCGAGCCGCATCGTCCCGCCCTTGTCGGCGACATCCCGCTGCTCCGGCAGAAGGTCGATCACCGGATGACCTGTGAAGGCATTGAACTCCGTGCTGTTGGCATCCGGAGCCTCGAGGACGTCCCGGGCGAAGTCGATCACGGCGCACTGCATCCCGAGACAGAGTCCCAGGTATGGCACGAGCTCGGTCCGCGCGAAGTGAGCCGCCGCGATTTTTCCCTCGATGCCGCGATGCCCGAAGCCGCCCGGAACCACTACGCCGGCAACATCCTCGAGGGCACGTAGGTCGCCCACCTCGAGCGTTTCAGACGCGATCCATTTGATGTCGACGCGAAGGTTGTGGTGGACGCCCGCATGGCGGAGCGCCTCGGTGACACTTATGTAGGCATCCGGGGCCGGCAGGTATTTTCCCACTACCCCGATACGAACGGATCCCTTCGGATGCTGGATCCGGTGTACCAGTTCCTTCCAGTCGGTCAGGTTGGGCGCAGAGGCAGGCATATCGAGTGCCTCCACGACGAAGCTTCCCAGCCCGGCATCCTCCAGTACGAGCGGCACCTCATAGATGGATGCTGCGTCCGGTACCGAGATCACCGCCCGCCGATCGACGTCGCAGAACAGGGCGATCTTGTCCTTGAGGGCGACGCTGACCGGACGCTCCGACCGGCATACGATCGCATCCGGCTGAATACCGATGCTGCGCAGGGCGGCCACGCTGTGCTGTGTTGGTTTGCTCTTGAACTCTTCTGAGGCCTCCACGAACGGCACTAACGTGACGTGAAGGTAGAAGACATTCTTTCGGCCGAGGTCGTTCTTCAGTTGCCGGATGGCTTCCAGGAAGGGCAACGATTCGATGTCGCCGACAGTACCGCCGACCTCGACGATGACGACGTCCGGGTTGTCCTCCCAGGTGACGCGCGTGATCCTTTCCTTGATCTCGTTGGTGACGTGCGGGATTACCTGGACCGTCCCGCCGAGGTAATCACCGCGGCGCTCCTTGGCGATAACCTCGGCATAGATCTTCCCGGTGGTTACGTTGCTCGCCTTGCTGAGGTTGGTATCGATGAAGCGCTCGTAATGGCCCAGGTCGAGATCGGTCTCGGCGCCGTCGTCTGTCACGAAGACCTCGCCATGCTGGTAAGGGGACATCGTGCCGGGATCGATGTTTATGTAGGGATCCAGCTTCTGGAGGGAGACGTTTAGGCCCCGGGCCTTCAAGATGGTCCCGATGGACGATGCCGTGATTCCCTTGCCGATCGAGGAAACCACGCCGCCGGTCACGAAGACGTACTTCGGCACCGGGGCACTATTCTACTGCGTCGGGTTCCTCGTGCGAGCTGCGTTCCAATTTCGTAAGGTCTCACCATGTATCCCTACGGACTGATCGGCAACTGCGAAACCGCAGCGCTCGTCTCGATGGGGGGCGCCATCGACTGGTTTTGCTATCCGCGCTTCGACTCCCCTTCGATCTTCGCCGCCATCCTCGACCGCCAGCGAGGCGGAACATTTCGTATCGGGCCGGTCAACCCGGTTCCGGCAGGGGAACAGGCATACATCCGGGATACCAATCTGCTCACCACCACCTTCCACCGTGCCGACGGAACGCTGGTCGTCACTGATTTCATGCCGTGCTTCTACGAGGGGGAGCGGCTGATTTCGTTACGGCGGATCTGCCGCGCCCTCGAGGCCCGCGGGGGCCCGGTCGAAGTCGAGCTGGTCCTCGATCCTTCCCCCGGCTACGGCCGAGCCCGCACAACTTTCGCCGAGCGGGAAGGCATCGTGCTGGCCTCGGGCGGCTCCCAGGAGGTAATCCTCTCCTCCACCATGCCGATGGAAGGCGGCAGGGTCGAAGAGGTCGATGGCCGGCCCCGCTTCGTCCATCGCTTTACGCTCGAGCCCGGCAGGCAGGTCTGGTTCACGCTCGGTTTTGGCGAGCGTTACTTCGCACTGGGTCGCAAATTTCCCAGCAGCAGCGACGCCACCGAACTGGCCGAACGCACGCGCGAGTTCTGGATCCGGTGGCTGGATCAGTGCCTTTACACAGGCCCGTTCCAGGAGGCGGTTCGGCGGTCCGCGCTGGTCATCAAGTTGCTTACCTATGCGCCCACCGGGGCGCTCACCGCCGCCCCGACCACGTCGCTCCCGGAGGATGCGGGCGGGGACCGGAACTGGGATTACCGCTTCTGCTGGCTGAGGGATGCGTCTTACGGTATTGCCGCCCTCTTCCGCGCCGGCTTTTCCCAGGAGGCGGCAGACTTCATCAACTGGATTCGGGATCGCGCCTACGACCACGACTTTGCGATGCAGATCGTCTACCGGGTGGATGGCGATCCACATCTACCGGAGCAATACCTGGAGCACCTCGCCGGCTACGACGGCGCTCGTCCCGTCCGGATCGGCAACCGCGCGGCCGGGCAGCGGCAGCTCGATGTCTTCGGCGCGGTGATCGACTGTATGGCCGTCTATCAGCGCAAAGGAGGCTTCATCTCCACCAAGCTCTGGCACGTGATCGAGCGCTTTGCCGATGGCATCTGGGAGCTCAGCCGGGAACCGGACAACGGCATCTGGGAGTTCCAGGGCGAGCGCAAGCATCACACCCACTCCAAGCTCTGGTGTTGGGTGGCGCTAGATCGTGCCATCACGCTGGCGCGCGGCACCGGTAACACCGCCCACGTGGAAGCATGGGAGCGGGCGGCCACTGATCTGCGCACGGAAATCGAGACGCGTGCCTGGAATCCGAAGATCGGCGCCTTCACCCAGGCCTACGACGATGAGTGCCTGGATGCGGCGGTGCTCCAGATGCCCGTACTCGGTTTCCTGCCCGCGACCGACCCGAGGATGCGGGCTACCATCGAGACCCTGAGCCAGCGTCTGGTCAACGGCGCCTATGTACGCCGCTACGACTGCCGCGATGACCAGGGCTACCTCAGCGCAGCCTTCCTTCTGTGCAGCTTCTGGTATGTGGACGGGCTGATCGGCCTGGACCGACTCGACGCCGCTGAGCGTCAGCTGGAGCTGCTGGTGGCGCTTTCCTCACCGCTGGGCCTGCTTGCGGAAGGCGCCGACCCGGACAGCGGCTCCCCGCGGGGCAATTTCCCCCAGGCTTACAGCCACCTCGGTCTGATCGACAGCGCCGTCCGCCTGGAACGCGCCCGCATGTCCGCCCAGGCCGGGGCGCGGACCCAGGAACCCCGCCAGGCGACCGCCTAGCCGAAATCCGTCCCGACCTAGTCGACGGCGGCGGAGACGGCCGCGCCCCGGGCCTCGAGGATGACGAGCTTCGGCTCCTCACTTGCCGGGCTGGAGGTGAGCTGCAGCTTCGGCTGAGGTGTAAGGTCGGTGGCGCCCATTTCCTTGGCGAACTTCTCGACGCCTTCGAGGTTCTGGGCGAGCAGCGTCAGGCCCGGTAGCTTGTAGGAAATCGGCACCACCAGCTTCGGGTCGACCTGGTTGACGATCTCGGTCGCCTCGGTGGCGTTGATGTGGCTGCCGTCCCCGACCGGGACCAGCAGGACATCGACCTTGCTCCCGATGGCGTCGAGTTGGGCCTCGTCCAGCACATGACCCAGGTGACCGAGGTGACAGACGCGCAGGTCATCGATCTCGACGACATAAACGGTGTTCTTGCCGCGCTCCGCTCCCTTCTTGCGGTCGTGGTAGGTCTGGATCCCATGGAGGGCGATGCCCTGAATTTCGAACTCCCCGGCCCCGGTCACCAGGTGGTACTCGCTCCCGAGGCCCTGCATGCTGAAGTGGGTCGGATCTTCATGGCTCAAGGCCACCACCTGGACGTTGAGCCGGACCGGAGAGAGACCGAGCTTGGGATCGTAAGGATCGATCAGGACGGCTGCCTCACGGCCACGCAAGCGGACTGAGTTCAGGCCAAAGTAGGTGATTTCCACCGGCTGATTCTAGCGGCGGCTCCTCACATTCGAGCGGGCGCCGACACACCCATCAGCTGAAGGGCGTTGGCGAGCGTGAGCTGGGCCGCCCTGGTCAGTTGCAGTCGAGCCGCGGTCAGTGGTGCGTCCTCGGTGACGATGCGGCAGTTTTTGTAGAAGCGATGCACGCTGGCAGCGAGCTCATCCGTATAGAACGCGATTCGATGGGGTTCGATTGCCTCGGCGGCTTCGCGGAGGGCGTCGGGCCAGCGCAGCATGATGCGGATCAGCTCCAACTCCCACTCCGACTCGAGACGTTCCAGCGCCGGCTCATCCTCTACCGCCCCTCCCAGCACCAGGACGTTCGCCAGACGCGCATGCGCATACTGCGCGTAGTAGACGGGATTGTCGCTGGACTGCCGCTTGGCCAGGTCGACGTCGAACTCCATCTGGGCGTCCGCGGAGCGAAGCAAGAAGAAGTAGCGGAGCGCGTCGGGGCCTACCTCGTCCAGCATCTCCTTGAGCGAGACTCCGACGCCGGCGCGCTTGGACATGCGAACTGTCTCCGCCCCCCGCTTGACGGATACCAGCTGGATCATCAGGACGATGAGCCGCGCCGGGTCGATGCCGAGAATGGCAAGCGCCTCCTTCAGCCGACCGACCTGGCCCTGGTGGTCGGCCCCCCAAACGTCGATCACGCGGTCGAAGCTTCGTATCTCGAACTTTTCGCGGTGATAGAAGATGTCGGAGGCGAAGTAGGTGGGGTAGCCGTCCCTCCGGATCAACACCTCATCCTTCTCGGTTCCGGTGCGGAACCAGATGGCCCCGTCCCTCTCGACGATGCGGTCCAGCGCCCGCAGCTTATCCATGGTTTCCTGGTCGAGGCCGGAGTAGAGGCTGGTTTCGAGGAACACCCGGTCGTGGCGGATGCCAAGCCGCTTGAGGTCCTCCCAGATCCGCTCCTGGACCCATTCCGCGCCGATCTCTGACAGGCTTCCCGCGTCCGTGATGTCCCTGGCTCTGGCGACCTCGACGATATCCGTGAGATAGTCGCCGGAATAGCCACCCTCCGGCGCCTCCTGGCCGAGCATGCGAGCCCGTATGGATTCGCCGAAGAGCCTCATCTGTTTGCCTTTGTCGTTGATGTAGTACTCACGTTGGACGGTGTATGCGGACGCCTCGAGAATTCGGGCCGCCACATCGCCCACCACGGCGCCGCGAGCATGACTGAAAAGGAGCGGACCAGTCGGGTTCGCACTCACGAACTCGACCTGCACGGACTTGCCAATCCCGAGGTCGTTCCGGCCCCAGCCTTGCCCGGACTCGATGACGGCAACGATTTGCTTCCGCAGCCAGGAGGCCTCGAGCCGGATGTTGATGAAGCCGGGCGGGGCGACCTCGATCCGCGCGAAGCCGGGTGGCAGGCTGATCGCCGACGCCAGCTCGGTGGCGATTGCAAGCGGCGACCGTCGTAGTGTTTTTGCCAGCTTGAGGGGGAGCGTTACCGAGTAGTCCCCGTGGGCCAGGTTCTGGGTACGTTCAACGATCACAGTGGGAAGCGGGGGCTGCGGGTCCGGCCAGCCCTTGAGGGACCCGACCGAGCGGCTGCGGGTCCGGCCAGCCCTTGAGGGAGCCGACCGAGCGGCGCACGGCGCCGTCGATGATCGAGGAAGGCGTTGGAGGTGCCGGCGTCGGGCTCAGGGGTGTTGTCCGAGCGTGACCTGCAGAGCCTGGTTGTGGCCGCCCCTGAAAACGGTCATCGATACCTTAGTGCCGGGGGCGTACTGACGCAGTACGTCTTTGAGCGGATGGTCGTCGTCGATCGACTGGTCGTTCACCTTGACGATGACGTCGTGTATGCGCACCCCTGCCTTGCTGGCGGGGCCGCCGGCCTGCACGTCGGTGACGAGCGCGCCCACCACCAGGGCATTGGCGGCGGCGGCCGTCTCGTCGAGTTGGTCATAGCTCACGCCAAGAAAGGGTTGATTGACGTGTCCGGTCTGAATCAGCTGGTTGGCTATGTCACGGGCGGCGTCGCCGTCGAGGGCGAAACCCAGTCCCGGTCCGGCCTGCGCCTGCTCGATCGCGAAGTTCACTCCGACAACCTGTCCCGCGGAGTTGAGCAGCGGGCCGCCACTGTTGCCCGGGTTGATCGATGCATCCGTCTGGATCGCATTCAGGATGTCCTCGGTGCCCCCCGGGTTGGCGGGATCCGGTACCTGCAGCGAGCGGTGCAGCGCGCTGATGACGCCCTTGGTGACGCTGTTCGACTGGCCGAGGGGACTTCCGATCGCAATCGCCAGCTGGCCGACCTTGATCGTGCGGGAGTCACCGAAGGTCAGCGTGGGCAGGTCCTTCGCGTCGATCTTGATGACGGCGATGTCGTCAAGCGGACTGGTCCCTACCACCCGCGCGTCGTACTTCTGGTTCTGGTCTCGAAGGATGACCTGAAGTTGCTTTGCGTTCTCGACCACGTGGTTGTTGGTGACGATGTAGCCGTCGGCGCGGACGATGAACCCTGAGCCGATCCCCTTCTGCTCCTGCTGCACGAAGATGTCGGGTGAGGAGATGGTTGTCTTGATCTCCACCACGGCCTTGCCCGCCTGGTCGGCGACGTTGATCACCGCCGATTCTTCGGTTAGATTGTTGGTCACCGGCGCCAGCGGCGTGAGCACGCTGCCCGTGCTCGTTGTCTTCACCAGCCTGCTTGCTACCGCGATGGTGGCGGCGGAACCGGCAAGCGCGCCCACCATGGCGCTGATGACGACGATGCCCAGGATTCCACGTCCTCCCGATCGAGCTCGCTTTTCCTGCACCGCTGCCGGCGGCGTCGGCTCAAGCGGCGGCGCTATGAATTCGGGCTCGGTGGCCATGAAGGGAGACCATTGTATCTCCCGTATTCACCGCCCAGGCAGAGGAAGCCAGGTCAACACCAGTTGCTCGGTGCGGCGGAAACCCGCCTCTTCGTAGAGATGGATCGCCTGCGGGTTGCTCTCCCGGGTCCAGACACAGGCAAAGGTCACATTCCGCTCTCGAAAGAGCTCGACTGCCTGCCGCAGCAACCGCCCGCCGAGTCCTTTGGACCGGTGCGCCGGATCGACGTAGACCTCCGCCACCTCACCCTCCAGGCCAGTCCCGGGGTCGAAGAGAACGCACCAGCATAGCCCTGCGAGCCGGGCTCCAACGCGGGCCACCAGGATCACGTTCTCACCCCTGAACTCGGGGGCCGGCGGGTTCTCGACGTCACGATCGATCTGCTGCGCGGTCAGTTGCGGATGCTCGTAATGCTGCTGTTCCTCGAGCATCAACTCGCGCAGGAATGGGCGCACCTGCCCGTACTCCGCCGGGCTGAGTCGCTCGATGACTACGTCGGCTGGCGCTTCCGCTATGACTTTCCGCCCGCCGGCGCCGCATCGAGTACACCACGGAGCGCCTGGGCAGCGCCCATCAGGCCGGCCGTCTCGAACGGCACAACGATCTTGGCGTTCTCGCTCTCCGCGAACTTCGACAGGGTATCGAGCTGGAGGATGGAGACCAGGGTCGGGTCTGGAGCCGCGTCCTTGATCGCCTTGTAGACCGTGGCCACCGCCTGCGCCCGTCCCTCGGCTTCGAGGATGGTCGCCTGCCGGAGCCCTTCAGCCCGCAGGATTGCCGACTGCTTGTCGCCCTCTGCGGTCTTGATCTGCGCCTGCTTCTGGCCGTCCGCAATATTGATCTGCGACTGCTGCTGGCCTTCCGATTTGAGGATGAAGGCGCGCTTTTCCTGGTCAGCCTGCTTTTGCAGTGCCAGCGCGTTGAGGATCATCTGAGGTGGAGTTATGTCAACGATCTCGATCCGGTTGATCCGGATGCCCCATTTATCCGTGACCGACTCCATCTGGGCCTGCAACTGGGCGTTGATCCGCTCGCGCTGACTGAGGGCGTCGTCCAGGCTCATTCCGCCGAAGATGGCACGCAGCGTTGTGCGCGAAAGCTGATCGATGGCTACGAAATAGTTGCTCACGCTGAACAGTGCCAGCTTCGGGTCGACAACCTGGCTGAAGATGGTGGCGTTCACGCTCACCGTCACGTTGTCGCGAGTGATGACCTCTTGCTTGTCGCCAGTGCGCGGCGTCTCGCGGATGTCTACCGTGACCATCGCATCCACCAGCGGCACGAGGAACGTCACGCCAGGCTGCCGGACTGAGTGAAACTCGCCAAGTCGCTTGACGATACCGACGTAGCCTTGCTGGATCACATTGACCGTGCGGGCTACCAGGACGAGGACGAAGAGCACGATGACAGCACCGACGATCAGCGAAGCGTTCATGTTTGCAACCCCTTATCTCATACGGTCGGTGTTGATGTTGATGAGGAGGCCCGAACGACGAGCGTGCTGCCTCGAAGCCCGGTGACAATGACCGGTGTTTGCGCGGGAATGCTGCTCGCATCGTCGGTGACGGCGGGCCAGGACTCGCCGGCGATCTGCAGGTGACCCGGCCGGCCGCTGCCAACGATCGCCTCGGAAAGCACGCCCTGGTGGCCGACCATGCTGTCGGCCCCCGAAAGCAGCCTGTGGCTGCCGATGTGAAGGCGTTGCACCAGGAATGGTCGGGCAGCGGCGATGCCGACCACACCTACGACGCCGAGCACGATCGCCTGGATCAGCAGGTTGAAACCCAACAGGCTCGCGACGGCGGCGCCAAGTGCCCCGATCGTGATGAAGACGGCGAAGAAGGCAACGGTCACGATCTCGACGACCGCGAAGGCGATCGCGACGATCACCCAGAACCAGAAGCCAGGCACTGGAGAAAATTCTAGGCTCTTTCCCAGGATGCGAGCGATCAGCGCTCAATCGGGCCGCCGTTTGGCGGTTGCGGCTCAACGCCTCAGCGGGCCGAAACCGGATACGCCGGCGATGCTGGAGGTGATCCGCCAGCTCGGCTGCCTTCAACTCGACCCGGTGAGCGCTGTGACTCCCAGTCACCGCCTCGTGCTGTTCAGCAGGCTGGGCAACTACCAGCAGGCAGACCTTGACCGCTTGCTCTGGGAGGAGCGCAGCCTCTTCGAGTACTGGGCCCATGCCGCCTCGATCGTGCTGACAGAGGACTATCCAATTCACCGTGAACTGATGCGGCAGTACGCCCGCGGGGACACCTCATGGTCCCGCCGCGTCAAAGACTGGGTCCGGGAGAACGACGCGCTCCGCCGTCGTGTCCTGGGCCAGATCCGCCGTAACGGCGCGCAGCCGGCGGGGGCTTTCGACGACAACTCGGCACGGGCCTGGGTCTCGGGCGGTTGGAACTCCGGCAGGAACGTGGACCGCATGCTGGCCTACCTCTGGCTCAGGGGCGACCTCATGGTGGCGCGGCGTCAAGGCGGACACCGATGGTGGGACCTGGCCAACCGCTGCCTGCCCGACTGGACTCCGAGGCAACGAATCTCAACTTCGAGCGTGGTCAGAACCGCGGCCCAGCGCTCGTTGCGAGCGCTGGGCATCGCGCGCCCGCGAGATATCGAGGCCCATTTCATCCCCGGCCGGTATCCCGGTCTGTCTCTGATCCTCGCCCGGCTGGAGCGCGACGGCGTAATCATGCCAGTCAGCCTTGAAGACCGCGACAAACGTATGACTGGCCCCTGGTACATACACTCGGAGGACGTTCCGTTATTGGACCGCATCGAGTCGGGCGACTGGCGACCCCGGACCTCCCTCCTCTCCCCTTTCGACAACCTGATCCGCGACCGCGCCCGAACGGGGCTGATGTTCGGCTTCGACTTTTCGTTGGAGATTTACGTGCCGCAGGCACGGCGGCGCTACGGCTACTACGTGCTCCCGGTACTCGACGGCGACCGGCTGGTCGGCCGCATCGACGTGGCTATGAACCGATCAGAAAAGCTCCTGGACCTCAAAGCCATTCACGCCGAGGCTGACGTACCTATCGCCGGCGCGGGTGGCGGCGTGGCGCAGGCGGTGGCCGACCTTGCAGAGTTTCTTGGCGCTCGCGATGTTAGTCTGCCCAGCTCGGTACCACGCCCCTGGAGAGCAGCGTTTAAGGCAGCCTTTTAGGCGCGTAACCGCGATCCGGCCGGTGCTCGGTCAGGCCGCTTGCTCGGTTAGCTGCTGGCCACGGGCATGTCGCTCGACTGCTATCGGGACGATTCCCGCTCCCTGGATCACTTCGAGCACGCTATTGAGTATCGGTGCTCCTCGGCCCTTGGGAAAGTCGATTCCGATTACGGTCATTGCCGCGTCACAGGTCGCGCAGGGAGTGACGCTTACCGCAGCGGTCGGATCCCAGGCTCGCTGAGCGGCTGCGCCGCACGAACGGCAGATAAGATCGAAGACCATGGCCGTGTCAGCTGCGTGGGCACGGCCCTTGTTCCCCTCCACCACAGGTACAACGACGGGACTGAATGCCAGCTTGCAGCTAGATATCGGGCGATATCGACGGGGGCGAATAGAACCCACCGCTCAAAAATTCGACGGAGAAGGCAATGCTAATGAGCACGAGCAGAATCAACCCCACCACGGTTGCCCCCTTGCGCCTGAACGCGAACCTGCTGCCGATCATGAAACCAACCTACACCAAATAGGCGCCGATGAAGAGGCGCTCGGTCGCAAATTTGCTGCGCACTCGAAACGAGTGTATCGGAGTTTGAAGTCAGCCGACGAGCGGATTTGAACCGCTGACCTGAGCATTACGAGGGCTCTGCTCTACCAACTGAGCTACGTCGGCTTGCGGTTGAACAGTCTACCCGAGCGAAATGTAGGCGGAGTTAGCTCGAGCCGACCGCCGCGGCGACCGGTTGCCGGGCCTTCTTAACCGTCAGCTCGCCATTCTCGACATCCACCGCCAGGGCATCCCCATCGCGGAATTTGCCTTCGAGGATTTGCAACGCCAGCGGGTCCTGCAGGCGCCGCTGGATCACGCGCTTGAGGGGACGAGCGCCGTAGGTCGGGTCATACCCCTCTTTCGCGATCAATTCCATCGCCGCCGGCGTCAGGCTGAGCGTGAT
>Ga0207416_1003732_pt1 | contig 14098 bp, 12 predicted proteins | sample PaiPotPPM11metaG_FD_184107 | JGI IMG/M metagenome (GOLD analysis project Ga0207416, IMG submission 184107) | Iron sulfur acid spring bacterial and archeal communities from Banff, Canada, to study Microbial Dark Matter (Phase II) - Paint Pots PPM... ...
TCAAGGGCGAAAGCTACCGGCTTCGCAAGCGCAAAAGAGGTTCGGGCGCTTCCCCGCCGTAGCGAAGCGCCTGGGTGGGTCCGCCTTAACGCGGTCAAACTGGGTCCGCCTTATCCCGGCGCCGACATCTGCGGCTGATGCGGAAACCTTGGCGGCGAAGCCGAGCCCAGACCATTCGATAGCCGAGGTACGATTCGGCATCAATCAGGTGCTTGATGCGCTGCGCCATCACTTCATCAACGACTGGAACTCGATCCCGTTGGCGATAGTAGGCGGTGCTGCGCGCAACGCTGAGGATCCGGCAAATCACGGCTTTCGGCCATCCTCGTCGAGCAGAGAGCCGGCTAACATCGGCTCGACTGAAGCGAAAGGACGCATCGCCTCCTTTCGAACCTCGTTCTCCATCACGAGCTCACCGATCTTGGCTTGCAGGCGCTTTACTTCAGCACGGTACTCCGCTTCAAGGCCTTTCTTGTTGACCTTGAGCGCGTCCACGCCGGCACGGTGATACTCGTCGGCCCATTCGCGAAACTCTGATTGCGTGAAGCCGTACTTGCGCGCAGCTTCCGGTACGGAAATCTTCCCTTTGAAGACGTCGAGGATGATCGCCGCCTTACGTTGCGCGGTCCATCGCTCGAACTTTTCCGGCTCAGGCTGCGGGGGAGGTTGCTGCTTTCTCATCGGACACCATTCTTTCGCTTATGTGGTGTCCAGCTCCCGAGGGGGTCACTTCAGAGTCCCCGTCGCCATTCGGTGCGATCAAGGCACCGAGTTTACCGCCGAGGCGCTCGATCAATGGGCCTACAATCATCACGTTGAGCTCGACTTCTCGCGTCCAGGAAAGCCGACTGACAACGCGTTTGTTGAGTCATTCAACGCGAGCGTTCGTAAGGAATTGCTTAATACGTGCTGGTTTGATACCCTAGAAGCAGCTCGCCGCGCCGCACGCCGGTGGCAACGCGAGTACAACCAGATTCGTCCGCATCGCTCGCTGGCCAACAAAACGCCGAACGCCTTTGCCCTTTCGGCAAAAATAGTGAGCTAACCGGTGAATCTCACAACATCCGCTGGCGTAGCGACGGGGGCAAGTCCAATAGTGAGCTAACCGGTGAATCTCACAACATCCGCTGGCGTAGCGACGGGGGCAAGTCCAAACCACTCCAGGGGTAGGATTTCATCGCCGTGAGCAAAAGCCCGCGGACCAAGCCGCGGGCTTCGTTCATTTAATCTGGCACCGTCCTACTTTCGAAGAACCCTGCGGTTCAACTATCATCGGCGCTGGCGGGCTTAACTGCCGTGTTCGGGATGGGAACGGGTGGGACCCCGCCGCTATGAGCGCCAGAAACTTGGATCCTCATCGCGATGGCGAGCCGGAGCTCCAGCCGATCGCGATGAGAAAGCTGCACAGAGAAGAACTTCCGTGTGACGAGCACAGAAGACAAGTCAAAAAATGTCCGGGCGATTAGTACCGGTCAGCTCCACACCTTGCGGTGCTTCCACCTCCGGCCTATCAACGTGGTAGTCTACCACGACCCTTCACTCTTTCGAGTTCGAGATCTCATCTTGGAGTCAGTTTCACGCTTATATGCTTTCAGCGTTTATCTGGTCCGAACATAGCTACCCGGCTATGCTCCTGGCGGAACAACCGGTTCACCAGCGGTTCGTTCGACCCGGTCCTCTCGTACTAGGGTCGACACTCCTCAAATCTCTAACGCCCACGGCGGATAGGGACCGAACTGTCTCACGACGTTCTGAACCCAGATCGCGTACCGCTTTAATGGGCGAACAGCCCAACCCTTGGGACCTACTACAGCCCCAGGATGCGACGATCCGACATCGAGGTGCCAAACCTCCCCGTCGATGTGGACTCTTGGGGGAGATAAGCCTGTTATCCCCAGAGTAGCTTTTATCCGATAAGCGACGGCCCTTCCATTCGGTACCGCCGGATCACTTAGCCCTGCTTTCGCACCTGCTCGACTTGTAAGTCTCGCAGTTAAGCTCCCTTTTGCCTATGCACTCTAACGAACGGTTTCTGACCGTCCTGAGGGAACCTTTGGGCGCCTCCGTTACTCTTTAGGAGGCGACCGCCCCAGTCAAACTGCCCGCCTGACGCTGTCCTACTACCGGATAACGGCAGCTAGTTAGAAGCCCGAAATTTTCAGGGTGGTATCCCAAGGTTGGCTCCCCGCGAGCTAGCGCCCGCAGATCGTCGCCTCCCACCTATCCTGTACAGAAAATCTCAGACCCCAACATCAGGGTACAGTAAAGCTTCATGGGGTCTTTCCGTCCTGCCGCGGGTAACCAGCATCTTCACTGGTACTGCAATTTCGCCGGGCCCCCCATCGAGACAGTGCCCAAGTCGTTACTCCATTCGTGCAGGTCGGAACTTACCCGACAAGGAATTTCGCTCGCTTTTTCCCGGCGCTTTCACGCCGGAGCGGACTCTATCTTCATCCAGTGAGAGCGTCGCGCACGACGCAACTCGTTTCTGGAGCTCAGCGTATAGTCTCTGAGGATCCCGCCGGCGCAAAGTCCGAGCGGTTTCCTGCGGATTGTCCAATCCACAACGATTGTTACGCGCGTGGTGGGTTTATCGAACCACGGCGCGTACGTTGGGCTCTATAGGATGTTCCCGCATATAGCTGAAGTTTTCGTTCGCGCGTTACCGCGCGATGAGGCAACGATGTTGTCACCTTAGGACGGTTATAGTTACCGCCGCCGTTTACTGGGGCTTCAGATCAAAGCTTCGCTTGCGCTAACCTCTCCCTTTAACCTTCCAGCACCGGGCAGGAGTCAGCCCCTATACGTCCGCTTTCGCGTTCGCAGAGACCTGTGTTTTTGTTAAACAGTCGCTTGGACCTATTTTCTGCGACCTCCCATGGCTTTCGTCGTAAAGACCAGACCATAGAAGGCACCCCTTCTCCCAAAGTTACGGGGTCAATTTGCCGAGTTCCTTAACAGGGGTTCTCCCGTCGCCTTAGCATGCTCTGCCAGTCTACCTGTGTCGGTGTGCGGTACGGGCACCTATGATCCTATCTAGAGACTTTTCTTGGCAGCGTAGAGTCCGTCACTTCGGATCCGAAGATCCTCGTCGTCGCTTCTCGGAGTCAGTCACACGGATTTGCCTATGTGACCCCCTACCGGCTTAAACGCACACATCCATCGGTGCGCTGACGTATCTTCCTGCGTCATCCCTTCGATTCTGCAACCATTGCGAACGGTAACAACACCGGATCTCCGCATCGCGGAGCTGTGTTGGCACTGTACGCAGAGGTTACAACGGTCATCGGTGGTAGCAGAATATGAACTGCTTGTGCATCGCCTACGCTTCTCAGCCTCGGCTTAGCTCCCGACTCACCCTGAGACGATTGACGTTGCTCAGGAAACCTTAGACTTCCGGCGAGAGAGGTTCTCACTCTCTTTTCTCGCTACTTATACCTGCATTCGCACTTGTAGTTCGTCCACCCGTCCTCGCGGTCGAGCTTCAGCCTATACTACAACGCTCCCCTACCGATTCCGGCTTGCGCCGAAATCCCAAAGCTTCGGTTAGATGCTTGAGCCCCGTTACATTTTCGGCGCCCCATCACTCGACTAGTGAGCTATTACGCACTCTTTCAAGGGTGGCTGCTTCTAAGCCAACCTCCTAGTTGTCTGTGCGACGAAACTTCCTTTACCACTGAGCATCTATTAGGGACCTTAGCTGTTGGTCTGGGCTGTTTCCCTTTTGACGATGGAGCTTATCCCCCACCGTCTGACTGCTGCGATGTTCACCTCGGTATTCGGAGTTTGATGGAGTTCGGTAACCCGGTAAGGCCCCTAGCTCTGTCAGTGCTCTACCCCCAAGGGTTAAATCGCAACGCTAGTCCTAAAACTATTTCGGGGAGAACCAGCTATCTCCAAGTTCGATTGGCTTTTCACCCCTATCCACAGGTCATCCAATGTTTTTTCAACAACAACAGGTTCGGGCCTCCACATGAGTTTAATCATGCTTCACCCTGCCCATGGATAGATCACTTGGTTTCGGGTCTACTGATACGGACGAACGCCCTATTCAGACTCGCTTTCGCTACGGCTCCGGTTCAACACCTTAACCAAGCCCGTACCAAGTAACTCGCAGGTTCATTCTTCAATAGGCACGCGATCACACATATAAAATAGTGCTTTCACGGTTTGTAAGCACGCGGTTTCATGTTCTTTTTCACTCCCCTTTGGGGGTTCTTTTCACCTTTCCCTCACGGTACTAATGCGCTATCGGTCTCCACAGCATATTTAGCCTTGGAAGATGGTCCTCCCAGCTTCAGACAGGGTTTCTCGTGCCCCGCCTTACTCACGAACAGCTCCGCAAGATCGATCGCTTTTACATACAGGACTTTCACCTTCTGTGGTGCGGCTTTCCAGCCGGCTTCCGCTAACGATCGATTTTTTGACTTGCGCCCAACGAATCGGCGTTGGGAAAGCTGCCGTACAACCCCGCATATGCAACGCCCGATCGCTTACACATATGCGGTTTAGGCTGTTCCCAGTTCGCTCGCCACTACTATGGGAATCTCGGTTGATGTCTGTTCCTCCGGCTACTTAGATGTTTCAGTTCACCGGGTGCGCTCTCTCACGACTATTGAATTCATCGTGGAGTCCGAGCCCATGACGGCTCGGGGGTTGCCCCATTCGGAGATCCAGGGATCTTCGCTTCTTAGCAGCTACTCCTGGCTTTTCGCAGCTTGGTACGTCCTTCATCGCCTGTGGAGCCAAGGTATCCACCTCGTGCTCTTTTTCATTTTTTGATTTGTCTTCAAATCGAAATTGCTCCGCACCGGTCACGGAAATGGGACCGGAACGGACCGCTTCATGTGATCTCATCACATGAAAGTTCTTCTCTATGCAGTTTTCAAGGATCTCGCGTCCGATCGCTGCGTTAGGGTCCGGCTCGTTATGCGCGCCGAATGCAATCGTAGCAATCAGACCTTGAGTGAACGCTCGTCGTTTCGGCGACGAGGTTCGTTCCCTCAAAGCTGAACCGTGCAGTACCTTGACGGTAAACCCTCTGTATGTAGAGAGCCGCGCATCGTTCCCCTTCGATATTCTGTAGGGAGAAAGGCCATGAGCCTCAGCCATACGACCCTGTAGGCCGAATAGACTCCAAGCTACATCATGGCATCGTCTGTGGTCGACGTAGAATGTACGCCGCTGCCTCCACGCTCAGCGTGAACCAACGGCATGTACTCCTTAGAAAGGAGGTGATCCAGCCGCACCTTCCGATACGGCTACCTTGTTACGACTTCGTCCCCCTTACCTAGCATACCTTAGACGTCTTGCTCCTTGCGGTTGCACGGACGGCTTCGGGTACACTAAACTCAGGTGACGTGACGGGCGGTGTGTACAAGGCCCGGGAACGTATTCAACGCAGCGTAGCTGATCTGCGTTTACTAGCGATTCCGACTTCATGAAGGCGAGTTGCAGCCTTCAATCCGAACTGAGCGCCGGTTTAAGAGATTGGCTTACTCTCACGAGTTCGCTGCTCGCTGTCCGGCGCATTGTAGCACGTGTGTAGCCCGGGACGTAAGGGCCATGCTGACTTGACGTCATCCCCACCTTCCTCCGGCTTCTCACCGGCGGTCTCGTGTGAGAGATCTCGCGACCAACACACGACAAGGGTTGCGCTCGTTGCGGGACTTAACCCAACACCTCACGGCACGAGCTGACGACAGCCATGCAGCACCTGTCTTGCGGTCAGGTTGCCCCGAAGCCTACTTTCGTAGGATGTCCGCAGATGTCAAGCCCCGGTAAGGTTCTTCGCGTTGCGTCGAATTAAACCACATGCTCCACCGCTTGTGCGGGCCCCCGTCAATTCCTTTGAGTTTTAACCTTGCGGCCGTACTCCCCAGGCGGGATACTTATTGTGTTAACTACGGCACATATGGAGTCGATACCACATACACCTAGTATCCATCGTTTACGGCTAGGACTACCGGGGTATCTAATCCCGTTTGCTCCCCTAGCTTTCGCTCCTCAGCGTCAGAACAACCCCAGGTGATCGCCTTCGCCACTGGTGTTCCTCCCGATATCTACGCATTTCACCGCTACACCGGGAATTCCATCACCCTCTGATTGCCTCAAGAACCGGAGTATCCGCGCCGTTCCCTCAGTTGAGCCGAGGTCTTTCATCACGGACTTCCGGTCCCGCCTACGAGCGCTTTACGCCCAATAATTCCGAACAACGCTTGCCCCCTACGTCTTACCGCGGCTGCTGGCACGTAGTTAGCCGGGGCTTCCTCCAAGGGTACCGTCATTATCTTCCCCTTCGACAGTGGTTTACGACCCGAAGGCCTTCTTCCCACACGCGGCGTCGCTCCGTCAGGCTTGCGCCCATTGCGGAAAATTCCTCACTGCTGCCTCCCGTAGGAGTCTGGGCCGTTTCTCAGTCCCAGTGTGGCTGGTCGCTCTCTCAAACCAGCTACCCATCGTTGCCATGGTAGGCCATCACCCCACCATCTAGCTAATGGGACGCGGTCCCGTCGATGAGCGAATTGCTCCTTTCATTTTCAAGTGATGCCACTCGAAAATCGTATGCGGTATTAGCTAACCTTTCGGCTAGTTATCCCCCACTCATCGGAAGGTTGACCACGCGTTACTCACCCGTCTGCCGCTGGGTATTGCTACCCCGCTCGACTTGCATGTGTTAGGCACGCCGCCAGCGTTAGTCCTGAGCCAGGATCAAACTCTCCATAAAACATTTTTATGGAGCCGTTTTGCCGGCTCTCACGTTTTGCTGACTTATCTTGCGATAGTCAAAAGTTGCACGGTCGAACGCCTCGAGGAACCGGTGGAACGGAGTCCTCGCTGCGCTTCGACAAAAAATCTCGGAACTGCGAAAAATAAAAAACGCCTTGCGGCGCTTTCATCGTTCGAGTCAGAGACCCACAGACTTATGCGCTACTGCACTGTTCAGTTTTCAAGGAACCAACACCGACACCAAGCTCGCCCCGGGCCGGATCATTGACCGCACCGTAACGGCGTGGTGTCCGAGTCACGACGAGCATCATACCGCGCTCATCTGGGAGTGTCAAGGACGCCGAAACCGCCGCTTTTTGCACGCGCCCGACGCCGTTTGGCCTTGTTGCGATTTCCGCAGACGGCCATGCTGCACCACGCTCCGGAAGCGTTCTTCGAGTTGTCGTAAAACGCGAAGCGGCAGTTCTCTTCGCGGCACGCTTTAAGGCGTGGCCACGTTCCTGCGGCGACCGCATCGTAGACGATCGCCATCAAGACTGCGATCGTACCCTCGACGCCCTCCCCTTGCGGGGAAAGCCGGGGCACGCCGGCTTGCGTGATGCGTATCTTAAAACTCGTCTGGGCGGCAAAGGGTTCCAGCGCCGCCCAGCTGCTTGCTAAGTCTCCCTGGCCGGCGTTAGCGAACGCGATATCACGCAATGCTTCACGGAACTCTCGGAGCGGTTGGAGTCCCTCGGCTGGAACGCTAGCACAGGAAAGCGTCGATTGGGCGCACCAAGAGGCCAGCTCGTCCGCCCCGGTGCGCGGCTCGATACCTTTGTCCAAGTCTGCTGTATTAATGAAGCTTCGAAGCTGTTCTAGGCGCCCGGGTGCGGCATGGGGGTCTTCCATATCAGGGCTCTATTCTACCACCACCAAAACCTCTTGACAAGTTACCATCACCAGCGTAGAATGGTAACAGGTTACTATCTCCTTTGAAAGGCCCACCATGAACGAACCAAGCCGCTGCGTACCGCTGATCTTCGACTACGTGGAGCTCCGCCTCCGGATGCCGGTTCGCAAGGCCGACGACCCGCTGATGCGGGAGGCCGGCATCGCGCTGCCGATCTCGCGCGTCCTTTAAAAAGGATGCTCTACGACCACGTCGATCTTCGGGTCTCAGATCCAGCGTCCGTGCGCGCGCTCTACGACGTCCTCATGGCGGCGCTGGGGTACCCTGTCGCCTCCGAAGACCCCGAGAGCGTCTGTTGGTACGCGCCGGGCGATCAGAAGGGCCGAGCGTTCTTCGGGATCGTCCGCGACGCGTCGCATCGGCCTAACGGCACACGCGTCTGCTTTAGAGCCGATAGCCGTGAAGACGTCGATCGGCTCGCCGCTATCGCAAGAGAGGCGGGCGCAAAGGCGTTCGAGCCGGCGCACTTGTGTGAAGAGTACACGCCTTCGTACTACGCGACGTTTTTTGAAGACGCGGACGGCAACAAACTCGAGATCTGTTACCGGTCTGAGGCGAGTTAGATCTTCCTGGCGATCGATTTCGCCTGCATGAAGAGCAGCAGATAGTCGGGGCCTCCGGCCTTGCTGTCGGTGCCGGACATGTTGAATCCGCCGAAGGGATGCGCGCCAACCAGGGCGCCGGTGCACTTGCGATTGAGGTACAGGTTACCGACGAAGAACTCTCGCTTCGCCCGTTCAAGTTTTTTCTCGTCACGTGAATAGACCGCCCCGGTCAAACCGAATTCCGTGCCGTTTGCGATCTCTAGCGCCTGATCGAAGTCTTGCGCTTTGATGACCGCCAGCACGGGTCCGAAAATCTCTTCCTGAGCGATCGTTCCCTTTGGCGGAACGTCCGCTATGACGGTCGGCTCCAAGAAGAAACCCTCCTCGCCGGCGCGTCGACCGCCGGAGATCAATCGCCCCTCGCGCTTGCCGGCTTCAATATAGCGTTGAATCGATTGCATCGCGCGTTCGTTAATGACCGGCCCCATGTAGTTCGACCGATCCGCCGGATCGCCGAGGCTCATGCGTTGGACCCGCGCGCGTAGTTTCTCCAAGAACTCATCGTAGATCGCTGCATCGACGATCGCACGCGAGCACGCAGAACACTTCTGTCCCTGAAAGCCGAAGGCGGAAACCGCAACGCCTTCAGCCGCGGCGTCCAAATCCGCGTCACGCGCGACGATGATGGCGTCCTTACCGCCCATCTCGGCGACCACGCGCTTGATCCATTTCTGTCCTTTTTGCGGTTTGGCGGCCAGCTCGTTCACATGCAAGCCCACCTCTTTGCTGCCGGTGAAAGCGACAAAGCGCGTCAGCGGATGCGACACGAGCGCGTCGCCGATTACGGCTCCGCTTCCTGGAACAAAGTTGAGAACGCCCTTTGGAAGCCCGGCCTCTTCCAGCAACTCGACGAACCAGGCCGCAATCACCGCGGAGTCGCTCGACGGCTTGAGCACCACGGCGTTGCCGGTAACGATCGCCGCAGACGTCATGCCGGCCATGATGGCAAACGCGAAGTTCCAGGGCGGAATCACAACGCCGACGCCCAGCGGAATGTATTCCAGCATGTTGCTTTCGCCGTGAACCGGGGTCACCGGCTGAGGGCCCGAGAGGCGCAGCATCTCGCGCGCGTAAAATTCGAGGAAATCGATCGCTTCCGCGGTATCCGCATCGGCTTCGATCCAATTCTTGCCGACTTCGTACACCAGCAAGGCGTTGAACTGCGCCCGCCGCTCGCGAATCAGCTGCGCGGCGCGCATCAGGACGGCGGCTCGATCTTCCGCCGACACTTCTTTCCATGCCGAGAAGCGATCGTGCGCCGCTTGGACGGCGCGGTTTGCCTGCTCCAGCGAAGCGGATGCGACAAAGCCCACCACTTCAGAGGGATGCGACGGGTTGATCGAGGCGATCCTTTTCTGCGTTTCAATGCGTTCACCGTCGATCACGAGAGGGTAGCTTTCGCCGAATCGAGCCTTCACCGCAGCCAGCGCCGCCTCCATTGCGGCGACATCCGCCGGATCGGCGTACGTTTTGATCGCCTGATTCGAAAAAGGCGCAACGCGCTCGACTGTCGTGCTCATCATCACAGGCTCCCTCGTCGCTTCTTCCGACTCCTGCCCTGCCTTTTGGGTTGCGCGCGTGAGAGAATGCCTCTATGACGTACGACATTGCGATCGTCGGCGGTGGCATCATTGGCCTGGCGACGGGACGTGAACTGCTGCATCGCCATCCGCATGCCGCTCTCGCCGTCCTCGAGAAGGAAGCACGCGTCGGCGCACATCAGACCGGCCACAACAGCGGCGTGATCCACTCCGGCATCTACTACGCGCCCGGATCGCTGAAGGCGCGGCTCTGTATGCAGGGACGGCGCGCTCTTTGGAAATTCTGCGATGCGAAGGGAATCGAGTACCATCAAGCCGGCAAGCTGATCGTCGCGACGCAAGCGCATGAGCTCGGACGTCTGCAGGCGCTTTGGGAACGCGGAATCGCAAACTGTATCGAGGGCCTTGCGATGCTCGAAGGGGACGCAATCGCTCAGCGCGAGCCTCACTGCCGCGGCATCAAAGCGATCTATTCTCCCGTGACCGGCATCGTGGATTACGGCGCCGTTGCGCGCGCGATCGCTGATGATATTCGTGAAGCGGGCGGCGAGATCTTGACCGGAAGAAAGGTCGAAGGCATCAGACGCAGCAATGGCCTGAGCCGCATCGCGACGGCCGGCGGCGATATCGAGGCTCGGCACGTGATCGCCTGCGGCGGATTGATGGCGGACAGGCTTGCGAAGATGACGGGCGGCAAGAGCGATCCGAAGATCGTTCCATTCCGTGGCGACTACCTGCTCTTGAAACCCGGCAAGCGCCATTTGGTGAAAGGCAACATCTATCCGGTTCCGGATCCGGCGTTTCCGTTCTTGGGCGCGCACTTTACGCGACGCCTGAACGGGGACGTCTTGCTGGGACCCAATGCAGTCCTCGCGTTTGCGCGCGAAGGCTACGGCTTCTCGAGCGTCAACGCCGGCGACCTCGTCGAAACGTTGACTTATCCCGGTTTCCTGCGGTTGGCCGTAAAATATATGGCGGTTGGGATGGGCGAGATGTATCGGGACTTAGTGCGCAGCGCCTATGTGCGCGCTCTGCAGCGTTACATCCCCGAGCTGCGGGTCGAAGACACGCTCCCGGGCCCGTCGGGCGTACGAGCGCAGGCGATGAGGGCGGACGGTTCGATGGTCGACGACCTCGTCTTCGAAGAAACCGAAGGCGTCGTGCACGTGCGAAATGCGCCCTCGCCGGGGGCTACTTCGTCCTTAGCGATCGCCTCGTATATTGCAGACGTCGCGCAGAAGCGGTTCGGGCTAGGGACGACGCCCGCAGTTGTGTGAGCGGGCCCGCACGTAGAAGGTCGTCTGCGTCGGCAGCGCCGCATGGACGTCGACGACGCGCGTCTCACCGTCGACCGTGATGGCAACCGGTCCCGGGCGAAGTGCAAGAAAATCAAATTTGCCGTTATGCGTCGTGACGAAAGTATCCGGCTCGCGGTTGGAATGCGCGCGCATCGTCATTGGACAGACAGGCGTGCGGTTCGTTCCCCGCGCGTACACCCAGCCATAGACTGAGCCGGTGTTGTTGTCCGCCAGCGCCGGCGCGAGCGAGGCGGCGCAAAGCGCCAGCCCGAGACCGGCCTTAGCGAGCCAGTTCAAGGATTGAAAGCTCCGCCGCATCTCCGGAGCGAATGCGGGATTTCGTAATACGTGTATATCCACCAGTACGTTCCTTCATCGTGGGAGCAATCTGTTCCACGAGCTTTTTCACGACCGCAGGTTCCGTGAGGTATTCAGCCACCTGGCGGCGCGCGTGAAGATCGTTGCGCGCAGCTGTAGCGATCAAACGCTCCACGATGCGGCTGATTTCTTTCGCTTTTGCGGTCGTCGTTTCGATTTTTTCATGTTTGAAGAACGAGGTCGCAAGGTTGCGCAATAGCGCCCTGCGGTGGCCGTCGTTGCGGGAGAGGCGTTTATACGCGACTCGGTGCGGCATGAACTCTAGGCCTGACGCAGGGAGAGGCCCCGCTCATCGAGGACTTGTTTGATTTCGTCCAGCGACTTCTTTCCGAAGTTGCGCATCTTGATAATCTCGTCCTCGGTCATGTCGAGCAACTCGGAAACCTTCGAGATGCCGGCCCGCTTGAGGCAGTTGAACGAACGCACGGACAAGTTGAGCGATTCAACGGGAACGTCCCATTCGCTCGCCGGCGCCTGTGCCGGAGGCCGCTCTTCGTTCGTGAAGTCGATGAAGAGATCCAACTGTTCTTGCATGGTCTGCGCTGCCGTCGAGAGCGCCTCATCGGGCGTTACCGATCCGTTCGTTTCGACCTCGATCGTCAAACGGTCGAAGTCGACATTTTGGCCGACGCGGGTGTCGTCAACGGTAAAGTTGACTTTGCGAATGGGCGAGAAGATCGAGTCCAGCGGAATGAGCCCGATCATGTGCTCGACGTTATGCTGGCGGTCTGCCGTGACGTAGCCGCGGCCCTTCTCGACGCCAATCTCCATCGAGAGCTTCGCCGTCTTTGCAGAAAGCGTCGCAATGTGGTAGCCGGGATCCAGGATCTCTACATCCGCATCGGGCGTAATGTCGGCTGCGGTGACTTCCTTTGTGCCGCTCGCGCTGAGGCTCAGCACTTTTGGCTCATCGCTGTTCATCTTGACGGGCAAACCCTTGAGATTGAGCATCAGCGCAATCGTGTCTTCCACGATCCCCGGAAGCGTTGAGAATTCATGCAGGACGCCGTCGATCTTCATGTAGGTGACGGCCGCGCCCGGGATCGAGCTGAGCAAAATGCGCCGCAGCGCGTTTCCTAGCGTGATCCCGAATCCGCGCTCGAGCGGCTCGATCACGAACTTGGCGTAGTTTTCACGGCGCTCGCGCACCTCGATCACTGCGCTTGCAGGGGTATCCAGAACGGTCATAGTCGGTACTTTGTTTTCCTTTGTGCTCTTTACGTTATCCGCCTGAAGCTTTCAAGCGATCCCACGCCTAAGAGCGGCGTTGGAGTGGTTTGCCTTAGCGGCTGTAAAACTCGACGATCAGCTGCTCGTCCACCGGCGCGTCGATCTGCTCGCGTGTCGGCGGCTGAAGCACTTTGGCTGAACGCTCTTCGTCGTTCCATTCGAGCCATTCCGGAGCTCGCCGGCTGCGCGCGACTTCGAAGTTGGCTTCGAAAATCGGCGATTTTCGGCTGCGCTCGCCAATCGTGAGCACGTCGCCCGCTCTGACGATGTAGGACGGAATGTTGACGATGCGTCCGTTGACCCGAAAATGCCGGTGGCTGACGAGCTGGCGCGCTTGCGCGCGGCTGTTGGCGAGATTTAAGCGATAGACGACGTTGTCCAGACGGCGCTCGAGCAGTTGCAGGAACGTACGCCCGGTTTGTCCCGGAACGCGCGCCGCCTCGCGAAAATAGTTTTCGAACTGCGTCTCGTGCACGCCGTAGTAGCGGCGCATCTTCTGTTTCTCGCGAAGCTGCCGGCCGAACTCGGAAACTTTCTGGCGCTGTTTTCCTTGCGTCTTCTGCCCCGGTGCAGTGCCGCGCCGTTCAACGGCGCACTTTTTGGAAAGACAGCGATCGCCTTTGAGAAAGAGTTTGATCTTTTCGCCGGTCCGGCTTGCGGCGGTTTCGCGGCGGCACAGCCTGCAGACGGGGCCTACGTATCTAGACATCGGCTGCTCCCCGAGGGGGCGCACATGACCGTCCGATCATACTCGCCGTCTCTTCGGCGGCCGGCAGCCGTTGTGCGGAATCGGCGTAACGTCTTTAATCAGCGTAATTTCCAATCCGGCGGCCTGCAGCGAACGAATGGCGGCTTCGCGCCCGCCCCCCGGGCCTTTCACCAGCACTTCGGTCGAGCGCATGCCGTGGTCCATCGCTTTGCGTGCGACCGCCTCCGCAGCCATCTGGGCCGCAAAGGGCGTCGATTTCTTCGAACCCTTGAACCCGAGATTACCCGCCGAGGCCCAGGCGATGACGTTGCCCAGGTTATCTGACATCGTGACGATTGTATTGTTGAATGAAGCGTGGATGTGCGCCACGCCCGATTGAACGTTCTTGAACTCGCGCTTCTTGCGCGACTTCACTTGCTTCTTGGCAGCCAAGACTCTCTTTCCGCGTGTTTTCCGGCGCCTCCAGGGCGGGGAGCCTGTGGGCGCCAAACCGTGATTTTACTAGAGCGGCCCGCTAAGGTCAAGGTAACGAGTCGCGCCACCTTAGATCTTACCGGCGGGCGGGCCGTCGCGCCAACTGAAAGCTTACCGGGGGAGGCCGCCAAGAGTGGCCTCATGAGTCCGAAAGCCCGCCGCGAGTACCTGAGCGATATGCG
>Ga0207416_1003733_pt1 | contig 14085 bp, 18 predicted proteins | sample PaiPotPPM11metaG_FD_184107 | JGI IMG/M metagenome (GOLD analysis project Ga0207416, IMG submission 184107) | Iron sulfur acid spring bacterial and archeal communities from Banff, Canada, to study Microbial Dark Matter (Phase II) - Paint Pots PPM... ...
TGAAAGAGGCGCAGGCAGCGTGGCTGATTTGCGCCCAAAGTGCCCCTACGAGCCACAGGACGAGCGCCAGCGCCCTCCACCACCAGGGCGCTCGGTCGTACCTGCGCGATCAGTGGCTGGCGCCGGTCCTGCACCTCCATGCTCTCGGGTCAGACGTGATGTAGCAGTCTCAAACAGATGTGGAGATTTCCGACAAATATCCCCGATTTTGAGGCCATTTCCTCCATTTTTGGGCCAAGAATCCTGTATGACTCGCCGGCGTATCGTCGGGACGCACGGCACTACTCATGACTCGATGCCCTTGGGTAACCCACCGATCGATCGATGCCCGCATCAGAGCGAGATCATCAGGCGACAATCCGTCGAAGTACGTTGCTCGGCGCCGTGCTTCCTGCCAGCTCTCACCTGCCACTGTCAATATCCTCATCGCGGGGGTAGGGCTTTGACTTCCGGAAGTCCGCGCGCCCCCTCAGACGTTCCTCGTGGATATCCTGCAGGTCGCGCATCAGCTTCTCAGGCGAGGTGCCAGCCGGCATCTCAGCTAAGGTCACATCCTCAATGTGGTCGTAGACGTTTTCCATGTGCTGCTCGAATAGTCGCGAGAGGACAGGTCGAGGTAGGTCGCGGCCTGGTCCCACGAGTATTTGCTCCCAGAGCCGATCGAAGACCGCTTCCGCTTCCGCTATCAGTACTGAGTTGCTGAGGCCTCGACCTACGAGCGCCTCGAGCTCCCCGCCCATCGCGTCGAAGAGGACGCGGACCGCCCGCACATTGTCGTCGAGCTGCTGGGAGTTTTCATCATCGGTCATGGCGTCTCCCTCGGGAAACTAGCATACGCCCAGCACGTGAGAGATGCATTAAGCGGGCATGACGATATCGGCCGCTCTCGAGTTGGTCGATGGTGCTGCGTACTTGACACACCGTGGTACGATAGTCGTACGGAAGGCGTTGAGGCGCGGCCCGAGCATGGTCACCTGAGCCGCGATGAGCCACTGGTGAACCCGATCCGTGATGGGTCGTTTTTTGTGTTGGGAGGAGGATGCGATGCATAGGCGTGTACGCACGGCGTTGAGGGGACGCACTGCCATGATACGAGCGATCGGCGTCACTATGGCCCTCACTGGTCTACTCCTCGGCGGACTCGACAGTCCGACCAGCCGGGCAGCGGGAACCGGAGGGCTTGATTCGTCACACGAGTACTACCTCGCCCTCGGCGACTCGGTCGCCTTCGGGTATCGACAGGCGCAGGCGGATTCTGAGCTCGCCTCTGGGCACCCTTTTGACCCAGCCACCTTTAACACCGGGTACGTGGATGACTTCGCGCGCATGCTCGACGTGGTCCTGCCCGGCATTCATGCCGTCAACCTGGCATGCCCCGGCGAGACGAGCCTAACCTTCTTGCAAGCTGGCGGATGCCCGTGGCTTCCGGTCCCGCTCCACACGAACTATGCGGGCTCTCAGATGGATGCCGCGCTCGCCTTCCTTCATGCCCACCCTGATCAGGTCAAAGTAATAACCCTGTCTCTGGGCTTGAGCGATGCCTTCGATCTCCCCCATATATGCCACCAATGTGTGAACCCCTCTTTTCTCGACACGCCTGACCAGACAGAGGATAATCTCATCGAGATCTTGACCTCCCTGTACCAAGCGGCCCCTGGAAGCGAAATCCTCGTGCCCCAGTATGAAAGTCCCTTCGCGACGAGTGACGCTTCGAAGGATGCCGAGGTCGGCAGTCTGAATGCGGTCATTGACGAAGCAGCAGACGAGAGCGGCTCCGGTGCCATTTCCGTCCCTGCACCGACGCAGACCGCCTCGGAGCCGCAATTCTTCTGCGGTCCGGCGACCGTCTGCTTTGCCGGCCCCACCATGGGAAGTCAGCCGGCGGACCCTCACCCGTCCACCGGAGGGTACGCGCTCATGGCCGATGGGCTGTGGGCGGCCTCGGGCTATGCCGCGATGGGGAACCTGGCGATGGTGGGATTTGATAGTGCCGTCGCGGGTGAGGGAAGACTAATCTTCGGCTCGAGTTGCAATGATTTGCTTGGATCCGCAACCCAGGACATGCATCCGGGCACGACTACTCACGATATCCTCGTGACTGTGAATGACCTGCCGAGCCTCACAGGGTTCGTGGATTTGACGCCGGGGACGGTGTATCCTTATGAGACTGTGACCGTGGGCAAGTCGAGCGTCATCACGGACACCAACCAGGGTCAGTGCTACACGTTCACGATGCCGGGCTCGTCCAGCGGGTGCACGAACGACCACGACAACGACGACAAGGGGCTAGCACCAGGGACAAACGACCGGGATATCAACTGTCCTGGTTATTGACCGTATCGACACAAGAGGAAGGGGGAGTCGGCAGCCACTCCACCTTGATATGAAACCGCCAGCTCCGAGGCAGAGGAGCCGGCCGGTGGTGACCGGACCCTCTCACGCGGGCGCTAGGCCGCGGCGTTACTCCGCATAGTCCGGATCGTTGCAGCCGCTCGGACACTGCCAGAAGCGGGGGCCATAGCGACCGCCCGAGCTTCGGCTCGGCTCCAGAAGTCCCCAGGCATGGCTACAGTTCCGGCACTGGAGGGCTATGCCGCTATTGGGGGCCTTGAAGACTTCGACATCGTGCTCTCGCTCCAGCAGGAGCGCCCACCGGCAAAGCTCGGGCGAGTAGTCGAAGTACTCCTGGGTGTAGGCGTCGCGCTCGATTGCGGCAGTCGATGTGGTTGCGTTGGGCATGACTCAACTCCTTCTGACTACAGGACAGATCAAATCGTGGGCTCCATTGGGAGCCCACGCCGAGCCATGCCGCGCCTTGCCATGCATTCGCCCTGGAAGCTCCGGGGACCGGTCGTTCCGCGCTCACCAGACCACCCTGGCTAGCGACCTAACCGTGTTCGGCCATTGCGGCTGGACTCATGATAACTCAGACCGGGCAAGTCGGCCGCTTCCACCTTGATAACGTGCCGACTCACCCGGTCCTCGTGAGTGAGGCCCGGCGCCCGCGTCTTTCATCTCAGCGAGCCGCCAGGCCTCAGGGTCACCCATGCTAGGCGGGAGTCGCGCCTTTGGGCTCTGCGTTTGCGCGCAGCTCGGGACGGCCCCTCACCTCGAGGACCTCGGTCAGGGCGTATGCGACGCCGGCGTGCACCGTGCCGAAGGTCTCGCTGCCGTTGCCGATGCCGATGATCGGCTCGCCGGCGTCGTCGTAAAGATGCACCGCGTGCATCGGCTGGCCGCTCTCTTTATCGCGCCGGATCTTGAGGATGCACGCCCGGTACACCTTGCCATTGGTGCGCACCGTCAGGTCGACGAACGGCGGCTCCTGCCAGTCCTCTTCCGGGTTGGGGTTGCTGATCGGAGACAGCTGCTCCAGGCCTTCAACCGTCAATTCGTCGCTCGTCGGTGTCGTCATCGTTCGCTCCTCAACTGTGTTCATGCCATCGCCTCCTGTGTTCTTTCAATCATGTCGTCTGCAAGTTCGCCCAGCCAGGCCTCGATCTCGTTGACGCGCTGGGTCAGGTCGTTTATCCGCTGCAGGAGTTGACCGACCAAGGCCAGCTCCTGCGCTGCGTGTCCGCGCTCCTCTGCCTCCTCCAGGGAGCGCTCCGTTTGACTGACTCGCTCCAGTGCGGTAGCCATTGCTCACGCCTCCTAACTCTCGCTCGGGAAGAGGATGGTGAAGGTGTCACCGTCGCCGGTCACCCACACGCGCTGCCCGTTCATCCGCGTCTCGAAGATGGCTCCGAAGACGCGGTCCTCGGCCTTCGCCCAGCGCACGAAGTCGTTCCACATCTCCTGGAGCGCCGCCAGGCTGAACGCCTCATGGATGCCGAGCGTGGCCAGGAGCGGCATCCCGCCCGTCAGTTCTGGCCAGCGGTTCTTGAAGACTTCGACCAGCATCCCATCCTCGACGGCCTGCTGCCAGGTGTAGGAATAGATCACGTCGGCGTCGGTCCAGAAATCGGAGACTGTCTGTTGCTCGGTCATGGCTAGTACCTACCCTCTTTCCCGACGATGACCTTGCGAATGCAGATGACATGGCTACCGTCAACCTCGGTCAGGCGAGCAACGATGTTCATGGTCCCGCTCAGATACCGGACCAGCTTCCGCGCCTCTGCCACGTCGTCTGTCGCGTGTACCGCTACCCACTCGTCAGGAAATGCCCACCCACTGGTGTCAATGCGACCGCCGACTGCTTCGAGCTGCTGGATCGCCGTCTGCTTGCTCATTGGTACCTGCTGTGCCATCGTAGGGACCGGGGCTTACGCCCCGGCCTCCGTTCGGTACAGCTGACCGCAGGTGGTACTCGCGCTCTCGACGGCACCATCTGTGTCCTGCGCTGGCCGACTCTTGCGACCCTCGCGCTCGAGGCGTCGCTCGACTGCTTGGGCGTGGGTGCAACTCTGGCGGTGGAACCAGCCCTTGCACGTGCAGCTGGCGACTTCCTTCCGGCCGTTGATCCGGACCTGATGCATGGCGCCCGGCTCGGTCTCGCGCGATCGCACCAGGTAGAGCGCCTGGCCGGCGACCTTGAAGGTGTGCAGTCGCTCGTCGATCGAGCGCTGCCGGGCCCGCTGGTCGAGTTCCGTGTGGGTCATCATCGTGCGGCCTCTTTCAGCTTGCGCTCCGCCTCGACCTTCTCTCGGATGGCCTCCCACCATTCCTCCTGATGCCGCGTCATCGGGCGGTCGAGCTGGCGCCTGATCTCCATGTGCCGCCGATGCTTGCGGAGTCCGGTCCTCATGTCTGTCTCCTTGTGTGGTGTTGATCGTGGTAGGCTTGCTGCTTCCTACACCTTCATACTAACATAAAACTGATACGTTGTCAATAGGGAATTAAGAAGATGGCTAGACTTGCCCTAGAGGATTCGATATAATGCCTGTAGGGCTCGAAGACATCGGTAAGATGGAGGTATGACGAACGTGGGCCAGCGCATCAGGGCAGCACGAGAGCGCAAGGCGTACGGTCAGGCAGAGGTTGCTCGTGGTGTGGGCATCACGCCTACGTCGCTCTGGGCGATCGAGGCTGGCCGCCACGCACCGCGGCCGGCTACGCTCCGCAAGATCGCTCAGTTCCTTGGCGTCCCGGTCGAGGACTTGACAGTGGAGCCGGATAGCGACACGCCGCAGCAGCATACTGTGTAGAAAGGCCGCAGTCGCCAATGATGACAACTGCGGCCGCAGCAAGCCTACCGAGTGCGATCAACACCCGGAGGCGTTTGCATTGTAGGGGAGCACTACCGTGAGTGACACCGCAGAGCGGGCAGAGCTTGAGCAGAAGAGAGTTAGATGAGCCTCCTCAGCCCGATCGGTGTGGACAAAGCCCCCAAGCAGGGACCGTGCGCCTTAGCCGCCGCGCTGGGGTTCCGGTACCGGGTGCTGTATGCGGTAATGAGCTGCTACGACATGGTACCCACGTCGCCAGCCGTTCTCGAACGGCTCGTGTTCGGTCAGCTTGCAGGTGAGCTCGGCCTGCGCCCGAAGAAGCACTCTGTCCCTTCGGACGAATATTTGTCGACCATTGATGCCGACGTCCGTGCAAAGGTGCGGGATGCGTTGGTGGAGTTGAAGGAAGAGATGCTGGTGGAGCTCTTCATGCAGGACGATCCAGAGAGCGAATGGGACATTAAGCCGCTCGCACCTGGATTCACCCTCGTCCGCGGCTGGCAGCGCCAATGGATAGAAGGCTATGAGAGGCTCATGGCGGAGCGTGGCATTCGCCCGTGGGTTAGGGGTTTACTTTCCGCGCAGCAAGCCCCCGTCCTGCTAGGCGCCATCATCGCCTTTATCGGGATCGTCGTCGCCGTTCTCGGAATCCTTCTCCCCCACCTCATCCATTAGCGCTGCTCAAGCGCACTGCCCAGGATGGCAGCAGTAGGCCTACCGAGCGCGATCAACACCCGGAGAGACTCGCATTGTACGGGGCGAACGCTAGGCCCACAGAGGAGTGGGCGCGCAGCGTCTACAGAGAAGAAACTTGCCGCTTGCAGGGTCATCGTCTGCCCCGTATACTAGAGGGAACCTGCAAAGCAATCATAGAGTGTGCCGGAGACTTAGGAAAGCAATGTGACCGATCAAGATGAGTGGGAAGTCTTCAAGGGCCGCGGGACTAGGCCGGAAGACGAGCCCATTGTCTCTATTCAGACTCGAGGGGCCATGTCCCTCAACCGTGCGGCCTGGCAAGCGCTGGGGGAACCTGAAGCCGTGGAGCTGCTCTACAAGCACAGACAGCAACTCGTCGGACTTCGCGCTGCTCAGGACCCAACCGCCCGGCACGCATACTCACTCCGCGCAACGAACCGCGGAACGACGCACGTCCTGTCCTTTGTAGCGTTCGCCCAGCGCTACGGTATCGAAATCCACTCCACCGAGGCGCGGCGATATGCGGCAGAGATGCAGGGGAACATGCTCGTTTTCGGCCTAAATCAAATTCCTTTGAGGGTCAAAGACCCTCGCTATGGGAAGCCGCGTGCACCGAGAAGAAGCGAGCAGTCGAGATGACCGCAGACCAACCAGGCGATGAGTGGGAACTGTTTCTCGGGCGCCACACACGCCCCGAGGGAGAGCCGACGGCCACCATCCAAGCCAAGGGTAATTTAAGCCTTAATGCTCCTGCCTGGAGAGCGATCGGGCAACCTACCGCAGTGGAGCTCCTGTGGAACAGGTCGAAGCAGCTGGTGGGCATCCGTCCGACCGCCCCGGGTCTCGAGCACGCTTACAAGCTGCGACAGAGAGAGCGGGCAACCACAACCAACCACGTTGTGTCTTTCATTGCCTTCGCCAATAGGTATGGCATTCCCATCAAGACGGCCCCATCCCGTCGCTTTGTCGTTGATGTCCGCGACGGCATGCTGATCCTCGATCTCAAAAAGAAGCCGGTGGAGATCAAGAGGTCGACGTACAAGAAGCCCCGGGAATGAGTGCGGGATGAGCCAGAACCCGGCGACTAGTAGATCGGTCCCAATCGGCACCCGCCTGCTACTGGCGATCGTACGGCGCGGGCTGTCCGTAACTGATGCGGCCACTCACGCCGGCATGCCCACGTCTCAACTGAGCCGCATCCTCACGGGGCAAACCGATCCCAAATGGTCCACGGTGGAGCGTATCTGTGGGTCGTTGCTCATACCCATGGAGGAGCTCACAGTGCCCCCAGAGGAGGCAGGCGCCCACTAGAACACAGACCGGGTTAGCGCCCCGTACGCCAAATAGAATAGAAAAGCCACCGTGCCAGCGGTGGCTCCCCGAGTGGCCTTGGTGCCTTTGCCAAATATGGCAACACAGATACATCGGCCACCCCCATGTTAGCGAACTTGGCAACAACTGACAACTTTGCACCGTCTGTTGCCTAATTAGCTAACGGGGCGCCGATAAAGAGCACCAAGGCTCCAATCAGTCAAAAGAAAGGAGCATCTGGTGCTTTTTTACATAACATCTAGGCCAATATCGCGCCGCCTGCGGTCCTGTCACAAGGTGCTGGAACCATGAACGCCGGCGCGAGTAGCAAGAGCGGCTACACCTGCCCCGAGTGCGGCGGCGTTCATTGGCACCGCTTAGCAGACGAGATCGCGCGGCGCGCTGCCGCGACAGATCGCATTCGCCAGAGTGACGAGCTGGCCGTATCCGTGCCGGAAGCGGCCCGATTGCTCGGCATCGGCAAGACAAAGATGCATGACTTGCTTGCAAACGGCGAGATTCCGGCCACCAAAATAGGCGCTCGGACCGTCGTCCGGCGCGCGGCGCTGGAGTCCTGGCTCGAGCAGCAGGAAGCAGGAGGTGGCCAGTCATGTCAAAGCAACGTTCCCGTCGTGGACGAGGTGTTCGGCCCCGGGCGCCGAACGGCGCGGGCTCGGTCTACCAGGACGGCGACCGATGGATAGCCGCGATTACGCTCGAAGGCGGCAAGCGGGTCAGGCGATCGGCGCAAACAAAGATCGCAGCCGAGTCCAAGTTGGACGAGCTCCGCATGCTGCGCCGGCAGGGGCGTCTTGCCGTGACCGATCGGCAGACGCTCGCACAATATCTCGCCGACTGGCTCAAGAGACGCAAGCTCGAGAAGACTGTGCGCGACAACACGTGGGACTCCTACCGGGCACGGCTGCAGCACATCGTCGACCACATCGGCACGATACAACTCGCGCGACTGAGGCCCATGCACATCCAGCGCTGCTACGGCGAGCTCCTGGAGAGAGGGCTGAGTCCGACGAGCGTCCACTACGCGCACCGCGTCCTGTTCATGGCACTCAAGGACGCGGTACGGCTCGAGATCCTGACGAAGTCGCCAGCGGACGCAGTGACACCGCCAAGACCACAGTCCAAGCGCCAGGCGCCGTTCTCAGCAGACGAGCTCGTTTGTCTCGCCCGGGCGACCGAGGGCACGCGCTGGCACGCGCTCTGGCTGCTGCTCGCAGCGCAAGGCTTGCGAATAGGGGAAGCCCTGGCGCTTTCCTGGGCCGACTACGATCCTGGGACTCTGACGCTGCGCGTGGAGCGGACGGCGATCGCGGTACTCGGCGGCGTCGGTATGCAACTGGGACCGCTCAAGACCGAGGAGTCGCGACGGACGATCGAGCTCACACGTCGTGTGGCCGACGCACTGGCCAAGCACCGAGCGATCATCCTCGCCGAGCGCGTGGCGGCCGCGACGTGGGAGGACCACAATCTCATCTTTCCCGGGACACATGGCCAGCTCATGCGACCGGGGGTAGCTCGCGACGCGTTGACCAGGGAGCTCGCAAGGGCCGGCCTGGTGCATCGGACACCGCACGCCCTGCGGCATACGATGGCGACGCGCTTACTCGAGGGAGGCACGCCGGCCAACGTCGTGCAGGAAGCACTCGGGCATGCCGACGTCCGGACGACTTTGCGCATCTATGCCCATGTGACGCGCGGCATGCGTCGAGCGGCATCCGACCTCATGGACCGCTTGCTCGACGCCGCAGAGCGCGGGCCGGAAGACGAGGCTGCAAAGGGCTAAAAAGGGGCCAATTGCTCACATTGCTGCTCACACGGCCGGGCAGAGGAGCGCAAGAGGGGCGAGAGCGCGCCAAAAGTGGGGGGGCGGCGGCAGAACAGGCAATTCTACTCGGGCCGAAGGTGTCAACGGCACGCGCCGGAAAGTCCATAATATCGGGAGGTCTGAATTGCTTCGGCTGTACGATACCCTGTCTGCATCTAAAAGGGTCTTCGAGCCCGGCGGCCAGGTGGTCAAGCTCTATGTTTGTGGCTTGACACCCTATGACGCGACGCACCTTGGACATGCTTTCACCTTCGTGTCATTCGACGTCCTCATCCGATTGCTGCAGTACCTGGGCCATGAGGTGCAGTATGTCCAGAACGTGACCGACGTGGACGATCCCCTGTTCGAGAAAGCACGCGAGCTGGGCGTATCACACCAAGTTCTCGCCGCGAGGGAAACCGAACGGTTCAACGCCGATATGCGGGACTTGAACGTCCTACCGCCCAATGTCCAACCCCGTGCCAGCAGGGAGATCCCGGACATGGTCGAGATTGTAAAGCGCCTTCTGGAGAATGGGAACGCGTACCAGGCGGACGGTCATGTGTACTACAGCATTCGGACCGATCCTGAATACGGGAAGCTGTTCAAGGGGAGCCGCGAGCTCATGATCGAGCTTGCGCGACAACGGGGTGGCAATCCGGATGACCCGCGTCGCCACGATCCTTTGGATTTTGTGTTGTGGCGGCCGGCAGGCGAGGACGAACCACGTGCGACTAGTCCCTGGGGAGCTGGTTTGCCGGGATGGCATCTCGAGTGCAGCGCGATGTCGCTCAAATATCTGGGCGCGCCGCTCGATATTCACGGAGGCGGCTCGGACCTAATCTTCCCGCACCATGAAAATGAGATCGCGCAGTCGGAAAGCGCCACCAAGGTGCGCCCATTCGCGCGATTCTGGATGCATACCGGAATGGTTTATCTCGGTGGACAGAAAATGTCGAAGTCGCTCGGAAATATGGTCTTCGTTCGTGAGCTTGTGCCGGAATATGGAAGCGACGCGGTACGGCTCTATTTGTCAGGCTGTCACTATCGCGCGGAACTCCAGCACGTCCCGGCATTGCTCGAACGAGCGTCCAGGTTGGCTCGTGCTCTGACTCAAGCGTTGATGCTCCCCTCAGAAAGTTCCTCCTCAGGCGCAGACCTGGCCGAGTACCGGGATCGATTCATAGAGCGGATGAGTGACGATCTCGACACGCCGGGAGCGATCCAAGTGCTGCGTGAGTTGGGAGAGGGGATTCAGCGTCGGGCGTCTATGGGCGGCGCCGTGCGAGATGCTCAGCAGCTGCTGTGCGATCTCGGCGCTGTGCTCGGCTTACAACTGGTTGCCTGACGGTTTCCTACTTTGGTAGCCTGACGGAGCAATCCCGCCGGGCATGAGGCGCCGACTGAGTTTCAAGGATCGCACTTCACGTGTCGTGGCGATAGCCGCCACTCTTGCAATAGCCCTCAGTTTCCAACCGTTTGACGTTGGGTTTGCCGGTTCGGTGCAACCGCTCGCTCCCGTGACCGAGGCTGATGGTCGACTGGGCCTATGTGACATCCTACCCGGCAACACTCCAGGGCAAAACGGAACGCCCTGGGCCGAATTAGCCCACAACGCGGGCGCCCGGATCAATCGCTGGGAAATCCGCTGGGATCATGTCGAGCCGAAGGCCAACACCTGGAACTTCGCGGCAAACGACGCCGCTGTTCAGAGTTCCCAGGCCTATGGGATACAGGTTCTCGGTATTCTGATCGGCACACCCGGTTGGGCGGTGATCCGCGGGCAGCGGCCGGGTAACGGAGTGCCCCAGGGTCTGTCCTTGCCGTACAACGACCCCCGAAATCTCTGGGCCGGCTACGTGCGCGCGACAGTTGATCACTATAAGGGTCAGGTGACGTATTGGGAGATCTGGAATGAGCCGGATCTAAGCTTCTTCTGGACCGGTACCCCGGACGATTATTTCCGTCTGCTCAAGGTCTCGTACTTGGTCATCAAGCAAGTCGATCCAGGTGCCCGCGTCATCATGGCCGGCATGGTTGTCCCCGACCTGTCGTTTCTGAGTCATGTTCTCGACGATGCTCGAAGCGCCCCAGGCAGCCAACAGTTCCATGGCTATTTCGACATTGCCGCCTGGCATGCGTACGGCCCTGCAAAGGCCCTTTATGCCAACATCCTGCGAGTGAAGCAGCTGCTGGCGACCAAGGGCTTCTCCACCAATCCGCTCTGGATAACCGAAGACGGTTTTCCTGCGTCGAACCCCAACGGTGAGCCGCGCCAGGCGGCTTACGTCCTGGAGACGATAGCATACGCATTGACCGCCGGAGCGAACAAGATTCTGATATATCGCGCCAGTGATGACCCAACGCCAAAGACCTGGGGCCTGCTAACCGCGTCCGGCCAGCCGCGCATGGCTTACGTGTCTTTTCAGCTGGCGGCGCGTTTCCTCGCCCACTCCCGAGCAATATCCTATTCTCCAACCTCGCAACTCGAGCGCTTCGTCTTCTACCAGTCCGATCGGCGGGTTACTATGCTCTGGAACCGTCAAGTGGCCGATGCCTACGCCACCATTGCTGCGGATTCTCAAGACGCAAACATCGTCGACTGGATGGGGAACGTAACCGCACGCAGCGCCCCGGATGGCCAGCTGCGTCTGACGGTGCCGGGCGCTGCTTACAATGCGGGAATCGATACTAACGGCTCGGTGGTGGGTGGGCCCACCATCCTGGTGCAGCAGGTTAACAAGGCGCCGGATTCGATGACATCGACCTTGTACGTGACTGCGGTCGGCGGTAACCGTCGCCGGTTCATCATCTTGAATCGCTCAGATGCACCGGCAGAAGTGCAGGTCGCCGCGGCAGCCAACCCTGACGAGCGCGTGGACTTCCAGCTCGGTGGAAGCGCGATTATGGAGGTGGACCTTGATCTGCTGGCCGGAAAGGACTATCAGGACATGTACGTCGTTTCCACCTCAGCTCCTGTCGTTGGCGAAGCAGTGTCTGATCAGCCGTCGGTGGAAGGCTCGCGGGCGGCAACGACCTGGTACCTCGCTTCCGCGCCGGGCGTGCTCACGGTGGGTAATGCCTCGGATAAGCCTGTCCAAGCCGCCATCACCGCCTTCGGCGCGAAGGGCAGGCTTCGGTTGCGAAGCTCTGTCCAACTTGATGCAAGGTCTCGCGCCACTTGGCAGGTTCCCGCGTCGATGGCGAGGATGCGCCTGGCGCTGACGGTCCAGGCGACAGGACCGATCGTGGTGAGTGGATCGGGTGCGGTAACCGACGTTGCCGATACCTGGTATGCAGTCCGTCCCGGGACATCCCAGTTGTCGGTCTTCAATCCCGATCTCAACACGGCGACTCGCGTTGACCTATCCTTCATCGGGTCCGGTACGGTCAAAGGCTTGCAGCTTCAGCTGGCGCCTCATGGATCATTTGTCTTCCCCGCGCACCGTGCACAGGCTGTGGTCCTCACGTCGACGCACCCGGTGGCCGTGAGTTATCGTGGCACAGTGGGGGGCGGGGCTCCGCCGGTGTCGCAGCCGGATACCGAGTCTGCAGTCGTGGTGGCCGGCAACACCACCCATGTAGCCCTCTTTAACCCGTCGGCACAACCGGCGCATGCTACGCTGTCGCTTGTGAGCGGAGTCAATAGGCAACAGATGAGTGTTACCCTCGCGCCTTCCCAGATCTACACCCTGCAGACCCGAAAACCATCTGCACCGGCAACTGGCGTGCTGATCCACAGCGATGTTCCCATTGTTGCGGGCTCCGTTTCCTGAGCGCGAAGTCCATGGCGCAAACTGAGGCCGGTCCGGAAGTGGGGACGAAACCGGCTGCCATCTCCGCCCTCTCGCGCTCTGCGCTGTCGCCTCGAGCAGCCGGCTGGGCGCGGTTGGCACCCGGCTGGGCCGTCACAGCGGCTATCCGAGAGCCGCTCTCCGTCTTCGTCCTGACTCGGATTCTCTTTGTAGTGTTGACGTATTTTGGCGTCATTCTGTACAGTTCCGTCTTTCAGTCACCGCACCCATCGTTCCTTCACCAGCTGCTGCCGGCCTGGGACAACCGCTGGGACACCTGGTGGTACGTCCAGATTGCGCGGCACGGGTACGAGTGGAGGCGAGTCGGCGCACAGACGCTCCCCACTGCATTTTTCCCGCTTTACCCGCTACTAATTCGGGTAGGCGTGATTCTCACCCAGCGCTCGTACATTGCCGTGGCACTGGCCATTTCGAATCTCGCATTCTTCGGAGCGCTCTGCTACCTCTGGCGACTGACCAGATGGGAGCTCGACGGACGAGTCGCCGGTCGAACGATTCTCTACATCGCGGTTTTCCCCACTGCCCTCTTTTTCTTTGCAGGCTACACGGAGTCGCTCTTCCTGTTCTTGACCGTGGCCTCCTTTTATCACCTACGGCGGCAGGACTGGCTCCTCGCCGGAGCCTTTGGAGCGGTCGCCTCGGCCACGCGGATCAGCGGTGTACTGCTGCTCATTCCTTTTGTCTACGAGTATGCCCGCAGCCGCAACTTTTCGTGGCGGCGCGTGAATAGCGGCGCCTTTGGTATGGTCATGATTCCGGCGGGACTCGCCGCCTTCATGCTGTATCTTCACTGGGCTGTCGGGGACGCCCTGGCCTTCAGTCACGGCCAGGCGGCCTGGCAGAAAATATCGACGCTGCGACTATGGGAAGGGTTTTTCGAGAGCCTGCGGCAGATCCTCATCGTTCAGCCTGCGGCGTCATTCTTCGAGGCGCACAACGTGCTCAATCTGACGCTGGGAGGCCTGTTTCTGGCCGGTTCATTTCTGGCCGCGCGGCGGCTTTCCGCCTCCTACTCGCTGTACGTGGCGGCGTTCTGGCTGCTAACACTGTCTCAGCCCGCCGTTGCGGGCGCGTATCCTGTGCCTCTGGTATCGCTCTCGCGCTACGTCCTAACGCTGTTCCCTGTCTTCATGTACATCGGACTGCTGGGTCGCCGGCGTGCATTTCACGACGCGTACCTGGTGCTGTCGGTCGGGCTTCTCTCGCTGCTGACCGTGCAGTTCATCCACGGTGGATGGGTGGTGTGAGCGTGAACTCCGGTCCTGACGTGGTC
>Ga0207416_1003734_pt1 | contig 14082 bp, 26 predicted proteins | sample PaiPotPPM11metaG_FD_184107 | JGI IMG/M metagenome (GOLD analysis project Ga0207416, IMG submission 184107) | Iron sulfur acid spring bacterial and archeal communities from Banff, Canada, to study Microbial Dark Matter (Phase II) - Paint Pots PPM... ...
CCTTCGGCCCGGTCGGCGAGTCGGCGACAATGGGCTTCGCGGTTTCACTCATCGCCCGTCCTCTCGTCGCCGACTCGCCGACCGGGCCGAAGGCCGGCTTGCGACGCTTGCGGTGTATCAATGCGCGGGCTCACGCACTTTTCCTCAACGTTTTCATATTGGCCAGCATCTTACGTTCCATCCGCGACACGATGTCGAACGCCTCCCGATCTTGAGGCTCTCGACATGTCCAACCAAGCTCTCGCTGCGTCGCTGCGATGTCGTCAATGATGGCTGCGGCCCGCGCAAGTGCGAGTTCAAAGTCGCTCATCGACAGCCCCTTGTTGCGGCGTGAACACTCCAGTTTGCGGATCGACCGTGAAGTAGCAAACACCAAGCGAGCCGGCGCCAATCTCGCGCACCTTGGCGGAAATGACGCGCGAGGTGTTGCTGTTTGGCTCCCGCATGACAATCACACCGTTGTCACACTTGTTGAACCAATTCATTGAGCCCTCGATGTCAGAAAGGTTCGGCACGCGGCCACCGTTTTCATTCACAGCCTTCGTCGGATGTGCCACAACGATCACGATCACCTCGAAGGTGCGGCAGAATTGCTTGATGAGCCGCAAGCAGTCCCCGATGTAGTCGCTCAACAGCATGTCTCGTGGCTTAGCGCGATCCAGCTCGTTCCAGGGGTCGATCATGACCACCTCGACGCTATCCTTCTTGACTGCAACAGTGGCTTGGTCGAGCACCCAGTCGAGCGTATGCGGCGGATCGTTGAAGGTGGCGGGAACAGCGGACTGGATGAAGCACTGGCTCTCGCAGAAATGCTGAAACAACTCCTCGTCAGCCCCCCATATCTTCTGCAGTTTTTCGTGCAGGTGAGCCTCGTTCTCCGGGACGTACAGGAAGCTCCTGACCCCCTTTTCCCGCGCGATTTTGGTCAGCACGTTGAGCAGGAACGTGCTCTTGCCTTGGCCGGCAACGCCGGTCACAACGACAAATTGGCCACGGTAGAACTTGAAGATGCGGTCCAACTCCCACCAGCCCGCGCCAAATGCCTGCGCCGCCACCGAGCCTCGCTGCGGCAGTCCGGCGAGCGAGTAATAACCCGGCTGGTTGTGCCGGCCACGGGGAAGCTCGATCACCTCAGCCATCAAATGATCCCCGCAGTTCGGCCGACGCGTAGTAGGTTTCGTCAGGCGTCAAGATTTTGGGGTTTTTCGCCTTCTCAAGCGCAAGCTTCGCCTCCCGATTTCGCTTGGCGAGGGCGCTGGATACGGCATGGAACCAGTTCTCGCCTTGTCTGCTCGCCCACTCTGAGAGGCTGAGCAACTCGGCCTTTAGGTCCAGGTGTGAAAAAGCAGCTTCCCATTGCCCGAGCTGCTTTCGGCTAAGTCGGATGCAGCCGGTTTCAAAAACAATTTCCCGGTCGGCCGCAGGGGCGGCCATTTCTTTCTTCTTCTCTTCTCTCCTACTCCTCTCCTCTCCTATAGCGGAGACTTTTCCGGTGTCCTGGGGGAGCGGTGGGGAAGCGCTGGCGGTGTCGTCCGGGAGCTGTGGGGTAGCCTCCTGTCGTGAGGCGACATAGCAACGCAAATTGTCCGGGATGAAATGGCGATAGGACGGGTGCTTGGGTTTCTGATACTTCCCGAAATTCCGAACTGCGCCGAAGTGACGGCCCTCATGTTCAAACTGACGTCCTCCAACTCTCCTAAGAGGGCCGAAACGTCTACATTGTCCGCTGGGAAAAGCCTCATTTTTAACGTCACCGGCTTCCACTCAAATATGCCGGCATCATCGGCTTCTACCCATATCCCGACGAGCAATAGGCGGGCCGAGGACGAGAGAGAGACAAACGCCTCATCAGTGAATAGGCCGGGATGAATGCTGCGGATGCGACTCATGGCGTTATGCCGGCCATCCCGCGGACCCCCAGCGCTCCTCGGCAACCGTGACGAGAGGCCTAGCGGCAGCTTCGCCGAAAAAGGCGATGGCCCACTTGCGATAGGCTTCCCGAACGGCAGTTTGATCGCGCTGTGATTTAGTGCGGTGCCAGCGCGCCAGAGCGCGGCAATAGTCGGCATAAAACAGGCCAACGGGTGCCGCCGCATCGACGGTGACCACGGGGTTCTTAGTGTTGATTTCGGCTGAGGAGCCGTGTAATGCGCTCATCATTCATTTCCTTTTTGGCCTGTTCGAGTTGCGAGCTCGGCGGGCCATTTCGTGCCCGCGCCACGGGTGGGGCGTTGATTTAGGCGGCGAGCTCGGCCGTCGACCGGACCAGAGGGCCGATCTTTGCTTGAGCCCATGCGTCGAGCTCATTCTTCGGATAGAGTGGGATGCGCCCGACCATGCGAAAGCGCGGTCCGCTAGAACTCACGCAGGCCAGCTTCGCGAGCGTCTTCGGCGAGCACGGGAATCCGTAGATCCGCTGCACGTACTCGGCAGCAGAGGTGCGCCGAAGAAGGGAGTCTGGGGCGACACTTGTCTCATCGGGAGAAGCCATCATCATCCTCACAGTTAGACGGGCAATCACCGTCATTGTGAGGAATATGGCTGCAATCTTACTGCGTGTCGCAACGCATATAACGGTGCGGTGCGCATCAATTTTATGATGCGGAGAGTCCGTATTTGCGCATCAAAATTTTGATGCGCAGAGCACGCGTTTACGCGTCTCTCCTGAGAGCGGCCCGCCAATCCGCACTGAGGCGACGTAACGCGTCGTCATCATAGGCGGCGCGGTGGCCTATACTTTCCTCTTCGGGCACGATAATGCCTCTCGATGCTTTTTCTCGAGCATGGGCAACCCAAGATGCGTGGTTGCGGGCAATTGCAATGCGACGCTCAATTTCAAGAGAACCGAACTCATTCTTGAGGCGCTGTTCCCAAGATCGAAGCGTGTGCGGCGATGCACTGAGAGCCGCTCCTACGATACGTTGGGCTTCACTTTTCCTTAAACCGAGTTCGTGACGATAGGCGACCATTTCGATGGCCCGAAGCTGCAAACGCAGCTCGGTCCAGTCACGCTTGCTCCCCGTCTTCACCGGCTCGAAAAGGAAAGCACGCTCTCCAAACTCAAGTGCTTCCAAGGCGCTTAGAGTGATCCTTTCTAAGCCGTCCGGCAAGATCCTGATGGCAAGCAGAATGTTAGCTAGCACTTTGCGACCGACAAAAGGATCGTTCCAATCGATGTCTACACGTCCGCCTGACTTCTCGTGTCTGTGGTCGTCGACCGACATTCGTTCACTTAAATATTGCGGATGCTGTTTCGTCTGGGGCGGCTGCAATGGAACGAATTTTGGCCATTCACGCCAAGGCCGACCGTGTGATCAATGGCCCATCCAGCAACATGTTTTGTAAGTTCGGCCGCCAGTTGCAACGCTCGAAACGCTGCTAAATCTTTTCCTATTGCGCTCGCGGCGCTGACACTAGGGCGTGTGCTGACCTCAAGCTCTTCAAGGCTGTCGAGAAGACGTCGAACACCCGGATCATCGACAAGGGCGGGCTTCGACTCGCCAGTTTTTGAGTTGGGCAATTCTCTATAACGGTGCGGCCACACCGGCGCATTATTCGACTTGTAAAATTCTTGGCCTCGAACCGTATAGGTCTCTTCGTCCTTGGGAAGCCGTCTTTTCATAGCGCTGCACCTGCGCTGCACAGGGGGGCGCGCGGAAACCGAGTGTGCTGCTCAGCTTGTCGGCCCGTCGGCCTATCCGCGCGATGATGAGAAGATGCGCCAGGTCTGCCGAGGTTCAAAGCAAGGGGAACGGTCTATCCACCGATTTCCCACATCCCCGATCGGCTGGAAGCGTGCATCCGGGGTCGTAGAGCGGTGATTGCCTTGCGGCTGTGTCCTACAGTCGAAGGCCCGCCTTGCCCATTGGTTGCATCTTCTGCGCCCGGCAGCCCTCAGCGCTCCCAGCCGCCCGGATATCCCCGCAGGGCTGCCCAGTCGCGTCGAGCTGCTCGCCGGCGTTCAGCGACGAGCAGTTCCCGACCTCTCGCGTCGAGACGACAAGATAGGTCTCGTCGGGCCGTCGGCTCGTCCCGATGGGACGTACTAGTCTTGATCCTACACCCTTGACGGGCAAGGCTCGTAGTAATTCAATCTTTTTGGCAATTGGGGGTTAAGGTTGAGGACCGTGGGGAGATGAGACGTCCGAGACGGCGGCAGCTTCGGTATCCCACTAAACCAAAGTTTCTGGACCGGACTTCGCCTGTCGAAAGGCTTGAGGCGGCCGCCGTCAACGTTAGGTATAGCCCGAGCGATTATCACTGTCCGGTTCACGGCCGCCCGCCGAAGAGTCGGGCAAAGCCGGCAATGCTGTGTCCCCGGGACTGGACGGCCGGGCAGGCGTTAAACGCATTGCGGGCCGCAATACGTGCCAGAATGGTCTCTCGGAGCTGGTGCGGCGATTTCCCGCGGCACGTTTGGCATAAAGAAGGAGATGTGTGGTATGAAGCCTGCACCAACGTCGGAACCGCTGGCACTTATCACGCATATCCAATTGAGGAGGCTGGGCTTCCCCCGGACCTAAAGGCATGACTGCGTTTCGTCTCAATCGTTCGTGGCTTGCGCGCAAGGGCTCGTCGGAGCTCGAGGCGACCTTTTGCCAACTATCGATTGCCGTCGACGACAAGAACGTCTGCGAGTTTACGGACGACGCTGGCGCGTCGCATGACCAGTTGGAGATACCGGCTTATTTTTTGGCCGAATGGATGGCGGAAAATTGGTGGCCTCTTCTTTGGGAGCCGCGCAAGAGCGAGGATGCTCCCGAGGAACCACAATTTGTGGCGCGTCATTCGATTTTGGCCGCCCAACACGGATTTGCACTGCCAAGAGTTCAATTCGTTCCGACTGGGAGAAGCGTTCACGTTACGGCCAAGCCGAGGATCTCGCCACTTGCCGAAGTTCGCTTCCGCAAAGCGGCGGCCGCGTCACCCCCGCGCGAGGAAGTCGAGCGAGAATTTCGTAGGTTCGTCGAAGCAACAGTACAGCGGCTAGACAACGCGCACATTTCAGGGACGGGTCTTCAGGAAGCCTGGGCGCTGGTGAGTGAGATTAATGAGAACGAGAGCCAATTCTGCCGATACGCTGGCGCCTTGGGTCTGATGCCAGATGAGGTCAGCGACCAAACGGCGGCCTCTCTCGAAAAGCTTCTACCGATCTTAGGCGACCGCCTGCTGATGGATCTTTGTTTGGTTGGAAGTGCCGGCAATTTCGACGCGATGGCCCAAATTGCCGAGAAAGCCCACACCGATCTTAGCACTGTACCCATTGCCGATATAACCGCACTGGATGGTGTGCCGGTGCCCGCCGACAATTTTAATGTCGACGCCTGGCACCGCGGCAAGCGCGCGGCCGCACAGATTCGAAACAAATTCGGCATCAGCGAGACTGATCCTCACGGAGCTGCCCGGATATTCGAAAGGCTGAATATCAATCCCGCCGCTGGATCGAACATAGGAGGCGAATCGCCGGTTTCGGGCGTGGTCTCACGGGAAGGAAAGGCCGCTCGCCTCGTACTTCTTCAGCCGGTGCAAGTGCACCGACGCTTCGCCGCCGCGCGCGGCGTTTTTGCTGCCTGGACGTCGGACGGCAATGAATCTCGCTTCCTCACCTCGGCGGTCACCCGAGATCAACAGGCAAATCGTGCATTCGCAGCCGAACTAACAACGCCAATCGCCTTCCTTCGGAAAAATGCGAAGCGTTCAAAACTGCGCCAGGATCAGGTTTTCGATTTGGCGGCCGAGCTCGAAATTGGGGCTGACGTCGTGTCGAAACAGGCGCTTAATAATGGCCTGCAGGTCGTTCCGATCTAACGTCTCCGAGTATACAGCAACGGTGGTGTAGCGAGCGGCGAGCAAGCCCCGCACCGAAGCATGGGGCTTGCTTCGCGAATAGGATCGCTTGCCTGGAAAAAATCGCCCTACATCGGTAGCAGAGCGCCCCTAGCTTAGCGCATGTCGTGGCAGAGTAATTTAGTTACTCTGCCCCAGGTGCGCGGCGACTACGTCATCGCAGCCGGGGCTTTTTTGTGGTGGTGCCGGGCCGGCCCGCTCGCCTGGCGCTCGCCCCTCGACGGCGAATGTGCTACAATGCGCTCGCGCAGCTGACAAACTTGGCCCCGGTCGCTCATGGCAGCCGGGGCTTTTTAGTCAAGGCAGAATTGTCCCGGCTGCCATCCGGGTCGGGTCTGGCCGGGAGTACAGGCGAAAAAAAATTCAAAACCCCCCTTGCTATAGGTACGGAAACTCCGTACTTAAGCAGTACGGAAGTTCCGTAGTCCCAGAGGTGGTCATGAAAGCAGTCATCGAAACGCCAATGTTTCTGCAGCGCGAGGTTGGTCTGTCAGATGACATACGTTCCTTCATCGTTGAGACTATCTCCGAAGACCCGATGATGGGTGCCGTGATGCAAGGCACTGGTGGCTGCCGCAAATCACGCTTCCCAGGTCGCGGTAAGGGCAAGAGCGGCGGCTATCGCACCGTCCACTACAACGGCGCGGATGACGTGCCGGTTCTGCTGATGGTGGTGCTCGACAAGGGCGATCGGGACAACCTGAGCCAAGCGGAGCGGAACGAGCTTCGCCAAATGGTGCCGACATATGAAGTGGAGTACCGCAAGGGTGTTGACGCCATGGTCGCAAAAATGAGGGAGGGAGCCTGAACCTTGGAGTAGTTCATCGCGTTTGTGGTCGTGAAGTGAAACTGAGAAACTGGAAGCTGGAGTCTTGGATATGAGCAAACTGGGCAAGAAGCTGATCATCGCCGCCGAACAGGGCGTCGCAATCGCGCGCGGGGAGGCCAACCCCGATAGCTACCGTTTGCATGTGCCGGCAGAGATCGACGTCAGGGCGATGCGCCAGAAGCTCGGACTGACGCAGGAGGAGTTTGCGATCCGATACGGCCTCACGCTCGCGCGCGTCCGCGATTGGGAACAGAACCGATCGTCGCCGGACGGCGCAGTGCGTGCCTATCTGAAGGTGATCGAAAGAGAACCCAAAGCGGTCGAACGAGCTCTAGCAAGGGTATAAAATACGATGGCATTCCAATGGTACGTCGACGATTTGCGCCGCCGTCGCGCTCGTGTAGAGGAAAACCGGGCGGCCCTAGAGCACGGCCGCGTGTGGTCCAATAACGGATTCGGCATGGTCGATAAAACTGCGACATGGCGAGCCGAACTTAATCGGCGGATCGCCGAACTTTCAGCAATCATCGTGGCATTCGAGAGCGGGCGGCTTAGTTAGCGCCGCAATCCGCCGCGGCTCGTCGAGGCTCAGGAGGTGAGCAGCCGCTCGCCGGCCGGGCTCGTCCTCGAAATAGACGTAAGCCAGCGACATGCCGGCGTGATCCTTGACGATGAAGCAGGCGTCCCTTATCGGCACGGCGTTGAGGATTTTCCGGAAGACTTTCATTGGGCCATCGACACGGCATGTCGGCTCGATGGACAATCGAAGCCGCGTGGGATCATTCGCCTCGTAGATCGTAAGCCTGAGGGCAACGCCTGAGCGTGAAGGCATCCACTCTCGCCCGGCGCTCTGACTTGCGCTAAGCCAGGGGCGCTTTGTGCAAGGGAGTGCTCCTCATTGCACAGGGCGGGTCTACTACCTCCGACTGAGCCCCGCACTTCGGCGCGGGGCTTTTTTCGTCCGGCTGCACATCGTGCTACATTTTGCTCATAGCCCCGCTCAGTTTTGCCCAGGGTGGATAGGCTACACCAAGCCGGTTGGTGGATTGATGTCAGACCGTCTTCCTAACGCCATTGATCGCCACGTTGCTTCTCGGTTGCGCCTGCGGCGGCTGGAAGCGGGCCTGAGCCAGACCATGCTTGCCGACGCGCTCGGCATTTCGTTCCAGCAATTGCAGAAATACGAAGGGGCCACCAATCGCATATCTGCTGGTGCGCTGTATCAGCTTGCGCTGACGCTCGACGTGCCGGTGCAGTACTTTTTCGATGGTCTGAGCAGGCGCCACAAGAAGCGCGGATAGCTATTTGATAATGCAGGGCGGCCAGGCGCTGCCGCGGTTCCGCCAGCTATGGGCACAGTAGCGGCTCCCCTTCGTTATCCACATCATCCACACCGCACCGAACGTGTGCACTTTTGCTCAGACGCGCGCCCCTCGCTTGACGTGGAATCGCCCGGTCGAAAGGTGATCAGCATGACCATGACCGTGCAGGAGTACCGCGCCAACGCGCGTCAATGCCTGTCCTGGGCCGAATCGGCGAGAGATCCGGAACACAGGGACGCTTTCTTCGACCTCGCCGCGACCTGGGTCAGCGCTGCCGCAGCGGTCGATTTCTCGATCCGCGCGGCGTGGGCAACCGACAAACCTCGCTCCGTCGAGCCGTAGCGGGTTAACGGTTCCCGACACGCCCGGTGGCCAGCCGCGGCAGCGTGGCGATGTTGGCGGGGATGCGCCACTTCTCGGCGGCTCACGTTGATCGTGTGGCGGACTAGCGACGAAACCTATGCCGCGTTGCGCCTCAATCCTAGCACAGACAAACTTCGGTGGCTGGGGGACCGAGGCCGCGTCAAGCGCCATCCTGGCCGGGGCGGCCACGAAACCGGGAGGAAGCGGGGTCGCCCCGTCGGCCCCTGCCCATTGGCATCGTGCACGAGCGCTCGGCCAGCTCCTCGACCGACCAGGGCGGCGGGAAGCGGCGGCTAGAGATCACCTGTTGTCGGACTTCAGATAGATGGTGCGAGGGTTGGCAGCTTCGCGGAATGAAAGCAGCGCGATCCCGCTTGGCTGTCTTAGCACTACTTGACGCCCTCGCTCTCCAAGTCGGAGTGGATCGCGCCTGTAAGAACGAAGCCCGGCCGTAAAAAAGCCCGACGGCCTAGCACCTTCCAGCAGTGCAGTTGCCAATCCCCGGCCTAGGACGGCCGCCTTCCAAGTGATGAGATCAGAAACAACTGCCGCGGCCGCTTGCGCTCGTCTGGCAGACACCGGTACCTTTGGCCGGTACAAACTGGGTTGTTAAACCTGCAACCTGCGGAGTCCCTTCCCCAACAAGGTCTGGGACAGAGCCTGCCGTGACCTTGTCCATCTCGGAGTCGGTCATCACGGCGCCCTTGAGGTCCTTCGCGAAGGCCGCGCCAGAAACGGCAACGGCCACTGCTGCAATCAAAAACACTTTCACGTGCTGTCTCCCCTACACTCACGGCGGAATTTGCCGTTGGGTGGCAGTTTAGCAGGGGTACGCAGGAAGGGGTTACTGCCCCAGGACGAAATCCAGTCGGCGTGGCAATTCCGCAACAGGATCTTGGAAGGATTGCGTTGCCCGAGGTCTGACCGTGTTCGCACATCTCCTCCCCCCAGAAACAGGAGATTGGCCGCGGGCGATGCGGGAAGCAATGACGAGCGAATTGTGCTGCGCCTTGCCGGTGCCCTTCGGGATCAGCTCAAGGCAGCCGCGGAGCGTGATGGCCGGCCGGTCTCGGGCCTGGTGCGCAAAATCCTCACCGAATTTCGCGATCACCGACATGGCTGAGCGCGACAGCACCAAGGCCGCATAGGAGCATGCTTCGCAAGCTCGCCCCTTCGCGCGACAAGTTGCTTGAGCTTTACGGCGCGAAAGGGTTGGATCGCCTGGAAATGCTGGAGGCTGCCGAGATTGCACAACGTGCTGCCGCCGCCGAGGGGAGCGGCAAAGACTCACCAGCGGGCACCGTAGCGGGAACGCGGGCCTGCTGGTCGTTAGGGCCGATTGCGTGGGCGTCGATTTCGGTGAGCATTTTTGGTCGTGGGAAATGGAGTTATCGGAAGCAAAAGGGGGCGGCCGGAAAGCCGCCCCCGCAGGTGACGCTTAGGCAGCTGTTATCCTCGGGAGCGCCCGGGCGAGGTTCTGATACAGGATGACGTCCCAGGAAACGCCGTGCTCGCGGTCCCATCCGGTTCTCGGATGCTCAGTTTTGTAGCCGGTCGGCCAAATATTCCCGCCCTGGGCAAATTCGGCGGCGTAGCTCAAAAGCGCTACGACGCCTGCCATGCTCGTTGGCAGGACATCGACAAGGCCATCAGCCGCGTCATCAATCCGAGTGTGAAGGTGATCAACGTCGGGGTCTTCGACCCCAGCACGATCGGCCTCCGTAAGGGCCTGCTCCAACTCGTCCCATGCGTGCTTGTGCGCCTCGATCGCCGCAAGAATAGGATCGCAGCGGGGGCCGCCTTGAACGGCGGGTAGGGCTGGCAACACAGCCGCGCCGGCGGTTTCGGGCAACAGGGAGATAGATGACGACATTGAACAGAGGGCGGGGATAATCGCCCTATTCAGGCTCTTGCGCCAATCCTCCTCGGTGTTGCCTGCGTACGCTCCAGCCGCCGTGAAGTGATGCCGCGAGTCCGGCCATTCGTAGCCCGCCTCTTCATACTCATCGGCGTAAGCTAGAATGGCTGCCGCGCCTTCGATTGTAGTCGGCGGCCGATCGACGAAAGACCATGCCACGGCAACTTCGTGATCAGAGGCGTCCCAATATTGGGCGTTTACCGCAGTCCATCGCGGATCATCGTCTCGCCCGATGTCGGTCCCGCGGTGTTTGATGCTATAAGCCTTCCGCCGATCGCCGGGGATTTCCTTTTCGGCCTCCCCCATACGGGTCACAATCTTTTCAAGGAGGCGCGTAGCATCACGGTGCGCTGCTATGCGGGCGAGAGTGTCATCACTCGCGGCCGTGGCCCCAACGGGGGCCGGCACAGCTAGAACCGGAAGTGACGCCACCGACACTGCCGCCGTGGCGGCCAGGATAGCGCGGCGCGTCGGTTGCTTCGTAACTATGGATTTCGCTACTGGCATAGTCGTCTTCCCTGATTTGATTGAATGGGAGAACGCTGACGACCTAAGCCGCCAGCGTTTATGCAGTCTTGGATTGGAGCGTCAGGCCGCGTGGGCGAGCCGGTGGACGGCCTTGATGCGGACGACCGTCGAGACCGTCGCGAGCTCGAAGCGCCGCCAGGCGTCACCCAGGTGCTGCTTCATCGCCGCAACATCGAGTCGGCCGGAAATCTGCTCCGAGACCCTGATGGCAAAGCTGTCACCGGTGACCTCGAGCAGTCCGCGCCGCTTGATTTCGTCCTTGAGCGCCTTGCACTCGGCTTCGGCGCCCTTGAGCACCGCGTCGGCATGGCCGAGCGCGTCGGCCAGAGCGCCGCTCGAGAGATTGTGGAAGCGGGATGTGGTAGGCAGTTCGTTAGCCTGGGCCATGGTGACCTCCGTGGCTTGGGTTAGGGCCGAGCGGGAAGTTTGCCGCTTCCCCTCGGCTCGCTTTTACGGTATAACCTTAATATGCCGAAGTCAATAAGGGTTATACCGAAAAAACGCGGGCGCCCAGCGACGGGCAAAGATCCGCTCTATGGCGTGCGGATACCGGACGCGCTGATGGCCTCGATTAAGCGATGGGCCAAGGCGAATGGTTCGCCCTCACGGTCGGACACGATCCGTCGGCTGATCGAGCAGGCCCTTGGGCCGCCCGCCGGGCCCGCCAAATCCGGAAGCAGACGCAAGGCCGCGGAGCTGGCCGGGCGAGCGATTGACTCGCTCGGCGACCAAACTGCAACCGTTGAGGAACGCGCGCACCGGAAGCGCCGCCTCATCCAAGGGCCGCATGAGTTCCGCGATGTGGGCGATGAGCAGCGGAAAAAGAAAGGCTGACCAGAGAACGGTGCCGGGCCGGCCCGCTCGCCTGGCGCTCCAATTCGGCGGATCGTTCAAGAGGCGCTTGCTAACAATGCCTGACAAAGAGACAAGGACCGTTCCTTTGGGCCTTCGGATTACTCCGACGCTCAAGGCCGCAATCGACAAGGCGGCTGCGGACAACGAGCGCTCCGTGGCTTCATATATTGAACGCGTAGTGTCTGAGCACCTTCGCAAAAAGGGGTATCTCAAATAGGTGATTTCCGGGGCGCATTCACACATGCACGGCCGTTTGGAGCGTGGGGTACTAACTGTACGACATGCCTATGAGTGACGTGGATTGGCTTGCACTGTGGGCTGAGTTTGCACAGGCTACAGATAACGAGCAGCTCGAAGTCGCCGAGCGCATTGTTTATTTTGATGGCCGCTGGGATTTTTCCGAATTGAGTAGCTCAAAGCTCATTGCCACCGCGCGACAGATCATCAGAGAGCGAGTTGAACGAAGATCATAACGGAGCAGATCAGCATTGATCGGCAAATATATATGGCCGTGAAGCCTACTACCTCAGCATCGCAAGGAAGTGCATAAGGGATCAAGCAATGGCAAGGCGGCCCCCGCTGGAAATTGTAGACACATCGTCGCTTACAGACGCAGACTGGGCAGAAATCAATAAGCTTCAACGCGCTTACCAGCACGGCGAAAAGGCATTTTCAAAAACGCTGTATGAGCTAGGCGAGGCCGATCCAATTCGTCTTATGGCTGTGATGTCGCTTTCTGGCCAGAAGAGGTCAGGGAAACGATGAAAGACCAAATGGCCGCAGAAGGCGTAACAGTTGATGATCTTAAAAGGTTGATCCGCGAGCTCGAAAGGAAACTTGAGAGTCCATATCGCGAGCAGTAGTCGACATTCGCGTCGATTTGCTCAAGCCAAAAGCCTGATGGGCCCCGCGCTTGGCAGTACACTCTCAGCTTGATTGTGGCGGTTCTAGCGGTTTCAGGCGCTTCGCTCGTTCAGCGGCCAGTTTGCGATAGGCCGCAGCCTGCTTTTCAAGGCTTGCCCTCAAGACGTGATCCTTTTCCTGGGCGGCCATCTGTTCGAAAGTGATGGCCTTCTCCAAGTATTCGGCCGCTCGATCTAACTCGCGACCCGACCAAGCCGCACGGCAGCATGGCCGTTTGCCACGCGCGCATCAGTTGCTCCACTTTGGATTCGAGAACCCTCATGCAGAGGCGCTTAAGTGACTGTGCATCTCACAGAATTTCAACGACCGGCGGGCTCGCATCGCCCAAGCCGAATGGCTATCGTTGGCGAGATACCGCCGCCAGTAATCTGTCGCCTCCGTGTGTTGGTTTTTTCTTTGTAGCAATAGAGCGAGGTTGAACATGGCATCTGCGTAATCAGGCGCTACCTGCAGCGCCTTGCGCAAGCATTCAATGGCCGCATCGGCCCGACCCTGGTCGTCCAACAAATCGCCGAGATTGTACCAAGCCTGGGAATATTCCGGATCGACCCGCGTCGCAGTTCTGAAAGCCGCTTCCGCTTCGACATAACGGCCGTTGACCCGGAGCATATTTCCGAGATTGAACGGGGCCGATGCATCCGCTGGATCGCTTTTCATCTGGAGGCGGTAGAGCCGCTCGGCTTCTGCAATATCTCCCATTTCCTCAGCCGACCGTGCCTTATCGAATAGGTCATCGGGACTTTGCGCAGACCCGTCGACCGCAAAGAGAAACTGGCCGCGTTTGTCGGTTCGTCCCTCCGGTTGCTCAATTTCGAGGCTGTTGTGTGGCCCGGCACGGAACCGCACATTCGATAACCCGACCTCAGGCAGCCATTTCCTGATCTCGCTTACGCCTCGAATAATTTCCGACAGTCGAACTCCGTCCGTGAGTAGCTTTGCGATCTGACGGGCGCTTGCCAGGTCGCGAAACCCGAAACGGCCACCTCGCTCATCCAGTAGCCCGAATTGGACGAGTTCTTGTATCGTCGTGCTGGGTAGCTTGCTGAGGGCGGCCAGTTGCTCACCCGAATAGGTCTTCTGCACCGCCTCAGGAACAGCTTTCCCAATCCACTCAAGAAAACGGCGCTCGCTTACTACTGGGATGCTGTATGAGGTTGCGCGAGCCAGCTTGTTGGATGGACGACCATCGTCGAGTAACGGCCAACCAAGCTCCCCAACAACGACCAAGTTCGTACGCTTGGTGACTGCTTGGCTGGGCGTTCCGCCATGCTGGCGCACAACCTCGAAGGCTTCGGCGCGGCTCATGCAGGCGAGCCGTCCGGTGAAAGCTACGGAGCCCTTGAGCGCAGAACTGTCCGGCTCACCAGGGACCATGACCTCGGCTGTTCTGACTAACGGGCGACTCACTTTTGACTTGCCTTCCTTTTAGCAGGTCGCCGAGCCTCTGTGCTGGGTGCCGGCTCCTTCTTCTTCTCGGCGTCGATGCTGGCCCGAAG
>Ga0207416_1003736_pt1 | contig 14076 bp, 10 predicted proteins | sample PaiPotPPM11metaG_FD_184107 | JGI IMG/M metagenome (GOLD analysis project Ga0207416, IMG submission 184107) | Iron sulfur acid spring bacterial and archeal communities from Banff, Canada, to study Microbial Dark Matter (Phase II) - Paint Pots PPM... ...
CTACAACGCGACCAAAGGCAAGGAACAGGCGAAGGACAACGCGGCAGACCCGCTGATTCAGAACGGCGCGAAGCTGATCCCCAGCGTCACGCGCGTGTTCAGCAAGTCGCGCAACATGTTCGTCTACCTGCAGGCATACGAAGGCGCAGCTCTAGCCCCACCCGCTGGAGGACAACCGGCTCCGACGCCTTCGCCTCTGATCGCGTTCGTCAGCTTCTACAGGAACGGTGCGAAGGTGATGGAGACGCAGCCGGAAGAGGTGTCGCCGAGCCCGAATACCCGCCTGCAGGTCGCGCCCATCAACTTCGCGGTGGATTTCAGTGGGCTCGCGACGGGTAAGTACGACTGCCAGGTGACCGTGCTCGACCCCAAAGGAGGCAAGGGAGCGTTCTGGCAGGCGCCGATCATGCTGGTGCAGTGATCAACTCCCCTAGAGTCGGCTTTCAGTGAGGGAGACTTTATGGGCAGTTCGACCCACACGCTCACGCAGCGCAGTATAGAATCCCCATGTGAAACCCGCGGACCCTATTCGGAGATCGATCTGCAGCGCAACCCTGCTGGTACTTTTCGCTGTGATGCCGTTCGTCTTCGCGCAAGGTGCTGCGACGTCAGCCGTTGCGCTGCAACCCGAGTTCGAAGCCGTATCCATCCACATGGTCGATCCGCATACCGCCGAAGACCCCTCGCGGTCCTCCATGAGTTCGTTTCCCACCAATCTCTTCACTATGACGAGCGCGCCGCTCACCTTCCTGATCCAGTTCGCCTATAAGATCGACCGCCAGGAGTACATCTCCGCGATGCCCGGCTGGATGGAATCGCAGGAGTACGACGTCTCCGCCAAAGTCGAGGGCGACCAGCAGCTCACCCTCGAACAGATGCGCCCAATGCTGCAGCGCCTGCTGGAACAGCGTTTCCATCTAGTATTTCATCGCGAAACCAGAACGACTTCCGGCTTCGAATTGATTGTCGCCAAAGGCGGCCCAAATCTCCAGCTCAGCAAAGCCAATAGCAAGCCCTCCGCGCAGATGCTGCTAAATCACCTGGACGCCACACACATGGACACCGGGCACTTCGCCGGCGTCCTCGCCCATCGCGCCGGCCAGCCCGTAGTCGACAAAACCGGCCTGACCGGTATCTACGACTTCACACTCTCCTACTCCCCCGCCAACGACCCCAACTCCAGTCTCCCCGACTTCTTCACCGCCCTTCAAGAACAGCTCGGCCTCAAGCTCGAATCGCACAAAGTCCCCGTGGAGTTCCTGGTCATCGACCACGTCGACAGGATCCCCACTGAGAACTAGACCTGCACCATCCCCGATCCACTCCCCAACCAGCCGCAGCTAAACCAATCAACCAGCGACCAGGGTCACGACTCCTTCGACCAAATTACTCGGGCGGCCAACGGAAGGACCATCCCTGAAATGTATGGTTCGCCGCACGACCGCAAGGAGCAAGCAGGTGCGGCGGAAGAGCATCGGCCGACCCTTGGTGAGTCTAGATGCCGGACGCGATAAAATCGCAGGGCGTTTTTATCATCGTGTGATGCACTCGATCAAGGGACGCATCGCGGAAGTTGGTGATTCACATCCGTGGCGGCAAGGGCCGCAAGGATCGAGATGTTGTGCTGAGTTCGGCCTTGCTCCAAGAGCTGCGCACCAACTGGCGAGGACTCCGGCCCAAGCCGACTGTCTGGTTATTTCCCGGCAACCGGTGGCACACGTCGAGGCGTCCCGTAATGTTGCGGGAAGTATGCCGCTAATTCTCCGAAGGCCGCTCGATACTGTCGATCACAACTACCTCAACCATCCCCTTCGCCGGAACCAGCTTCAACCCAAGCTGCTCCTCCAGCGCCGTAAAGATCGAAGGCGCATCACTCTCCGCCGCAGCACTATCCGCACTCGGCGCTTCGGCCGTCTGCTGCGGCGCCCACTTCAACGTGAAGTCATACTGCCCGTCCAGGCCCGTCTTGTTGACAATCGTGCGCCCCCCGAGGTCGTCGACTACTTCCTCGAGTGACTGGGCCACGTTGTCCATGGCCACGCCGCTCGTAGTCATCTCCAGCACGCTGCGACCATCGCCGGTCACGACAAGCCGGTGATTAGGTCCGAATGTGTTCATGTAACGCCGAACGGGAGGAGCGTTTGAGTCAGCCGGCTTCGCCCCTCCAGGAGACGGAAAGTAGAGAGGAGCAAGGGCGGCATTTGGATCGGTCGGCTTCACCTTGGACCCGCCCTTCGCCACCACCAGCGCATAGACCGGCAACTCCCGCATCTCAAAATGCACCTTCAGCTTGAACCGGTCCGCGAGCAACGACTGTTTCATGAGGGAGTTCTGCACCCGGCTTTCGGTTCCTTCCATGGTCGCCATCCTGGCCATGAGATCCTCGGGGACCTTTCCCTCGATGACGTACCGGTCCTTGTTGATCCAACCTGGCCCTCCGACTACACGGCTGCCCGCACCGTACGGTATGTTGTAGGCGCCTTCAATCAAATCCTCCGTCGTCCCGGTAAAGCGCCTGATATCTTTCGCTAAATTCCCTGGGATATGGGCTCCAACCTCCGGCTTGATCGTCGCTACTTCGTAGACAGGGAGCGGCCCCGTCGCATGCAGGATCTGTACGTGCAGCGGAATCATCTGTACGACACCAAATGCTACAGGCCCGGCTATAGCCAGAAGACCAGCCGTCGCCAGAATGACTTTCTTTCCAAGACTCAGTTTCTGTCCAAAATGTCGGCTCATGATCTGAACAATCCGCTGCTTCAGGTCGGCACCGGTAATTCCTGACACACATGCCAGGGGGGACTCCAGGCAGAACGCGCAGATCTTCAGGATGCTCTCCGCATAGGTCTCTGCGCTGCGCCCCTGCCCCAACACCTCTTCGTCGCACGCCCGCTCCCGTTCCTCCACCATTCGTGCACCCATCCACCACACCAGCGGATAGAACCAGAACACCGTCTCCACTACCATCTGCGCCATCGCAAACAAGTTGTCGCGGCGACGCACATGGCATAGCTCGTGCGCCAGGATTGCCTCCATCTGTGCATCCGAAAGCCGCGCCGAGATTCCCTCCGGCCACAACAGCACCGGACGAACGACTCCGAACATTCCCGGCTCCATCGAGCTCCGCGACAGCAGTAACTGCACCGGCTGCATGCCAGCATCCCGCTCCAGCCGCCTCAGCACCTCTACCTCGCGCCCCGCGTCCGCCTCCGTCGCCTCCCGCACCACCGCCGCGACTCGCCGCCAGCCCATCCACCGCATCGCCAAAACCACAACTAACCCGCAAAACCACACCGAAGCCACCGCTTCGGGCATCCTGTGTCCCTTGCTCCTGGAGATATGGACTGGAGTAACTGGCAAAGCGTCCGCCGCAAATGGCCCGGACAGCCTATCCATCGCCGCATAGGCCGTTGGCGTCGTCACTGGAGCAAACTGCGGCTTTGGTAACAAACCTCCCAACCCAATCAGCAGTGAGAACGGCATTAGAAATTTCATCAATGCCGCCAGCCATATCCAGTACCTTGCACGGGCCTGATTCTTCTTCAGCAGCACGGTCAGCAATGCCGCTGCCACGCCAAATACAGTCGACTGCCACAGATGGTCTCCCGCTGCCGGGCCTATTGAGGTTAGCCATTCGCTCATCACGCATTCTCCTTGCTGGCCAGCTTTCGCAGCATCCTCTCCGCCTCTTTTACGTCCTCCAGCGTCAGATTGCCGGACTCGATCATGTGCACCATCACTGGCTGCGATCTTCCACCGAACGTCGCCAGCAATTCATCCACCAGCCGTCTCTGTGCCGCGTCGCGTGACACTACCGGCGCGAAGATGTGGAAGTTCCCCACCTTGCGGGCCCGGCGGACCACTCCTTTCGCCTCCATCCGATAAACCATCGTTTGCACTGTGGTATAGCCGGGCCGCTTTTTTGCTGGAAATGCCTCCTGAATCTCACGGATGGACGCTTCGCCAAGCGTCCAAAGCATCTCCATGATTTGAGTTTCACGGTTCGACAATCTGAATCCAGCCATTTCTTCTCCTACTGCATGTCAAAATGTTTACTACAAAGTGTAGTAATTAATACGACATCACGTAGTTTTATGTCAAGACTCTAAGCGACGTCTCAATTAGGCAGCCGGATCATGGGGCTTCACAGCTCATTGCTCGATGAGGGCGGGCAACTACGCACCGCGTGGTCCGGCGACCGTCTGAGCCGGCGGGACTTTCCACGTGGTTCCAAGATGATCCCGCGATATGTCCCGACTTTGTAGCCGGGTAGCTAACGGTTTTCCTCGACCGCTTGCGTGCCCAACCATAGACTGTCTACCATATTAAGTAGCAGGCTACATAGGTTTGAGATTGTGGCGGCTTGCTTTGCCGGGCGCGGTTCCAATACCGGGTGCAGATTCTTCATGCGAGCGGTCGTGCCATCGTTCGAGTTGGTCAACGTCCGAGCCGAATGACACCGGCGGAGAAAAATCAACAGATTCAGCTGATGGTGCAGTCGCTTCTCAAAGACCGCATGAAGTTGAAGGTGCACTTGGAAAAGCGGGAAGAAACTATCTACGCACTTGAAGTTGCCAAGGGAGGCATGAAGCTCGCTCCAGCCAAGGAAGGTGTGCCTCAACGATTTGGCGTCACACATCACGGACAGAACTATGCCAGCTCAGTTAAACGTTGCGGTGAAGTTTCAGGTTTTCTGATCGGCCATAGAAGGAATTGGTGCAACGTCATGATCCAAAGTGCATCGATGCACAAACTGTTCCCCGGTAGAAATCTCTCGCTAACGTTGGTGGCTCTCATGGCACTCGCGGCGCCGAAAGTGATGGCCCAGGCACAGGCTACGCTTGCATCGAAGCCCCTGGGGTTTGAGGTAGCTTCGATTCGACCTACTAAGTGTGACCCGGAAAACAAGTCCTCTTTTGGACCGACGCCCGATGGATTTCGGATGATCAATCGTCCGCTCATCGGACTGTTTCAGATTGCATATGTCCCGACTGGAATGGGCGATTCCGGATTTTTTCGCGGATCGAGAATTTCAGGGCCGCCCGACTGGCTGAGCTGATCGGAGTGCTTTGACGTTGTAGCGAAGGTGTCCGAAGCCAACGTGGCTGAGTGGCAGAAGCCGGCATCGCAGCCGGGGTTGCTGCGCACCATGATGCGCGCTCTGTTGGAAGACAGGCTAAAAGCGGTCGTACACATCCAGAACACAGAGTTGCCGGTTTTCGAGCTAGTGATTCCCGTTGTAGCCGTGCCCGGTCTGCAGATTGAAACGATTGAATCGGCTCGTGGCGAGCGTCGTGAGATAGTCTCCCCACCAACTGCGATCGTCGAACCACGGCTTATCTTCGACATCGCTTTCAAATCCCCGCCCGCAGCTACGGATCAAGTTGGCCGGCTTCTCGACAACTGCCATCCGCACCTCCAACGGTGTAGTCCCAGCCTCGGCCAACTCGAGCACTGCATAGACCAGCCCCCGCACGTCGCTGCCGCCTGCGAGCAGCACCGGCTTGCCGCCGAGATTAGCCGGAACCAGGCGCACCGCTTCCGTAGAGGATGGCATCGTTACCTTCGCAGTTTTGAGGAGTTGCTGGGCAATAGGGCTACTGCCACCAGCCACTACGACGTACCGATCGCCCGCAGGCGCCGCCTCAATACGAGGATAAATCTTTGAAGTCACGCCTTGAGGACTGAGGCTGGACTGAAGTTCTCGGATCGCCCAAGCGGCGGGCCCCGCGGACGCGATCGGATCTTGGTGATCGACAATGATGGACACGCTCTGGGGCGCGCCCGAAAGCGCCCGGATTGCCGATGCGCCGACGGCAGCCAAGCCGGTGGTTTTCAAGAAATCTCGTCGGTCCATATGAATACCCTCGTCAACAAGATTCCAACTATTGTTTACTTGCCTTCACCTGTCCTGTTTTGACGACAATATAGGGTGTCTCCTTCGCAAGGTTCGGATAAATCTCTCCATTGCCTACTTTATCCATCACCTCGAAGAAATACATCAGGTCGAAGTGGGGATCGATCTCATCGCCTGGAATCACGGCCTCATATTCTTCCGGCCTGCCGGTGGGAAGCATTTCCAGAGTCTGAAAATCCTGATGCTGGCTCATGCCTCGGTACTGGAGGTGAACCCACTTTACCCCGGAGGGGTCCTCCACATGCGCCACAATTTTCAGTGGGTGCAGGGATTCGGCAGTGACGACAGGTTTATGCCAAACCACGGGTGGCGTATCGTCCGCCGTTATCAGTAAAGAGATGGGATGCAGGCGCCCGTTTTCGGGGTAGGTCGCGATGCGACCGGAGGTGTCCGCCGCTTCCAGATAATAGGACATACCGTTCGTGATCTTTGCGGCGGGAATGACCGCACGGCAGAGCTGCGCTTCGCAGACAAAGTCGGAAGACGCCCATCCGCGAACGGCATTTCCATAGTGAACGCGAACGCCGGCAATCGGCGCAGCGCCAGCAACGGTGGCCTTCAGAAGAAGGTCTTTGCCGGGAGCGAGCCGACGCACCGGCACATGCGCAATCACCGGATCGACGCGCGTTACGATCATCGTGCTGGCATACCAGTCGGCGCTGGTTGCCCGGTCGAAAAGGACTTTCAGCTTGCCGTCCACGGCGGAAGCCTCCACCGTCTTCTCCACGGTCTGCCCTGCGGGCACGGAAAACAGGTCGCTGTAGGCTGCTCCGTTGACCTCTATCCACATCGGTCCGTGGCCATTCTTTTCGTCGTGAATGCCGACGCGCACCTGATAGCGGCCATCGGGAACATCCATCACCAGCAGGTCGCGGCCGACTCGTTCGAGATTGCCGGCCTTCCCCTTTGCGGGAAAGCGCTCGAAGCCCGGAAGAACCGGGCCAGTCCCCAGGTCATACTGGCCAATCACGTGAAGAGGTTCCAAACGGTACGCGGCGCGTTCCTGTTCCAGCGAGGCCAGACCGATCTTCAGCTTGACGAGCTCGTCTTTCCAGCTTCCGCTCAGATCGTATTCAGGAAGCCCCATCATCAGGTCGGAGGTGTAAACATCTCCGGCAGCCTTCACGATGTTTTCCCATGACTCGATCGCCAGCTTTTCATTGGCAATCGCATCGTCAAGAGCGTTCAGGTCATTTGTCCTGCGGTAGAGCGCCAGACTGAGACCCGCGGGGATACGGCGCGCATGATAATCCGCGAGATTCGCCAGGATGCGCAGATCGACCAGCGTTGAGACAAGCTCTTTGTTCGGATGAGCCCCCGCATGCTGCTCGGCCAGAGCAGCGAGGCGAACGACATCCTTTGAGGCCTGAACAAACCAGCGGCTGGTTTCGAGCGGCGTGATTCGCGCTGACTCGCCGCCGTCAACCACGTCGTTCGCCGCATCGCGGATGCTTTCAAACTGCGCAATATCGCTCGGCTCCGTTTTGGCGTAGGTGTCGAGGTCCTCCTGGCGCTGGCGCTCGGGCCATCCTCGTGTTGTCGAGAAGCGAAGAGGAGACAGGCAATACGCAACGATGTGAGGAAGAATCTCGCTTGCACGATGAAGGCCCTGCTCCACGTAAGGACCCGTCTCTCTGCCGAAGCGTCGATCGAACTCGTGATCCCACTCTTCGGAAGGCGTATCGGGATTGTAGGATAGACGTCCAAATACCTGGAAGAAGTGCCAGTAGCGCTCGAACTCGTAGTCGTAATACCGATATTGCGGAGTAAGCAGATCGAAGGGCTTCATCAGCTGCGGGTGCCCGGCCATCTTCGTTCCCAGCGGTTCGATGATGTCGAAGCCTCCATCACCGCCGAGGTTGATCGTTCCGGCAAAGCGCTTCGCATAGGCGGGATCGCCCCACAGCAGAATGCGGATCGTCCCCGAGGTCCAGAGCGTCCAGTGAACCGCATACTCGCGTGGATAGCGAAGCATATCGGCGTAACCGGCGCGCCGATCGAACTGGTCCGGCTCCTGGATATGCGTCGGGGGGTAGGGCAGGCCGACCTCCTCGGCCCAGTACTTGGTGTTCATGCGAATCTTCAGCCCCATGCGCTGGCCCTTTTCGATCAGATCGTTGGAGACGCCTTTGGCGCGAATCTCATACTGCATATTCGGCGCGGCTTCGCGCATGGCTTCATATACACTCGTCGAAAAGTTCTCTTCATCCTCGGTGCGCAGCCCCGATTCGGGATTGAGTAGAAACTGGACCAGATCGATTTCCGGGAATGAGCGCAGAAACTGCGTGAGGGCGGCTTTTGTATAGGGAGCGAAATTTTCCAGGCTGAGTCCGGTCACAATTCCCTGTGCCGGGGTCGAAGTGCCCGTCCCTTTACTCTCCGTCCAGTTGCTGGAAGACGTCTGATACAGATGGCACCAGAAGCCGATGGTGACCTGGATACCGCGATCGTGCGCCATGCGGATCAGCCGATGGAGATCGGCGGCATTGCTCTGCTGCGCCTCTTTGCTCAGTCCTTCCACTTTGACCCCGGGGAAGCCAGGGGTATATCCAAAATATGGATAGGCAGGGCACATATAGCCGCCCATTTCGTAAGCGAAGAGCACCTGGAATCGATTGAAGCGGTCTTTGGCGAGCGTATCAAAATAACGAGCCCAGTACTTCTCGTCATGCAGGCGGTCTTCAAACTGCGCCTGCTGCATGGTGAAGATGGTCACGCCCCGGTCGGGCACCAGGGGCGACTCCGCAGTGTCGTGAACTTCGCTCAGCGGGTTCGCGGGAGTTACGGCCCAGCCGATGCGGTCCGCAACTTCCAGAAGGCTGTACATCAGTCCTCGAGGATCGGCGCCGGAAAGCACCAGCAATGGCTTTCCATTCCAGATGGTTTTGTGGATCAGAAGCGATTCCGGCCTGGAGGACACACTGAGATGCAGCGCCTCCAGCCTGTTTGCCGCCGCGCCGCCGTTTGACGGCAGGCCAGCCACGATGAGCGTCTGGCCTTTGGCTGCAGCCGGATCCGATATCTCTTCATAACCGATACCGCGCACCACAAGGGCTGCTTTCAGTTTGTCGAAGCCATGACGAGCCGGCGCACTGACAGCGGAATCCTCGATCAGCGAGACGCGCACGGCGCCCGGGGTTGCCGCGACCGGAATGGCGAAAAGGCATAACAGGAAAGAAGCAAAAGCAGGGCAAAGACGCTTCACTGGAAAACCACCCCTCCCCGCACCTTCAGGTTGATCATGCTGGTTGCTGTCTTACAGGAATCTTTCGCAGAGGCCATACTACTGCACTACTGCGTCAGCGTGTATGCATAGCCTTTCTTGATGCCCGACAAGAGTGTCCCGGCGCACAGGTGAACCCCCAAGATCAACTTCCCGTTTTCACCCGAACTTCGCAGAACGGTGGTGTAGGAGGAAACGAGCCGCAGCCAGACCACGTCAGAACATCATTCCACTGGTAAACGGAGAGCATATTTTCCGGAGCGTATTGGAAAGAGTTCGGACCTTCGGTTCGAGTTTCCCGTCGTCGTGAATCGAAAACTAAACTTCCCGGCAACAATCCGGCCTCACAGAATGGACTTGAAGAGGACAGTTTGACCTCGTTCATATTCTGCGACTGCGACGAAGGAACCAATGGAAATGTTGACGAACGAATTTGCGGCGCGGCCTGCGCTGATCCGGCATGCGATTGACCAACATGCCGAGTGGATCGAAAAGAGCCTCGGCCTTCCCCTTTCTCAGGCTGTGATCGTGGGCTGTGACATATCTTTCATGGATGCTGCCATTCCGCAGTTGTTGGGACGTGTGGTATGCCGCGATTCGCGGGAAGAGCCCGTGCGGGTGCTTACGGCACTCCTCGAGTCTGTGGAGATTCCGCCATTATGTGCGCCAATGCTTCAAGCTGACCCAACGGGCCGGACGGTTGACCTTCAAGACGCGCACGATGGCGTAGAATCCCGCCAGTCCTATTCCCTGAAGTGGGACGACGGCCCGATCGCCTTCCACATACGCGGCGTTCCATCGCCGGTCATTGCCTTCTCCGTCTCCTACCATGCCGGGACCAGCACCCCTTGTGAGAATGTCGCGCAAGTCCTGATATTCCGGCGAGATGCCAGTGAACAAGTTCTCAAACTGCTCGAAAGGCTCGGCAAGCCGAACGGCGAGCCGAAGCTGCATATGCTCAACAGTCTGCCGCAGCGCATCCTGCCGTGCGACTGGGATCAGCTCGTGCTCGATCCAAGTGTCACGGCCTTGTTGAAAAACGACTTCCAGTCGTTCTTCCGGCGCGAGCAATGGTTCAAGAAGATGCGGCTGCCCTTCCGCCGTGGCTACCTCCTCCACGGGCCTCCTGGCAACGGCAAGAGCACGGCAGTTCGTGCGATGCTGACCAGCGGAAAGCTTGCAGCCTACACCCTTCGACTCTTTGACTCACGCACCGACGACGAGGACCTGGAACGTGTCTTTGAACAAGCCATCAACCATGCCCCAGCGATGATTCTTCTCGAGGATATTGACCGTGCCTTCCCACGCACCGGGGAATCGAAGGGCAAAGTCAGTCTCCAACAGCTGTTGAATTGCCTCGACGGCGTTGCGACCGGCGAAGGAATTGTAACGGTCGCCACGGCCAATGAGCCGACGATCCTCGATCCGGCAATTCTGAGAAGGCCAGGCCGCTTCGATCGCGTCGTTCATTTTCCAAATCCTTCCGCTGCGCTTCGCCGCGAGTACTTCTGCCGGATGCACGAGCAATTTCTGGCAGCAGATCTCGACTCCGTCGTTTCCGACTCCGAGGACTTTTCCTTTGCGCAACTCCGCGAGTCCTACATTATGGCGGGGCAGCTCGCGTTCGAAGGCAATCGTGAGATTTGCGTGACGGATCTTTCCTCGGGAGTCCGTTCTATGCGCGAGACCACCCAACTCTCCTCGAGGAGAAGCAACCACGCGGGATTTGTGCGCTCATTACGGTGAAGACAACTTCCCGATTCGTCGACAGGTGCGCAGAGTGGGTGTATGAGGACATTGGAGCTGCAAACTATGGAAACCCTGTCCATCGAGCCGTTGCGTAGCAGCTGCTTTAAGACCTCAGCTAATCTCTCTGGGATCAGGAGCATCCTCTTTCCTGAACCTGGCCAGATGCGTTCGCGCAAAGTCGTCTCGCGATCGAACGCCCGTTCTGCGGGGAAATACCCCAGCTGGAAGATGGGACGGATGATGCACTGGGAGTCCAGCAATGAGCTCAACGCCTTCAGGCTCCTTGACTGCGATCCAAACGTCACGAGATATAGTGAGCAGCCGTGTCGGATCGCGTACGTCATGGAGGGAGTGGAAAGGATCCATTATCCCGACATCCTGGTTACAACGACGGGAGGAAAACAGCTTTGGGAGGTCAAGCCCCGCGCCAACGCCCTTGACCCCGAGGTACTTGCGAGGTCCGTCTTCCTTTCCCGCGTTCTTCCGAGGTGGGGCTACGAGTACCGGACCGTATTGGCCGAAGACCTCGCGAGACAGCCGTGCCTGAGCAACGCGCACCTCCTCCTCAGCCTGGGCAAACGCGCAGTGAGTGACTGCGAATGGGAAGATGCCCGACGGACCATGGCAGAGCGGGGAGCGTTGGTCTGGTCGGAGGCCTGCTCCGGCAACTACGGCACGAGGGGGCGGGCGATACTTTGCGGCCTTGTACTAAGAGGCGCATTGATTATCGACATGAATGTTCCGATCTCACCCGCTACCAGATTTGTCCCCAAGAAAGGAGGGCTTTAGGATGGCAACTGCTTGTTTCGAACAGGGCACAATTGTCCAGATTGAAGGGAACCAACATCGCCTCTCCCGCAAGATTGATGACTGCTGGCAACTGGAGCACTCAAAGACCGGACGGATTGTTGAGTATACGCAGCAGGATCTGTTGCGTATGACTGCAGAGCAGACTCTGACGTTTCCCGGAAGTGTATCTATATATAGAGGTCGGCCTGCCGGTCGCGATCTGTCCGCGACGGACCTCGAATTGGCAAAGTTGCGGCGCAGTTATGTTCTCGCAGTCCTCGATATACCCAATTCGCGCATACCGTTGGAAGCAGCCATCCACGGCGCCTGGAAGAGGCTCAAGTCTCCCGAGAAGGCTCCAGGATGGGTCAGTGTTTATTGGTGGAAGCGCAACTTCCTGAGCGCGAAGGGCGACGCTCGTGCCCTGGTTAACAACGGCCGTAGTAGAGGCAACCGATATGGCCGGTACCCGGCTGCCGTGATCGATTTCTGCGACCAGTCCATATCGGCTAAGTATCTGAGCCGAACCCGCAACAGCATTCAGCAGACACTGGAAGACGCATTACTCCGAGTGAAGAAAGAAAACAACCTTCGTCCAACCTGTGACGCGTTGCCATTGCCGACGCGGCGTTTGATCGCGGGACTGATTGCGAACATTCCCGCATTTGACAAGCATGCTGCCCGCTACGGGCACGACTCAGCTGTCAAAGCGTTCCGCGGTGTGACAGGTCACTCAGTCACCCAGGCTCCGCTCGAACGGGCAGAGATAGACCATACGCTGCTCGACCTGATGGTCGTCGACGACCAATCTGGCCTGCCGCTGGGGAGGCCTTCCGTCACGGCCTGCATCGACTGTTACACGCGTTGCATTCTTGGAATCTACATTGGGTTCAATCCGCCCAGCTATCAATCTGTCGCCGCCTGCCTGAAGGATTGCTTTCTGCCCAAGGTCAATCTTCAGCGAGACTACCCCGGCATCGTGAACGAGTGGCCGGCCTACGGCGTGATGCACAACCTGGTGGTTGACGGCGGTCTCGAGTTTTACTCCGCGAGCCTCGAACAGCTCTGCCTTTCGCTCAACATCAACTGGATCGCTGCGCCTCGGCGTACCCCCTGGTTCAAGGGCAAGATCGAGCGCTTCCTGGGGACGATGAATCGAGCCGTTGCGCACGGAGTCCCCGGTACGACGTTTAGCAACATCTTCGAAAAGGGGGATTACAATCCGGTGAAACATGCCGTGGTCACCCTCTCGACCCTACGAAAGGTCGTCCGTATGTGGATTGCCGACGTCTATCATCAGCAGGTTCACCGTTCGCTGCAGACAACCCCGGCCAAGATGTGGACATCGAGCATCAGGCCTGAAGATATCCGTCTCCCGGACGAGACGACGCAGCTTGATGTTGTGATGGGTCGCGTGGAATCACGGTCCCTGACACATAAGGGTATCGAGTTTGAGGGCTTGTTCTATAACTCGCCCGAACTGATAGAACTGCAGCGCAAGGAAGGGAAGAAGCTAACAGTCGAGATCCGCATCAATGAAAGCGATATCGGATCTATCTATGTGCTGTCGCCAAAAACCTCGAAGGCCTATGCCGTGCCGGCGTTGGACCGTGAGTACGCCACCGGCATCAGCCTGTGGCAGCACAAGGTCATCAAGAACTACCAAAGACAGCACTTCGATAAGGACGACGGTGTGGACGGCTGGCTGAAAGCGAAGGACGACATATCCCGCGAGATCGATGCGTGTTTCAAGCTCAAACGCACGCGAACGCACAAACGTATTGCTCGCTACCGCGAGACTCCTGAGCAGGTGCCTACGAAGGCTGGGACGATCAATCCTGTCAAAACTCGCTCGCAGACTCTGACACGTGCGACTGTAGAAAGTTCCACGGCGGACCATATCTCCTCGATTGGCGCACAAGAGCAGCCCGGTACGCCGCCGCAGGAATGGGCAATATCCGTCACACGGCCGCGATTCAAGGCCGAGATCAGAGACATCTATGAAGACCAATAACTCTGCCAGCATCATCGAACGGATGGTCATTCCGCATACGGCCTTTGCCGAAGCACGCCAACGAATCGAGCAGTGCTTCGCATTCTCGGCTGCGAAGGCCGAGGCCGAGGGGCTGGCCATCGTTGGTGAATCTGGCACGGGCAAAACCAGCGTCCTGAAGAGCTTCCAAGCGAATCACATGCCAACGCGTGGTCCCGACGGTATGGAGATCCCGATCCTCTACGCCTCTGTCCCTCCAATGCCAACGGTGAAGAGCCTTGCCGGCGTCATGTTAGCTGCTCTCAACGCACCGGATTGCGAGCGAGGCACCGAAAACGAGAAGTCGAGGCGGTTGAGAATCCTGATGCGCGAGACAGGAACACGCATGGTGATGATCGATGAATT
>Ga0207416_1003738_pt1 | contig 14076 bp, 14 predicted proteins | sample PaiPotPPM11metaG_FD_184107 | JGI IMG/M metagenome (GOLD analysis project Ga0207416, IMG submission 184107) | Iron sulfur acid spring bacterial and archeal communities from Banff, Canada, to study Microbial Dark Matter (Phase II) - Paint Pots PPM... ...
GGCGAGCGAACCTGTGGCACCGGCCTGGTTCTCGACCCGGGCGGACCGGCCGGTCTCAAATATGTCCGTGGCGATGTTCTTCCCGTCCAGGGTCCACCGGCTACCAACGGGAATGAATTCCACTCCCCTGCCCCAGCTGGCAACATAAATGAGCGTACCGTCAGGCTCCAAGCGCGCCATGGCCGCCACATCGACCGGGACGAGCCGCGCGTACTCATCGGTGACCGCCGCGAACACCCGCTCCGGCGCCGCCCCCTGCGCTACCAGCGTCGCGACCCGCCGCAGCGCGGCCTGTTCCTCAGCCAGCCGGGCCAGAGCGGCACGGGTCTCGGCGTTCGCGATCGCGGTCGCCACCAGCTCGGTAAACGAGGCCAGCCGCGCCTCGGTGTCGGCCGGCAGCTGCTGGTCTCGGGTGTAGGCCACCAGGATGAGGCCCCAGGGCTGCCCCTCGACGCTGATCGGCACGCCGACCGACGAGCGGAAACCCCAGTCGTGTGCGCCGGTGTTCCCGATGCTGCCGGTGACGCCGACGTAGTCGTCCAGCCGGGCGGGCCGCCCCGTCCTCAGCGTCAGCGTGCTCACGTTCCGGCCGCCGAGCTCGAACCGGCTGCCGACGGGGCTCGGCGGGGCGCCGCCGGTGGCAGTCCACGCGCCGACGACCGTGATCATGTCCTCCGGATCGGATCGGATAAGGACCGTGTGGTCGACCGCCAGGAGCCGGCCGACTTCCTCGGCGACCGTCGCGAACACCTGCTCCGGCGGAGTCGCCCGGGCGACGAGCATCGCCACCTGCCGCAGCGCCGACTGCTCCTTGGCAAGCTGACGCAGCTGCGCCTGATCGGGCGGATCACGACGCACCCTCCCGTCGGTGGCCTGGCCTGCATCGACGGCGGAGTCTCGCGCGTTCACAGGACTGACGGTAGCCCGGTACCTGGCCGGGCGGCAACGTTTGAAACTGGGCGAGCGCGGGGGATAGGTCGGCGACGAAGAGTGAACCGCGACGTAGGGGAGGTTCCCTTCAACGTCTAACCCTAAGGTCTCCCCGTCGACAGGGTCTGCACCGCCGGGCCGGCGTGCGCGGTGACGCGGAGGTGGCAGCCGGAGACGGAGACGACGATGAGTGCCGCCAGGACGAGCGCGGCGATAAGCCTTCGCCTCATGGTGCGGGCACCTCCGCACAGCACCACGTGCCTAGCAGCGGCGCCCATCGGCGAGCCTGGTTGATGCCGGAGAACCAGCGGAATCCGATCAGCAGGTAGACCGGTTCGTCATCGTGCAGGCCAAGTACGAGCGGCTTGCCCAGGCTCCCAAACAGGCCGAGGCTCGCGTTGTTGCCGCGGATGCCGGCGGCCTGGCTGCGCCGGTACGCGTCGGTGAAGGTCAGCCGCACGCTGGCTACCGCTTCCCTGGGGATTACGCGCCAGCCGCCGAGGACGAGGGTGCGCTGGGTTAGCTGCAGGGTGCCCTGGTGCGGGAACAGCCGCCGCTGATCGCTGTACGCCGCAAGGCGGCGGGCTAGTGGTGCACCGAGTAGCTCTCCTTCGGTGGCGCCCAGGTAGCTGTCGTTCACTGACGTCTCCTATCTGCTTACCGCCAAGGGTGCGCGACGCCGCCCGCGTCTCGCGTCGGGCGCGCGGCCGATACCGGAATCCGTCTTGCGACCGATATGGCTGGTCGGCCGGGCCGGTTAGGATCGCGGCATGGCTTCGGGCGCGCCGCTTGGTACCGTCCTCAGTCCCAGGCAGTGGATGGCGATCGATGCGGCGGTTTCGGTAGCGCTGCTCGCGGTGCTTGCGGGGGTCGCCGCTTCGGGGCACCCCGGCCATCCCCACGGGACACACACGCTTGCGCTGCTGCTGCTGGCGCCACCCGCCTCGCTGCCGCTGGCGGTGCGTCGCCGCTGGCCGGTCCCGGTTTTCTTCGTTGTGCTGGCCGCGTCGGTGGCCTACAGCCTTCTTGGTCCGAAGTTCTCCCCGGTGACCGGCGCCACCTACGGGCTTTACACGGTGGCCGTTCAAGCCGACCGCACTTGGTCGCTGCTGGCACTGGCAGCCGCGGAGGCCGGAGTCGCGCTGAACGTCACGCTCACCGCCACGGGCAGGGACAGCACGATGGGCGACGCGTTCGCCGCGCTGGTACAGCTGACCGTCTGGATCGCCGCTGACGGCATACGGCGCCGCCGCGCCTACTCCGCCAGCCTTCGCGAACGCTCACTTCGCGAGGCGCTGGCCGAGCAGCGTCTGCAGATCGCGCGGGAACTGCACGACATCGTGGCGCACGCGATGAGCGTCGTCGCGGTACAGGCCGGCGTAGGCAGCCACCTGATCGCCACCCGGCCGGACGAAGCAGCGAAGTCCCTGCGCGCGATCGAGGACACCGCCCGGGCCGCGCTTTCAGAAACCCGGTCCCTCCTCAGCGTGATGCGCGATGAAGACTACGATTTGGCCAGCCGGTCTCCCGTGCCCGGGCTGGATAATCTACAGGCGCTGGTGCAGCGAGTAGCCGATGCCGGGCAGCCGGTGACGCTGCACGTAGAAGGCCAGCCGCGCGCACTGCCGCACAGCATTGAGCTGTCGCTGTACCGGGTTGTCCAGGAAGCGCTGACTAACGTGGTCAGGCACGCGCCGCCACCTGCCACCGCGACCGTCGTCATCCGCTACAACGACAACGGAGGCGTGGCGGTAGAGGTGACCGACGACGGGCACGGCACTAGGAACAAACGTGGTGACGGCCGCGGCCATGGCCTGGCGGGAATGCGGGAACGAGTCTCGCTGCTCGGTGGTGAGCTGTCCGCTGGCCCGCGCACCGGGGGAGGCTACCGGGTGGTGGCGCACCTGCCGGCGGAGGCCAGGGCACGGTGAACATCCGGATCGCGATCGCCGACGATCACGCGCTTGTGCGCGCGGGCTTCCGTGCGCTGATCGAGGCGGAGCCCGGCCTTGAGGTAGTCGGAGAGGCCGCCGATGGAGCCGAGGCCGTCGAGCTTGCCCGGACGGCCGAGCCCGACGTGGTCTTGATGGACATCCGGATGCCGGGGACCGACGGGGTGGCCGCGACCAGCCAGATCACCAGCCGCCAGATGGCTGAACGGCCGGCCCGGGTCCTCATCCTGACCACATTCGATCTTGACGAGTACGTGTACGCGGCGCTGCGCGCGGGGGCGAGTGGCTTCCTGCTCAAGGACACACCGCCCGCCGACCTGCTAGCCGCCATCCGGATCGTCGCGGCGGGCGACGCCCTGTTGGCCCCGAGCGTTACCCGCAAGCTGATCCGCGAGTTCGCCCGTCAGTCACCCGCATCTCCCCGGCCACCGCTCGCCGCGCTCTCCGACCGGGAGCAGGACGTGCTGGCCCTGGTAGCGCGGGGGCTGTCGAATGCCGAGATCGCGGCCGAGCTCTTCATAACGCTGGCAACGGTCAAGACCCACGTGAGCCGGCTGCTGAGCAAGCTGGCCGCGCGGGACCGCGCGCAGCTCATCGTCGTCGCTTACGAGTCCGGATTCGTGACTCCGGCTTAGGTCGGGTGATCGCCGCCCGCGACGTGGTGAAGTTCCACCACCGCTAGCCGTCATGCGATGCTGGGCTGTGCGTCCGCGATGAGGCTTGGGATGATCTCGGCTGGAAGGAGACGGCAGGCCGTCGTCCGAACTGCAAGTCGTGGCCAGGTGCTCGCGACGGTGGGCCCACGAACTCCCCCCGTCGGTCCTGGGGCAGGCGGCGACGGAGGGGGCCGTGCACAAGTCGGTCTGTAGGCCGGCGTGGGATTAGTCCTGGTAGTACTCCATCCCCAGGTGGGTGATCTGCTCTTCGCCCATTAGCCAGCGAAGCGTGTTCTTCAGCTTGGTCTGCTGGATGAACAGGTCGTGCTCGGGGTAGACGCTGGGAGCGTGCTGCGGGCTCTTGAAGTAGAGCGACAGCCATTCCTGCACGCCCTTCAGCCCGGCTCGCTGGGCCAGGTCCGTAAAGAGCACGAGGTCAAGTACCAGGGGCGCCGCCAAGATCGAGTCACGGCACAGGAAATTGACCTTGATCTGCATCGGGTAGCCGAGCCAGCCGAAGATGTCGACGTTGTCCCAGCCCTCCTTGCTGTCGCCGCGGGGCGGGTAATAGTTGATGCGCACCGCGTGGTGGATGTCGCCGTAGAGCTGGGGGTAGAGGCTCGGCTGCAGGATGTAGTCGAGCACGCCGAGCTTGCTCTCCTCTTTGGTACGGAAGCTGTCGGGGTCGTCAAGCACCTCGCCGTCGCGGTTACCGAGGATGTTGGTGGAGTACCAGCCCTGGAGCCCCAGCATGCGGGCCTTCAGCATCGGCGCAAGCACGGTCTTCAGGAGCGTCTGCCCTGACTTGAAGTCCTTGCCGCCGATGGGCACGCCGGCCGTGTGAGCGAGTTCCACCATCGCGGGCACGTCGACGGTGAGATTAGGCGCTCCGTTGATGAAGGGCACGCCCTCCTTGAGAGCGGCGTACGCGTAGAGCATGGAGGGCGGGACGCTCTTGTCGTTCGCGCCTATCGCGGCTTCGAGCGCGTCCAGGTCCTGGTGGGCCGGGCCGGGCTCGAGAAAGATCTCGGTGGACGCGCACCAGATCACAACCATCCGGTCGCAGGAGTTCGCGTACTTGAAATCGCGGATGTCCTGGCGGAGGGCCTCGGCAAGGTCTCGCTTGCTCGCCCCGGATTTGACGTTGGGGCCGTCGAGCCGCCGTACGTAGTTCTGGTCGAAGACGGCCGGCATGGGCTCGATCGCCTTCAGTTCGGCGGCAACCGGTTCGATGTGGGCGAGCCGGTCGAGCACGCCGCATTTCAGCGCCGATTCGTAGGCCGTGTCCTCGATTGGATCCCAGGCGCCGAAAACCAGTTGGTCGAAGCCGGCCAGGGGCACGAAGTCGCGAATGAGCGGCGCCCGGTGCTCGGTCCGTTTGCCGAGGCGGATGGTGCCCATCTGAGTGAGCGAGCCGACGGGCTCGGCGAGGCCGTGCCTGATCAGTTCGACGCCAGCGATAAAGGTCGACGCCACCGCGCCGAGCCCCACAGTCAGGACGCCCAGCCTGCCGTCGGCAGGTTCGATGTGGTGCTTGGGTGTCTCCACGAAATCTCCGTCCTCCAGGATGATGCCGCATATCATGCATCGATATATCGATCCGATGTATCGGTTCGATATATCGGAACGTACATCCCGAAAGGACTGCCGCGCAAGGCGGAAGCCGCAGCGGATTGCCGGATGCCGCTGAGCCGACTCGGGCGCGGGCATCGCGTTTCGCCAGACATAAAGATCTGGATCGGGGCCGCCAATTTTCCTTGGCGGGCAACCACGGACGGGCACAGTTCGTGTGGTGTGCATGAAACCCACGTTGCGTCCCGCTGAGGACCTAGGCGAGGTGTTCCAGGCGCACCAGGCCGAACTCGTCCGGCTGGCCGCGTTCATTCTCGGAGACAGGGGCGCCGGAGAGGACGTCGTCCAGGACGTGTTCGTGCGGATGCACCAGCGCGAGGACCCGCTGGACGGTGACCTTTTGCCCTACCTACGCACCGCGGTGGTCAACAGTTGCCGCAGCGCGATGCGGCGGCGGCTGCTGATCCGACGTCACGCAGAAAAGCACTCACCGTGCCCGCCGCTGACCGTGGAAGAAGCCGCGATGCTGTCCGAGGACCGCAGACAGGTCCTGGCGGCCCTGGCGGCGCTTCCCCCGCGTCGCCGGGAAGTGCTGGTGCTCCGCTTTTACCTGGAGCTGTCGGAGGCGGAAACCGCCGCCATGCTCGGTATCAGTCCCGGCACCGTCAAGTCCACAACCGCCCGGGGCCTCGCGGCCCTAGCCCGCGCGCTTAAGGAGACGTCTTGACCAGCCAGGATGAAATCACGCGGACCGCAGATCGGCTCAGGGACGCCTTCGGCGCCGCTGCGGACGTCATGACGGCCGACACCAGCCTCGTTCGGGACAGCGATGCGGACGTCATAACGCTCGACATCAGCCCCGTTCGCATCCGGGGGCCCAAAATTGGCCACGCGTGGAAGTGGCTACTTCCGTTGACAGCCGCCGCCAGCGTCGTGGTGATTGTGCTGGCAGAGGTGTTCATCGGCCACTCGGGCGGGAATACCCTGGCCACCGGCTCGCTCCCGCAGATATACAGCGGGAGCGGCAAGCTGCATCTGGTGAATGTCCCGGCGCCGGATCCGGCGGTGCTGACCAGCCCCGGTGAGCGGGCGGCCGACAGCCGCGTCGTGAAGGTCGTGGGCAACGCACCAAGGTGCGATGCTGCCATCGAGGGATCCGGCTTCGTGTACGCCCCCCAGCACGTGATCACGAACGCGCATGTGGTTGCCGGCGTCACTCAGGGGCAGACGGTGACCACGGCCGACGGCGTGACTCGCCGCGCCCGGGTCGTCTTCTACGACCCGCGGGCCGACATCGCCGTGCTTGATGTTCCCGGCCTGAACCTGGCCCCGCTGCGGTTCAGCACTCAGGCGAAACCCGGCGGTGACGCGGTGGTGGCCGGTTACCCCCTCGATCACGCGTTCACAGCGGTGCCTGCCCGGATCGGTCAAGTGCTGGGGGTTACTGGCCTGGACATCTACCAGTCCGACCAGGTCGACCGGCAGGTCTACCAGGTCCGTGGGGCCGTCGAGCCCGGAGACTCGGGCGGGCCGCTGCTCAGTTCGGAGGGAACCGTCGACGGTGTGGTGTTTTCCGCGGCGGGCGGGGTGTCAGACACAGCGTTTGTGCTCACGGCCTCCGAGGTACAGGCCGACGCCAACGCGGGCGCTAACGCGACGGTGCCGGTATCCACCCAGGGCTGCATGCCTGGGCGCTAGTTAGCGGGTTTCCCGGAGGATGGCGTGGCTCTCGCGTAGCAGCTTGGTGAGTTGCGCGGCGCGTTCCGGGCCGAGCAACTCCCGCAGCCGGGCGTTGACTTCCAGCTCGCGGGCGGCGGCGTCCTCGGCCATCTGCTGCCCGGCCTCGGTCAGGAAGAGGCCGACGCCGCGTCCTGGCCCAAGCCGCCGCTCGATCAGGCCGAGCTTCTCCAGCCGGGCCACCACCTGCGAGAGCGTCTGCTGGGTCTTGGGGATGCGGCGCGAGAACTCGGCCACGGTCAGGCCCGGCTGTTCCAGGACCGCGATGAGCATGCTGCCGGAGGACACCGTCAGCGGCGTGCTGGCGAAGGTCTCCTCGCCCATCAGGTGGGTATAGGAGGCCACCTGCCACAACAGATTGTAGAGATCGTCCTGTCCGGCCATGAGGGTTAGCATACCGGGCACAACCAGCGTCCTGTGATAACAGGAAACTGTTAATACAGGATCCTGTGTTAAGGTGATGGCATGTTCTCGCCACCGACACACCCTCGCAAGGCGCTCGCCCTACTTGCGGTCTGCCTGGGCACGTTCATGCTGACCATCGACGTAACGATCGTCATCGTGGCGCTGCCCTCGATTCACACCGCCCTCCACACAAGCCTTTCCGACGAGCAGTGGACGATCGACGCCTATTCGCTGTCGCTCGCCGCGCTCCTACTGCCGGCCGGCTCGCTCGCCGACATCCTCGGCCGCCGACGGGTGTTCGCCACGGGGCTGGTCTTGTTCACCGTCAGCTCGCTGCTGTGCGGCATCGCCGGTTCTGGCCTGGAAATCGTTCTGTTCCGCGCGCTGCAGGGCATCGGCGGCGCCATCGTCTTCGCCACCTCGCTGGCCTTGCTCACCCAGACCTTCACCGGCCGGCAGTTCGCGGCGGTGCTCGGCATCTGGGGTGCCGTCATCACCGCCGGCCTCGGCTGCGCCCCGGTGCTCGGCGGCCTGCTCACTGCGGTGTCGTGGCGGCTTATCTTCTTCGTCAACCTCCCGGTCGGCGTGGCCGCGATCATCATGACGGTCATCGGCGTGCAGGAGTTCCGCCCGGCTCGCTCGCGCCGTATTGACCTGCCAGGCAGCGGCGTGTTCACCGTCGGGCTGGTCGGGCTTATCTACGGACTGACCGAGTCGGGCAGCGACGGCTGGGGCTCGGCCCCGGTGATCACGGCCCTGGCGGTCGCCGGTGCGGCGCTGGCCAGCTTTCCGCTCATTGAGCGGCGACGTCGCCAGCCCATGTTCGACCTGGCCCTGCTGCGCAAGCCGACGTTCGTCGGCGGCCTCGCCGCCGCGCTGGGGATGAACGGGTCGCTGTACGCGATCCTCCTCTACCTGGTCTCCTACCTGCAGTACGGGCTGCACTACTCGGCCTTGGGCACCGGGGTCCGGCTCATCGTCATCACCGGCGCCGCGACGGCCGTCACCATCCCCGCCGGGCGGATGTCCGCGCACGTCCCCGCCCGCTGGCTCATCGGGCCCGGGCTGGGCCTCATCGGCCTCGGCCTGCTGCTCATGCGCGGCCTGGACGCCGGCAGCGGGTGGACGCACCTCATCCTCGGCATGGCGGTCGCGGGAGCGGGCAGCGGCCTGGTCACCCCGCCGCTGGCCTCCACGGCCGTCCGCGTGGTGCCGCCCGAGGACGCGGGCATGGCCTCGGGGGTCAACTCCACCTTCCGCCAGATCGGGATCGCCGTCTCGGTGGCCGTGCTCGGCGGGATCTTCGACGCCAGGATCAGCGGGGCCTCGACGGCGTCGTTGACCGCCCGCTACGCCTCGGCGCTCAACGACGTCCTGCTCATCGCCGCCTGCGTCGCCTTCACCGCCTGCGTCCTAGCCCTCGTCCTGATCCGCGGGAAGGATTTTCACGCCGCTGGCGGTGCCGCCGCCGAAGCGGACACGCCGGCCGTATCCACCAGCCGTCCCTGACTATTACCAGGCTCGCTGACTAACACCCCCCCAGCTCCATCGGCCGCGACGTCTCGGATTTGAAGAGTGTTAATCACGCGTTTCCTGGTCTTGCGCGGCGTGGTTACTGGAGTCATGTTTGGTTGACGAACGTGAAGTTTGTCTGGTTAAGAGCACCTGTCCCGTCGCGATCAGTGGTGTCAGGAACCTCATGAGCAGAAAGTTCCGCAGGCGTCGGGTTGGTGTTGTGGCTGTGGTGGCTACGCTGGCTTCGCTCGGCGGCGTAGACGTCATGCTGGTCGCCCACAGCCGTGGCTCCGCGCCTGAACTCGCGGCGCCCGTGGCCGCTCAGGTGACGCCGGCCGCGTCCAGCCAGGTTCTCGCCTCGCCCTCGCAGTCTGGTCTCGCCCAAGTGCCGTCGGCACCCGCGGCGACGGTATCGGTGCCGCCGAAGGTCACGGAAAAGCCCCCGCCGGTCGTGGACGGCGTGCGACGGGCCAACGTCGGGGCCGCTCACTCACCGCGGCTCCTGCAGCAGCTTTCCGCGTCCTCGGTCACGATGCCACCACCCGCCGATGCCGGAGCGCTCGGTGTTGACGTGGCCGACTATCAGCATCCGCAGGGTGCCGCCATCGACTGGTCCCAGGTCGCGGCGGCAGGGTACAAGTTCGCGTTCATCAAGGCCACCGAGGGTGACTACTACGCTAACCCCTACTACGCCTCCGACCTGGCTCAGGCCAAGGCGGCCGGGATGTACGCGACGGGCTACCACTTCGCCATACCCAATCTCAGCGGCGGCGCCAGCCAGGCCGATTACGCCCTTGCGAACGGCGGCTATGCACCGGACGGGCGCACCCTGCCGCTACCGCTCGACATCGAATACAACCCCTACGGCTCCGAGTGCTACGGGCTGTCGCCAGCGCAGATGGTCTCGTGGCTCTCCGCATTCACTGCCGAGGCCCAGCGGGTCACGAGCCAGCCACCGATCATTTACAGCACCGCGGACTGGTGGGATACCTGCACCGGGGACAGCACCGCGTTCGGTTCGGACCCGCTGTGGGTGGCGGCGTACCGGAGTGGCAACCCCCCGATACCGGCTGGCTGGGGTAACTGGACGTTCTGGCAGTACACCAGCGCGGGCAGCGTCCCGGGTATCAGCGGAAACGTCGATGTCAGCTACTTCCTCCAAGCCGCGGTGCGCCTGCTCGACCCGGGCAACCAGCGAAATGCGGTCGGGACCGCAATCCAGTTGCAGGTCACATCGCTCAACGCCGCGGACGGGCAGTCGCCGCAATTCGCTGCGTCGAACCTGCCGCCTGGCTTGTCGATCAATAACAGCGGGCTGATCACCGGCACCATCTCGTCGACCGCATCGGGCACGTATGAGGTGACTGTCACGGCAACGTCCCCGTCCGGTGCGGCGGGCTCGGTCAGCTTCTTTTGGACGGTGACATCCAACCAGCCGTCCCCGATACGATCGACACCTTCGCGTCCGTCTCCGTCGCCGTTCTTGCTGTCGCCATCTCCGTCTGCGTCGCCTCCTGATTCGGCGTCTGCGTCGCCGTCGCCAACGGTGCCGGATTCCGCGTCGCCGTCTGTATCGCCGTCTCCGTCGCCGTCTCCGTCGTCGTCCGATTCTGTGTCGCCGTCGGTATCCCCGTCGCCGTCTCCGTCGCCGTCAGATTCGGCGTCCGCGTCGCCGACCGATTCTCCGTCTTCTCCGACGCCGTCCGGTTCGACATCCGCGTCGTCGTCTGATTCCCCGTCGCCGTCGGTATCCCCGTCTCCATCTGCCTCGACGTAATCCCCGGCACTACCGGCGGCCGATACAGAGCGAGCACCGCATCGTCACCCGGCACGCCTAACCCCCTGGTCCTTCTCGCCTTCCGCGGCTTCGGTCTCCTGGCGGATAACTGCCGCGGTCACTACGGCCAACGTCATGTATCCGAGAATCAAGCCGGCGAAGAGGATGACCTCCCTGGGTCCGTGGGTAACGGGACGCGAGTCGTTGATGCTCGGCCAGAACGGGCCCAGGACGGGACCGGGGAACTGGACCGTCGCCCCCGGCTGGACCGCAAATGGCAGGTCGTACTCACCGCCGCCCGGCTCCGCGATCCCGTGCGTCGCCACGTGGCACCCATCCCTATCGCAGTCGTTGTAGTTGGACTGCGCGACGAACGTGATCGTTGGGGCGGAGCCGACAAGGTACGCCACGGTGTTGACCGTCATCTGGAAGAACGCGAGCGTGGGGATAGCGGCGATGAGGACGACGACCGCCAGGACCCTGAACTTGAAAGGGACACGTCGCGCGCCGCCGCCAGCGTCCCCCGTGACTTGAACCACCTTGAGATCTCTTCCCCCCGGTCCTGGACCTAGCCGATTAGGCCGGGCGGTAACGGAGATAGACGGTGCCGCTGCCGAACCTGTGCTCCTCGGTCAGGGCCAGGTTCAGACGGACCCGGTCCGGCAGGGCGCGGGTGCCGCCGCCCACGACGGCCGGGACGACGAACATCTGGTATTCGTCCACCAGTCCCGCCGCGATGGCCTGGGCCGCGAGCCGCGCGCCGCCGACGGCGAGGTCACGATCGGCCGCTTCCTTCAGCTTGCGGACCTGGCCCGGGTCGAAGTTCTGCTCGACGCGGGTCCTGGCGGTGTCCGGCATCTGGAGGGTGGTGGAATAGACGATCTTGTCGGCCGCTTGCCAGATCCGCGCAAAGTCGAGCGAAACGGGCCGTTGGCCAGCGAACGTATGCGCGGTTTCCCAGGAGCGCATCGTTTCGTACATCCGCCGGCCGTAGAGATAGGTGCCGACCGGCCGCTCGAGTTCGTTGACGAACGCGTGTACCTCCTCGTCCGGCGCCGCCCATTCGAAGCGTCCGTTCGCGTCGGCGATGTAGCCGTCGAGCGACATGATGGCCGAGTAGATCAGCCGAGCCATGCGGGCCTCCTTCAGCCTGGTCTTCCCCCTTCAGACCGCACAGCCGAGGGAAAATCAGCGGTCCGGCCGCGCAGATTAAGTGGGCTAGTTCATGTGGTCTTGTGCGGCGTTACGCATCTGAGTCCAATATTCGCCAACCGGACTTGGTTCGCGCGGGTCTTATAGGGCGTTGAAGCCGGACGGGGGCCCGGCAGGGGCGCCCGTGACCTACGACCACGAAGGAATTCCATGCGGTTCCGCACGTCCATGTCTGTAATACTCTGCGTTTTCGCGGTAGGGCTCGGGGTGGTCGGCTGCTCGTCCGGAGGCTCAAGCAGTACGTCAAGCGGCACGGCAACGGACTCCCCGACGAACTCTGCTTCCTCCGCCTCCGCTTCCACGCAGAAGTCGCAGGCGGCCGCGAGCGGCGGCCTGTGCCAGCCCTCGAACCTGAGCTTCACCTTGGGGGCCAAAACCGGCGGCGCGAGCCAGACGACGCAGGTGGTGGACCTGACCAATAAGGGCTCGTCCGCCTGCACGATGGAGGGCTTCCCCGGCGTGAACCTGGTGGGGGTGGCGAACGGCCAGCAGAACTACACCTGGCCGCTGACGCTGACGCGCTCGTCCGCCAGCTACGCCAGCGAGAGCAACCAGGGCATCTCGAAGGTGACGCTGCAGCCCGGCGGCACCGCCCACTTCGACCTGCGATACCTGCCGGGCACCCCGGGCGACAACAACAAGCTCATTAACGTGGACAAGATGGTGATCACGCCACCGAATGACTATTCCCACGGGGAGATGACCTGGCAGCAGGACGTGGTTCTGCAGGATGCCGCGACGCACCCGGGGACGTACATCATGCCGGTGGCGTCAGGCTCCTGACCGTAGGTCCTCCGGACGTGATCGAGGGTCATTTGCGGCGCTATTCGCCGCAAATGACCCTCGATCATTAGAACAGCTGAAAAATGGCACGGATAAAGCGGTATCAAAGCGGTTATTTCTCCTTGCCATAGACCCGTTTGACTCGTTTGACCCGCGATAATGGTTGTCGCTCTGACCGCTGGGGTTATGCTGCTTGCGGCTGCGTGGCCAACATTCTTGTGGCGCCCTAAACGGGCGCCGTCCCCCGTACGCGTGCACATTGCTGGTCTTAAAACCGGAAGGCCGGTTGCGGTCGGCGGCTGGCTAAGGTTTGTGGTTGATGTTCGCGCCCGGTGCAGGTGGTCGGCGCTACCCGTCGTGGTGCAGGTTCGCGCCCTGTTAGTCGGTGGTGCGGTCTGCGCGACGGCAGGCGCTCCACCGGCCGGGAGCCGACCCGAATGTTGCAGTTGCCGGGGATGTCACTTTGGCACATGCGACCTTAGACGGAAACTTTGCACTACGTGGAAATAAAGCATGCGTATTGCATGCGGAATTTCCATTTAGTGCAAAGTTTCCGCGTTAGCGCTTTAACTCGCGCCCTGTCGTGCAATAGATAAACTGACAAACCTGCCATATCGGTTAAACGGCCTGCCACGCGGCCTAGTCAACGGCACCGCCTATCCAGCAAGCCCGGACTCCCAGCGGAAACCGATCGCCGCAAGCAGACCGCGCCACCGACCAGCACCGCCGCGGACCTGCACCACGACGGGTAGCGCCGACCACCTGCACCAAGGCGCGAACATCAACCACAAACCCGAGCCAGCCGCCGACCGCAACCCGCCTTCCGGTTTCAAGACCAGCAATGTGCACAAGTACGGGGGACGGCGCCCGTTTAGGGCGCCACCGGTGTGCCGACCACCCACCCACAGATCCAGCGCCGACGGCGTGTTACGCCCGGTCGACCTGGCCCCGGCTCACCAGGTCCGTCTCGTAGGCCAGGATGACCGCTTGGACGCGGTCTCTGAGCTGCAGCTTTCCCAGGATGTGAACCGGCATTCCCGCCCGCTACCTGGCGGTCTACCAGCCGTGGGAGATCGCCGCGCTCGCCCTGGCGGGTCTCGTCATCGCCGCGTTCGGCGGTGCCCTCCCTGCCGCCTGGGCCGCGAGGGCGCGCCCCGTAGTCGCGCTGCGGGCGGAATGACGTGGGGCATTAAGCGACTCCGGGTTACGCGCCGCCATCAAGCCCACACGGAGTTCACTCGTTGTTCGCCTGGATGCCGTCTTGCCTCGACATGCTCGATTGGTTGAGCGGTTTTGCTCGCTCTTGATTCTCTGGCGTGCTCTAGGAGGACTAGCGAAGCATGGACATGGACAATTCGAGCCACCGGCCAGACGCCGCGGTGCCCGGTACCGACTACCGCTCACCCGCACCGTTCCGGTCAACCGTCAGCCGTCGCCGGTTCCTGCAGGTAGGCGCCCTCGCCGGGGCCGCCGCCGTGGGAGCGGGCGCCAGCCAGGTCGGCGGCCTCGTCGGCACGAACCAGGCGCGGGCGGACAC
>Ga0207416_1003741_pt1 | contig 14065 bp, 12 predicted proteins | sample PaiPotPPM11metaG_FD_184107 | JGI IMG/M metagenome (GOLD analysis project Ga0207416, IMG submission 184107) | Iron sulfur acid spring bacterial and archeal communities from Banff, Canada, to study Microbial Dark Matter (Phase II) - Paint Pots PPM... ...
CCCCCCAACCCCGGTCCGCCGCCCCCGGACGGAGAGAAAGCAGCACGCGCCCAGGCGGACCAGATGGCCCACCGGGCCGGACCGCTGGGCAAGGCGGCCCTGATCGCCTCGGTCGGCGGGCAGCGGGGCTACGCCGACTGGGCCAACCCCGACCACCGGCTGCGCCGTCTGCTGTCGGAGTTCATCGGCGTGGCCGGGCTGACGTTCGTGCTCTCCGGCGGGGCCGCGGTCCTGGCCCGGTACGGCGCGCCCGGGCACGCGCTGCAGCCGTGGCAGATCGTGCTCGTGCTGTCGCTGGTCTCGGCGCTGTGGCTGGTCGTGGCGGTGTTCTTCCTCGGGGACATCTCGGCCCACTTCAACCCGGCGACCACGCTGGCCTTCGCGCTGCGGCGGGACATGGGCTGGGTGATGGCCCTGGCCTACTGGGTCGTCCAGTTCGGGGCGGCCATCTGCGGGTCCCTGCTGGCCCGGGCCTTCTTCGGGCCGGCCGGGCACCTGGCCGCGACCATGCCCAAGCCCGGCCAGTCCTGGCCGGCGGCGGCGTTCGAGGCCGTCATCACGTTCGGCCTGATTCTGATGGTGCTGAGCCTGGCCAACGGGCCGAAGCTCAACGGCCCGTTCATCCCGCTGGCCGTGGGCGCCTACATCCTGGCCTGGGGCACGATGGGCGGCCCGTACGACGGCGCCTCGATGAACCCGGCCCGCAGCTTCGGGCCCGATGTCGCGCTGGGCCAGCTGTCCACCTGGTGGGTGTACCTGATCGGGCCGGTGGCCGGCGCCGTGATCGCGGTCGGCGTGGCGTACGTGTTCCGCGGGCCGGCCCGGGTCGGCGAGGCGCAGGCGGCCCAGGGAATACCACTGGACCGGAGCGCCTGAGCCTGACCGCGAGCGGCCGCGGGCCGCTCGGTACGGTGCGGTCATGCCTTCCTACCGCCAGCCCGGCACCGTGCTCACCGACCTGTCCTTCACGGTCCCGCTCGACCACGCCCGGCCCGGCGGCGAGCAGATCCAGCTGTTCGCGCGGGAGGTGGTCGCGGCCGACAAGGCGGCCGACGACCTGCCGTGGCTGCTGTTCCTGCAGGGCGGCCCCGGGTTCGGGTCCCCGCGGCCGGTCGGCCGGGACGGCTGGCTGGACCGGGCGCTGGACGACTACCGGGTCCTGCTGCTCGACCAGCGCGGCACCGGGCGGTCCTCCCCGGCCAACCGGCGCACGCTGACCCGGCTCGGCTCCCCCCAGGCCCAGGCCGACTACCTGTCGCAATTCCGGGCCGACGCGATCGTCGCCGACGCCGAGCTGGTCCGCGAGCAGGTCACCGGGGGGCGGCCGTGGAGCGTCCTGGGCCAGAGTTTCGGCGGCTTCTGCGCGGTGAGCTACCTCTCGTTCGCCCCCGAGGGCCTCCGCGAGGCGCTGATCACCGGCGGCCTGCCCGGCCTGCGCGCGTCGGCCGACGACGTCTACCGGGCCACGTACCCGCTGACCGCGCGCAAGAACGCGGAGCACTACGCGCGCTACCCGGGCGACGTGGCCCAGGCCAAGGACATCGCCCGGCGGCTGGCGGCCGGGGACACGCGGCTGCCCGGCGGCGGGGCGCTGACCGTCGAGGCGTTCCAGTCGCTGGGCCGGATGCTGGGCGCGAGCACCGGCAGCCACACGCTGCACTACCTGCTGGAGGACCCGTTCGCGGGCGACGAGCTGTCCGACGACTTCCTGCAGCAGGTCGAGTCCCGCCTGACGTTCTCGGCCGGCCCGCTGTACGCCCTGGTCCACGAGGCCTGCTACGCGCAGGGCGCGGCGACCCGGTGGGCGGCGCAGCGGGTCCGGGCCGAGTTCGGCGAATTCGAGGCCGCGGCGGCGCTGGACGGCGACGGCCCGCTGCTGTTCACCGGCGAGATGGTCTACCCGTGGATGTTCGAGCACGACCCGGTGCTGGCGCCGCTGGCCGAGGCGGCTCGCATCCTCGCCGAGCGCGAAGCCTGGCCACCCCTGTACGACGCCGGCCGGCTGGCGGTTAACGAGGTGCCGGTGGCGGCCGCGGTCTACGCGGATGACATGTACGTCCCCGCGGAGTTCTCCGTGCCGACGGCCCGCGCGATCCGGGGCCTGCGGCCCTGGATCACCAACGAGTACGAGCACGACGGCCTGCGGGTCAGCAACAGCCGGGTCCTCGACCGGCTGATCGCGATGGTGCGCGGCAACGCCTGACCGCGCTCCTAGTTGCCCGCGTGGCCGATCCGCGCCAGGACCAGGTCGAGTTTCGCGTCCACGCTGTCGAACTTGGCGTCCACGCTGTCGAACTTGGCGTCCACGCTGTCGAACTTGCCGCTGAACTTCGCATCCAGCGCGTCGAACTTGCCGCTGAACTTCGCATCCAGCGCGTCGAACTTGCCGCTGAACTTCGCATCCAGCGCGTCGAACCTGGCGTCCACGCCCTCGAACATGCCCGTGAACTTCGCATCCAGCACGCTGAACTTGGCGTCCACGCCCTCGAACATGCGGTCCGACCGGGCGGCCGTGCTGCGGACCTCGTTCTGGATGTCCCTGAGGATGTCGTAGATCGCATCCACATCATTGCCGAGCTGGCGAACCCTACGATCGAGATCGGGCTCCGTCACGCAACACGCTCCTACCGGGTCACAGATGGCCATTGCCCGTTTGCAGACCGGGCTTGCGCGCTACCGATCCATGGCCAACGCTACTCCGGCTGGCCGACAGAAACCCTGTGCTGGAGCGGGCCGGCGTCCGGGACGTGGTGGCCGTCTTTGACGTGCGAGTAGTCGCGGGCCTCGGCCACCAGGCCGGACTCGTCGAAGCGCACGATGGTGCAGCCCGAGATCGTTTTCGGCTGGCCGTTGATGTAGACCAGCGCCCAGTACTCGCCCGCCGCCTCGTCGCCGTCCACCCGGGGCTCGGCGAACCAGACGGCTGCGGGACGGGATTCCTCGGCGAAATACTCCTCCAGGTACCGCCGCAGCCCGGCGCGGCCGCGGAAGAGCCGGAACATCGATGCCCAGTGCTCGCCGTCCTCGGCCTGCATAGCGACGATCGCCCCGATGTCCTGGGCCGGCCAGGACTCGGCCCACGTTGCGGCCCACCGCCGGGCCGCCTCTCTGGTCTCCACGGATGTCCTCCCTCGCGCTCGGCTGCCCATCATGGTTACCAGCCGCCTCCGACAATCTGGCCGGGCCCGGTTTCGGGCTATGGCCATCAGAAAAATGGGCACTTCCCGTTGTTGGCGCAGCCGTCAGTGACCAAGTTTCCGGGTTTCGGACAGCGAGCAGCCGACCAGCCAATTTGGACGACCATTCCTCGCCCGGCGGGAGCGCCGAAACTCGGGACCCGGTCCCCTGCTCGGGTGCCACCGAGGCGATGCCGACGGACACCCGGCCGGACGGCGAGCCCTATGCGGGCCTCGCATCAGCGGGCGGCCGTAGGCCGTCGAGCGCGGCTTGGAGGATTGGTCCGGTGTAGCCGGCGTCGCCGTGCACCGTGGCGATGGCGACGATCATGTCAAGGATCTGTTCCAGGGTTAGGTCGTCGCGGACTTCGCCGGCGTGCTGCGCAGCGGTGAGGAGCGGCCGGCCGGCGGCGATCACCCGGGCGCGGTTGGTTCCGAATAGGGGATTGCTCCGGTCCGTTTGCTTGAGCAGTTCGGCGGCGATGTGCCGCTTGCTGGTGGCAAAGGCGAAGAACCGGTGCAGCCAGGCCACCAGAGCCGCCCCGGGCGTCTCGCCGTCGCTGGTCTCGGCGGCCTGGCAGACGGCATCGACTTCGTCGGTGTACAGGGCCTCGAGGAGTTCTTGGCGTCCGGGGAAGTTGCGGTACAGGGTCGCCATGCCGACGGCGGCGCGCCGCGAGATCTCGGCCATCGACACCTCAGCCTCACGATCGGCGAACGCGGCGCGCGCGGCCGCGAGGATCTTGTCGCGGTTGCGCTCGGCGTCGGCTCGCCTCGCCGGCACCGGGATCGGGTTCGCAGTCATCGGGACTCCAAGTGGACAGGCTATCCGGTAATCGCTACGGTGAAGTGGACAGGCTCTCCGCCTGCTGGCAGATCCGATCATATCCACCGGCCGCGACTGGCTCGCGGCGCCTGGAAGGAGCTTCACCATGGACTACCGGCCCCTGGGGCGCACCGGCGTCTCGGTCAGCCAGATGTGCCTGGGCGCGATGATGTTCGGCGCGTTTGGCAACGACGACCACGAGGACGCTGTCAAGATCATCCACAAGGCATTGGACGCCGGGATCAACTTCATCGACACCGCCGACGGCTACTCCGCCGGCGAGTCAGAAGAGATCCTGGGCCAGGCGCTGGCCGGCGGACGGCGCGAGAGCGTGGTACTCGCCGTCAAGTTCGGTGTTCCCTTCGGCGACCACGACCCCAACCATCGCGGAGCGTCACGGCGGTGGATCACCGAGGCGGTCGAGGGCTCGCTGCGCCGGCTGCAGACCGACTGGATCGACCTCTACCAGGTGGGCGTGCCCGACCCGCGCACCGATATCGACGAGACCCTTGGCGCCCTGTCCGACCTCGTGCGCGCGGGCAAGATCCGGTACTTCGGCGCGTCGAAGGTTCCCGCCGGTCAGATCGTCGAGGCGCAGTGGACCGCCGACCGCCGCGGCCACGGACGGTTCCGCACCGAGCAGCCGCCGTACTCGATGCTGACCCGGGCCATCGAGTATGACCTGCTCCCGACGTGCCTGCGGCACGGAATGGGCGTCATGGCTTACAGCCCGCTGGCCGGCGGCTGGCTGTCGGGCAGATACCGCAAGGGCCGGGAGGTCAGCGGGCCGGGCTCCGCCGCCCGCGGGCAGCGCTTCCCCGGGGCCTACGACTCGGCCAACCCGGCCAATGCCGCCAAGCTCGACGCCGCCGATGCTCTCGGTGCACTCGCCGACGAGGCCGGGATCAGCCTCGTACAGATGGCGGTCGCGTTCGTCACCCGCCACCCCGCGGTCACCTCCGCGATCATCGGCCCCCGCACCATGGAGCACCTGGACGGCTACCTCGCCGCCGACGGGATCGAGCTGTCCACCGACGTGCTTGACCGCATCGACGAGATCGTTGCCCCCGGAGTCACGATCAACGTCGCCGACAACATGTGGGACGTCGGCACCACGGCGCTGGACGCCGCATCCCGCCGCCGTTAGGCAACCATTGGCGGCGCCAGTTTCCGCGTCAACCTCGGCGTCGACCGCGCGGCTTACGAGGCGCTGTTCGGCCGGGCCCCCCGCCATGCGGCCGGGCACGAAGCGATCGACATGGGTTTCGACTACGCGTCGCCGGACCTGGTCAGGCCGCACCCGTTCCACTGGGTGTGCATCGTCAACCCAGGCGAGTGGAGCCGAGCCAGCCGGACTGACCTCGTGCAAGCCGCGCAAACGCTGGCGCGAGAACGCTACCGGGCTGATAGCCGGACCGACAGCGCGCAGGCTCCCAGATGAAGCCCCTCCCCCCGTTTAGGGCGCGAGCCGTTCATGATCGTGGTGGATCGGTTGCGACTATCGCCACGAATCAACCACGATCATGAGCGGGCCAGTTTTCGGGCGGACAATAACCCGGGAGGGGTGTAGCCGGAACATATTACGGTCATCAGCGAGGAGCCCCTCGTGGCCCACTGTGGCGGGTGGGGCTGCTGTGGCGAAGTCTCCGCTCCGCCCGTGCCATCCCGGCGCGGCCAAGCGACCGGCGCGGCCCGGCAACGCGCACGGCCGCCAACGGCGTAGCCCGAGCGATCAGCGCGGCCTCGCGACCGGCGTGGCCTGGCCAGCGGCGTGCCGGAACATGCCATCGATGATCGGCTCTGCCCCCGCGGCGGGCCACTTGTTTTCCGGCCTGGCCGCCGTTCCGGAGGCGCCGGCCCAGGCGGCCGGGTCCGAGCCCGCGCCCGCCGCGAGCCGGGCGCCGGACCCGCGCGGGCGTGCCGCGCGCGGGTCGCCGTTAGGTAGTTGCCATCAAGCAACTGCTTCGGGATAGACTCAAGCAAGTGCGTACGATCCCTGAACTGAGCCAGCCCGGTAGCAACGGATCCCACCCCGCCGGGGACCGCTACAAGTGGATCGCCCTCTCCAACACCACGCTCAGCATGACGATGGCGACGATCGACGCGTCGATCGTGATCATCGCGATGCCGGCCATCTTCCGCGGCATCCACCTGAACCCGCTGACCCCCGGCAACATCAGCTACCTGCTGTGGATGATCATGGGGTACCTGCTGGTGCAATCCGTGCTGGTGGTCACGCTGGGCCGGCTGGGCGACATGTTCGGCCGGGTGCGCATCTACAACCTGGGCTTCGTGGTGTTCACGCTGGCCTCGATCGCGCTGTCGTTCGACCCGATGACCGGCGGCGGCGGCGCGCTGTGGCTGATCGGCTGGCGGGTGGTGCAGGCGTTCGGCGGGGCGATGCTGATGTCCAACTCGGCCGCGATCCTGACCGACGCGTTCCCGGCCAACCAGCGCGGCATGGCCCTGGGCATCAACCAGATCGCGGGCATCTCCGGGCAGTTCATCGGGCTGCTGCTGGGCGGGCTGCTGGCCGCGTGGGACTGGCGCGCGGTGTTCTGGGTCAACGTGCCGATCGGCGTGTTCGGGACGGTGTGGGCCTACCGCAGCCTGCGCGAGATCTCGACCACCCGGCGGGCGAGCATCGACTGGGCCGGGAACGTCACGTTCGCCCTGGGGGCCAGCATGCTGCTGGCCGCCATCACCTACGGGATCCAGCCCTACGGCGGCCAGCCGACCGGCTGGACGAACCCGCTGGTCCTGGGCGGCCTGTTCGGCGGGGTCGCGCTGCTGGTCACGTTCGGGATCATCGAATCGAAGATCGCCGAGCCGATGTTCCGGATGGGGCTGTTCAAGATCCGCGCGTTCGCGGCCGGGAACGCGGCGAGCCTGATGGGCGCGATCGCCCGCGGCGGCCTGCAGTTCATGCTGGTCATCTGGCTGGCCGGGATCTGGCTCCCGCTGCACGGCTACAACTATGTCGACACGCCGCTGTGGGCCGGCATCTACATGCTGCCGCTGACCGCCGGCTTCCTGATCGCGGGACCGGTCTCCGGGGTGCTGTCGGACCGGTACGGCCCGCGCCCGTTCGCCACCGCCGGGCTGGTGCTGGCCGCGGCCGCGTTCACCGGCCTCATGCTGCTGCCGGTCAACTTCTCGTACTGGCTGTTCGCGCTCATCATCTTCTTCAACGGGGTCGGCTCCGGCCTGTTCGCCTCGCCCAACACCTCGGCCATCATGAGCAGCGTGCCGGCCCGGCACCGGGGCGCCGCGTCGGGCATGCGCTCCACGTTCCAGAACTCCGGCATGTCGCTGTCCATCGGCATCTTCTTCTCGCTGATGATCGCCGGGCTGGCGGCCACGCTGCCCCGCACCATGACCGGCGGGCTGCGGGCCCAGGGCGTCCCGCTGAACGTGGCCTCACACGTCGCCCACCTGCCCCCGGTGAGCACGCTGTTCTCCGCGCTGCTCGGCTACAACCCGATGCGCAACCTGCTCGGCCCGTCCGGGACGCTGGCCCGGCTGCCCGCCCGAAACGCCGCCGTGCTGACCGGCAAGCAGTTCTTCCCGAACCTGATCTCCGGCCCGTTCCACCACGGCCTGATCATCGTGTTCGGCGCGGCGATCGCGCTGTCGCTGGGCGGGGCGCTGATCTCGCTGCTGCGCGGCAAGCAGTTCTACTACGACGACAGCGCCGCGGTCCCGGCCGCGGAGCCGCGCGCAGCCCAGCCGGGCCCGGCGGCCGCCCTCGAGATGATGTCCTCGCTGCCCGGCGGGGACCACGCGCCGGGCCAGAACGACGCGCCGGGCCAGGACCGCGCGCCCGGCGCGAGCCGCGGGCCGACCGGGAACCACGGGCCAGCCGGGAACAACCACGGGGCCGCGGCCCCGCCGGCGCTGCTCGACGGGCCGGCGGCCGGCGGCCGGGCGTTCCGGCGGGTGCGAGCCCGCCGCGCCGCCCGGTCTAGGACCTGACCAGGCGCGAGACGGCCGCCGCGGCCTCGCGCACCTTCTCCTGGGCCTGCGGGCCGCCCTCCTCGACGGCCTGCGTCACGCAGTGGCCGAGGTGATCTTCCAGGAGCCCCAGGGCGACCGCCTGCAGCGCCCGCGTCACCGCGGAAACCTGGGTCAGGACGTCGATGCAGTAGACGTCCTCTTCTACCATCCGCTGCAGGCCGCGTACCTGGCCCTCGATCCGGCGCAGCCGCTTGAGGTACGCGTCCTTCTCCTCGGTGTACCCTCGCACGGCCCGATCTTACGCTGCCGCGCTTACACTGGGCAGGTGCCGCGATACGAGTACCGGTGCCGCGCCTGCGGCGATACGTTCGAGCGGACCCGCCCGATGAGCGAGTCGTCCGCCCCGTCCCCCTGCCCGCAGGGCCACGACGACACGGTCAAGCTGCTGTCCACGGTCGCGGTCGGCGGCCGGTCCGGGTCCGCGGCGCCGTCCGGCCCGGGCGGCGGCGGTTGCTGCGGCGGGGCCTGCGGCTGCGGCTGACGCCGGCGCGCGGGGGCTGACGCCGCCGCGCGGGCAGGCTAGGCCGAGAAGCGCTCGACCTGGCGCATCTTGTTGGTCGCGTCGAGCGCGGCGACCTTGTACGACTCGGCCAGCGTCGGGTAGTTGAACACCGCGTCCACCAGGTAGTCGATCGTGCCGCCGCAGCCCATCACGGCCTGGCCGATGTGCACCAGCTCGGTGGCCCCGGTGCCGAACACGTGCACGCCGAGCAGCGTGTGGTCCTCCGGCGAGACCAGCAGCTTGAGCACCCCGTAGGAGTCGCCGATGATCTGCCCGCGGGCCAGCTCACGGTAGCGGGAGACGCCGACCTCGAACGGCACGCACTCCTGGGTGAGCTGGTCCTCGGTCTTCCCGATGAAGCTGATCTCGGGCAGGCTGTAGATCCCGATCGGCTGGAGCAGGTGCGTGTTGTGCACCGGCTCGCCGCAGGCGTGGTGCGCGGCCAGGCGGCCCTGCTCCATGGACGTGGCGGCCAGCGCGGGGAACCCGATGACGTCGCCCACGGCGTAGATGTGCGGGACCTTGGTGCGGTAGAACTCGTCCACCTCGATCCGGCCGCGCTTGTCCGCGGTCAGCCCGGCGGCCGGGAGGTTGAGCTCCTCGGTCATGCCCTGGCGGCCCGCGGAGTACAGGACCGTCTCCGCCGGGATCCGCTTGCCGCTGGCCAGCATCGCGATCGCCCCGCCGCGATGGGCCTCGACCGAGGTCACGGTCTCCCCGAACCGGAACGTGACGGCGAGGTCCCGCAGATGGTACTTGAGCGCCTCGACGACCTCGAGATCGCAGAACTCCAGCATCCGCTCGCGCTGCTCCACGACCGTGACCTTGGTGCCCAGCGCGGCGAACATCGACGCGTACTCGATGCCGATCACCCCGGCCCCGGCCACGAGCATCGACCGGGGAACGCGCTCCACGTGCAGGATCCCGTCCGCGTCAATGATCGTCTTTTCATCGAACGCGACCGTGGCGGGGCGGGCCGGCTTGGTGCCGGTGGCGACCACGATGTTCTCGGCGCTCACCTCGTGCCGGCGCGCCGCGCCGTCGTCCACCTCGATCACGTTCGGGCCGGTGAACCGCCCGGTGCCGGACAGGATCGTGACCCCGTTGCGGGACAGCTGGCTGCGCACGACGTCGCTCTCCCGGCCCACGACGTGCTGCGTCCGCCGGGTCAGGTCGGCCACGGTGATCTCGTCCTTGACCCGGTAGCTCTGCCCGTACATCTCCCGCTGGTCCAGGCCGGTCAGGTAGAGCACCGCCTCCCGCAGCGTCTTGGACGGGATCGTGCCGGTGTTCAGGCACACCCCGCCGAGCATGCGCGGCCGCTCCACGATCGCCACCCGGCGCTCGAGCTTGGCCGCGGCGATCGCGGCCTTCTGCCCGCCGGGACCCGATCCGATCACCACGAGGTCGAAGTCGTGCACGGTCCCAGTGTGACGATGCCGCCCATGCTTGGAAAGAACGCGCCGGGAAACAACTTGTCTGCTGAAAGCCGGACACGCCCTTCCGGGCGCGGCCGGCGGGTGAATTACGGGTAACCTGCTGCCGTAACCCCGCTGAGCTGCCGGAGGAGCGCGATGCCGCCGATCAGTGTCGAGCGCTGCTACGCCGAGATCGAGGCCAGCACGGCGACGCTCGCCGGGCTGATGGACGGCGCCGACCTGACGCGGCCGGTGCCGACCTGCCCGGACTGGACGCTGCGCCAGATGGCCACGCACGTGGGCCGGGCGCACCGCTGGGCGGCCGAGATCACCGCGACCCGGTCGGCCGAGATGATCCCGTTCCGCCAGGTACCCGACGGCCGCATCCCCGACGACCCGGCCCAGCACGCGCCGTGGCTGCGCGCCGGGGCCGCGCGGCTGGTCGCCGCGGTGCGCGAGGCCGACGGCGACCTGGTGTGGACCTTCGGCGGCCTGCGCCCGGCCACGTTCTGGGCCCGCCGGATGGCGCACGAGACCGCCGTGCACCGCGCCGATGCCGAGCTCGCCGCCGGGCGCGAGCCGGCGCTCGCGGCCGACCTCGCGGCGGATGGCATCGACGAGTGGCTCGGCTTCCTGTCCGCCGGCTCCCCGTTCGGCGGCGAGGACGGCCTCCTCGGCGTGCTGCCCGAGGGCGGGGTGCTGCACGTCCACGCGACCGACGAGGGCCTGGACGGGGCCGGCGAGTGGCTGGTCCGCCGGGCCGGATCCGAGATCGTCGTGGAGCACGGCCACGGCCGGGGCGACGTCGCCGTGCGCGGCCCGGCCGCCCGGCTGCTGTTCGTCCTGGTCCGGCGGGTGCCGCCGGATGATCCCCAGGTCCAGGTCCTGGGTGACGCCGGGCTGCTCAGCCGCTGGCTCGACAGCACGCCGTTCTGACCCGGCCGCCCTAGCGCGGGTCGGGCCGGTCGATGTTCCAGTGGTGGGTCACGCTCAGCAGGTAGTCGTCGTCGCGGATGGGGCGCAGCAGGAACCGGCTGACCACGCGCTGGCCGCCCTCGTAGTCGCCGTAGAGCAGGTCGATGGTGACCGGCTCCCGGTCCACGATCGCCTTCCGGGCGGCGTCGTAGTCGGGATCGGCGGGATCGCGCAGCGCGCCCTGCCAGAAGCCGATGTCGCCGGAGGGGATGAACAGGTCCCGGGTCTGGCGGGTAAAGCCGGAAAGGTCGCAGTGCTCGTCGGTGCGGTAGTCCCCGGCGTGGAACAGCCAGCCGTGCACCACGCCGATCCCGCTGCCGGCGTTGCGCAGCGAGGCGGCCAGGTAGACGACGTCGTTCTCGTCGCGGGCTACCCCCCGGCTGCCGGCCAGCATCACGTGCCAGCCGTCACCGAAGTACACCTTCTGCGCCTCGTCCTCCAGCCGGGACGGCACCAGCAGCGGGCGCAGCCCGGCCAGCATCGACCGCTCAGCCGCGCGGGCCGCGCGGTTGGCCGAGCGCACGGACGCGAACGTGGCGATGGCCAGCACCAGCGTCCCGAAGCCGGTGGCCAGCGAGGAAACCGTGGTCCACATGACCCATCCAGGTTAGGCGAAACCGGCGACAGCCCGGTGAACAGCGAGCCGCCGGCTCCCCCGCCGCCCCGCCGCGCAGTAGTCTGCGGCTGTAGCCCTGGTAGACTGTTAACGCCGAGTTAACGAGTAATGTCCATTTGCCGAACTCGCCGACATCTTTCGCTGCCATCATCGTGAGGTCGTGCTTTGCGGACCGTCCTGCGTCAGTTCGTGCTCAGCCGGGGCGCCGGGGCGGACCCGGATGAGATCCTGCGGCTGCCGGGATCGGCCTTCGCGGTGTCGGACGGAAACCGGCCGGCCACGCTGCGCCGGCTGTGGCTGGACACCTTCGACTGGCGGCTCTACCGGTCGGGCCTCACGCTCGAGCAGGTCGGCACCCGCGGCGTGACCCAGCTGGTGCTCAGCGGCCGCGACGGCGCGGTCATCGCCGCCGAGCAGGTCGGCCCGCGGGCCGCCCACGGCCATCCGGCCGCCCGGGAGAACGGGCAGGCCCGGCCCGGCGCCAGCCCGCACCCGGGCCCCGGCGGGCGGCTGACCTGGCCCGCCCGGCTGGACGCGCTGCCCTTCGGACCGCTGCGCGACCACCTCGGCCCGGTGGTCGGCGTGCGCGCGCTGCTCCCGGTGGCCCGGGCGGTCAGCGCGGTCGGCGACCGGCGCGTGCTGAACTCCGACGACAAGACGATCGCCCGGCTGACCGTGGACCGGATGTCGGTCACCTACCCGGCCGCCGGGGACGCGGCCCCGCGGCTGACCGTGACGGCGCTGCGCGGCTACCAGTCGCAGGCGCAGCGGATGATCGACCTGCTGGCCGCCGTGCCCGGGATCGCGGACGGTGGCAGCCAGCCGGCCCTGGAGACCGCGCTGGCCGCGGCCGGCCGGCGCCCGGGCGACTACTCCAGCAAGATCGACGTCCGGCTCGCCCCGCAGATGCCCGCCGCCGCGGCGCTGGCCGCGGTGCTGACCGCGCTGTTCGACACGCTCGAGGCCAACGTGCCCGGCACGGTGCGCGACCTGGACCCCGAATTCCTGCACGACCTGCGGATCGCGGTGCGGCGCACCCGGTCGGCGCTCAAGCTGGCGGGCGACGCCCTGCCCGGCGACCTGGCCCGCCGGTTCCGCGCGGAGTTCAAGTGGCTCGGGGACCTGACCACGCCCACCCGGGACCTCGACGTCTACCTGCTCGGCTACCCGGACCTGGCCGGCCGCCTGCTCGCCGCGTCCGCCGACGACCTCGCGCCGTTCCGCGATCACCTGGAGCGCAGCCGCGCCGCGGAGCAGCGGAAGCTGGCCCGCGGGCTGCGCTCGGCCCGGTTCACCCGGCTGGCCGCGGGATGGCGGGATGCGCTGGCGGCCGTGCCCGCCGGCCGGTCCCGGCCGGCCGTGGCCCGGCTCGCCGCGGCGCGGATCGCCCGCGCGCACCGCCGCGTCATCCGCGACGGCAGCGCGATCGGCCCGACCTCGCCGCCGGAGAGCCTGCACGAGCTGCGCAAGCGCTGCAAGGAGCTGCGTTACCTGCTGGAATTCTTCGCATCGCTGTACGATCCCGCTCAGCACTGGCAGGCGGTGCGGGAGCTGAAGGCGCTGCAGGACTGCCTCGGCGAGTTCCAGGACACGCAGGTGCAGCAGGACGAGATCCGGGCGTTCGCCGCGCAGATGCTGGAGGAGCGCGCCGCGCCCGCCGCCACCCTGCTCGCGATGGGTGAGATCGCGGCCGGGCTCGCGGCCCGGCAGCGGGAGGCCCGCACCGAGTTCGCCGGCCGGTTCCGTGACTTCGCCAGCCCGGCCAGCCAGACCCGGATCCGGGCCCTGACCAGGGCGGCGGCATGAAGACGTTCGCGACCTACAACATCAAGGGCGGGGTCGGCAAGACCGCCACCGCCGTCAACCTCGGATACCTGGCGGCGCGGGACGGCTACCGCGTCCTGCTCTGGGACCTGGACCCGCAGGCCGCGACCAGCTTCCTGTTCCGGATCCGGCCGCGGGTCAAAGGCGGCGGCAAGGCGCTGATCCGGGGCACCCGGTCCATCGACGACGCGATCAAGGCGACCGACTTCGACGGCCTCGACCTGCTCCCGGCCGACTTCACCTACCGGAACCTGGACCTGCTGCTCGGCGCGGCCAAGCAGCCCGTGCGCCGGCTCGGCAGCCTGCTCGCCCCGATGAGCGCCGAGTACGACGTGGTCTTCCTGGACTGCCCGCCGGGCATCTCGCTGCTCTCCGAGAGCGTCCTGCAGGCCGCGGACACGCTGCTGGTCCCGCTGATCCCGACCACGCTGTCGGTCCGCACCCTGGACCAGCTCACCGAGTTCGTCTCGGGCCTGGACGGGAGCCGGCCCTCGATCCTCGCCTTCTTCTCCATGATCGACCGGCGCAAGCGGCTGCACCGCGAGATCCTCGAGGAGCTGCCCGCCCAGCGCCGCGCGACCACGCTCGCGGGGATGTGGACCTGCGCCGAGCGATTGGGGCTCGCCCTCGCCGCGTATCCGGGCGCGACGGCATGACCACGGTTGCATCGCCATCCGCTCCCCCAGTCGACGATCCGGCTCGGATCATGGC
>Ga0207416_1003743_pt1 | contig 14061 bp, 12 predicted proteins | sample PaiPotPPM11metaG_FD_184107 | JGI IMG/M metagenome (GOLD analysis project Ga0207416, IMG submission 184107) | Iron sulfur acid spring bacterial and archeal communities from Banff, Canada, to study Microbial Dark Matter (Phase II) - Paint Pots PPM... ...
GAGGGGGATGTGATTCTGACGTTGGGGGCGGGGAGCGTTTCGCAGGCGGGAGCGATGCTGCTGGAGAAACTTCGGGGCTGAGGTTGCGCCCCGGCAGAAAAGCGAATCACAGAGGGCACAGAGAAAAAAGAGAGAGCACAGAGAGTTCGATTGGTATTCACACTTGTCGAGGGTGGCTTTGAGGAAAGTCAAGACCAGTGTGGGGTGAGTTGCTGAGTGGGTACGTCTGTGGTTTAGGTGTGGGCGGGCACTGGGCTGCGGGGTATGATGACGGTGGCGATTCCTCGCGACCTTTGCTCAGGGCCTTGCGATCAGGCAATCTTTTTTCGAACCGTGGCACGACGGCGCTGGATACGCCGGAGCAGGGTCGCGTGCAAACGGCGGGTCTAAAACGGAAGGCGGCGGTGACGGAGATGCCTTTGCGTCGCGACCCGGGTTACACGAACGACTTCTCGGACGACTACGGCGACGACCCAGAATTTGCGGGACGAGCGCGGCGGCCGGCGATTCGGGTGTCGTTCCGGGGGGGACTGCTGCCGAAGACGTTGTGGGGACGGATTGCGGCGGGTGTTGGGTTGATGGTGGTTGCGGGCGGGACGGTTGCGTCGGGGCTGGCGGTGCGGAGCTTCCTGTTGCACGATGAGCATTTCGTCGTGCCGAGTTCGGAGTCGATCGAGATTGCGGGGAACAGCCACCTGACGCGGGCACAACTACTGAGCGTGTTTGGCGAGGACGTGGACCGCAACGTGTTCGAGATTCCTTTGGCAGAGCGGCGGACCGAACTGGAGAGCCTGCCGTGGGTAGCTCATGCGACGGTGATGCGGCTGCTGCCGAACCGGGTGCGAGTGTCAATTGTGGAGCGGACGCCGGTGGCGTTTGTGCGGCAGGGCAGCCAGGTTGGATTAGTGGACGCGAGTGGCGTGTTGTTCGACATGCCGGGACCGGAGATGGAGGCGGGCTCGCCGGGTGCGGCGCCGGTTATTCCGCATTATTCGTTTCCGGTGCTGACGGGGATCTCGACGGGCGACCCGCTGTCGACGCGGTCGGCGCGGATGCAGATCTATCTTGGATTCCTTGCGGCGCTCGATGCAGGTGGGGAGAACATCTCGCATAAGGTAAGCGAAGTGGATGTGTCGAATCCTGAGGACGTCAAGGCGATCATTCCGGACGGGGGTGCGGGGCCGGACATCCTGGTGCATTTTGGCGAGGAGAAATATCTGGAGCGGTATCACGAGTACAAGGCGCATTTGCCGGAATGGCGCACGCAGTATCCCAAGCTGGCGTCGGTGGACATGCGCTATGAGCGGCAGGTGGTGCTGGATATGCAGCCAGGCACGGTGGTGCCAAGCGGGGATAGCGCTCCCGCGGGCGCGACGAACGATGCGACGGTTGCAGTGAAGCCGGCAGCGCCGGCGACAGTTGCGGCCGCGAAGAGTGTGGCTCAGAAGAATTTGGCGGCCAAGAAAAGGGCCGCATGGATCGCTAAGTTGAAGGGCAAGCCTGCGGGCAGTGCCTCGCAGGGGGCGCCGCGATGAATGCGAAGCAGGACAACCTGATTACGGTGCTCGATGCGGGGAGCAGCAAAGTCTGCGTGCTGGTGGCGGAGTTGCAGGACGGCGTGCTGCGATATCGGTCGCACGGCATCGAGGCGGCGCGCGGCATGCGCAAAGGGCTGATTGCGGAACTGGGCCCGGCAGCGGAGGCCATCAACAAGGCGGCTCTGGCGGCCGAACGCGGGGCACGCGAGGGGATTGAGACGGCGGTCGTCGGCATTGGCGGGACGCACGTGCGCGGCGTGAACAGCCGCGGCGGAATCTCGATGGGCAGCCGGATGCGGGAGATTACGCGCGAGGAAGTGCGGGCGGCGGTGGACCGGGCGCGCTCGGTAGCGCTGCCTCCGGATCGCGAAGTGCTGCACCTGTTGCCGCAGGAGTTCATCCTGGATGACCAGGCGGGGATTCATGACCCGATTGGAATGGTAGGGAACAAGCTGGAGGTGAACCTGCACCTGTCGACGTGTTCGGGTGGCGTGGCGCAGAGCGTGGTGACTTGCGCGAACCGAGCCGGGCTCGAAGTTCAGGACACGATCTACGAGGGGATTGCGGCGGCGGAGGCAGTGCTTTCCGCAGACGAGCGCGAGCTGGGTGTGTGCGTGGCTGACATCGGGTCGAGCACGACGGAGCTGGCGGTGTTCTTCGAAGGCTCGATTGCGCATACGGCGGTACTGCCAATCGGCGGCGACCACTTTACGAATGACCTTGCCGTGGGGTTGCATGTTTCCGTCGAAGAGGCGGAGGAGTTGAAGCGCAGGTACGGCCACTGCGTGGTGACGGCGGTGCCGCAGGGCAACGAGATTGAGGTGGGCGGGAATCTGGCGCTCGGATCGCAGGCCGGAGAAGGACAGCCGACGCGGTTGGTGCGGCAGCGGTTTCTGGCGGAAATTCTCGAGCCACGGGCACGGGAGCTGTTCACGATGCTGCGCGACAATTTGCGCCAGGGCGGCGTGCTGGAGGCACTGGGCGCGGGCTGCGTCCTGACCGGGGGCGGAGCGATGTTGGCCGGACTGCTGGACAACGCGGAGAGCTTGCTGCGGGTTCCGACGCGGGTTGGGATGCCGGTGCCGCTGTCGCGGATGCCGCCGGAACTGGCGCGGCCGGAGTTTTCGGTGGCGATCGGGATGCTGCTGTACACCCACCGGACCCAGGTCCGGCGCGCCAGCGAGGAGCAGGGGCTGCGGGCGAAGCTGAAGGCGATCTTCGCGGGAAGCTATTAGATAGAGTGCTTTTGCGGGGCTGCGCGAAGGGGGCATCAAAAGCGTAAACTCTTGTGTTTTGCTTCGGTTACCAAAGATTCGTAAGGCTGTCCGGGTGGGGCAGTAGTATTCAGCTTGCGGTGGTTTGGCGGGAGAGGAAGGACCTTGCGGTCCCTCTATAGCGGTCCGTTCCGCAAAGGCATAAGCTAATTTGCGACGGGGCGTCGACAGAATTGTTTGCGCCTGCGCAGTTGAGGGGTTAACCAAGCATCAGAATTTGTCGGGATTGCTGGCAAAAATAGGTTAAAACCCGGTATGTTGGGGGATGTTCTCCGAGATTCGCCGTCTGGAACCTGGCGCGTAAAACACAGCTGTATCTGGGAGTGCGATTGGAAACTAGCAAGCCACCGATGTCCTCGCGAACCAAGGTTGTGCTGACGCTCGCGCTGTTTGCGCCAGTCACCTTGATTATCCTGACCGGTTCGCGGCCCAGTGCGATGCTAGCCTATTTTGCGGGCAGGGCGAACGGACCCTGGGCGCAACTGGGGAATCGTGCGCTTACCTTCTCGCTGATTGCGGACTGTCTGGCGTGGATCACGTGCGTGGCCGCGTGTCTGTTGATTGGACGGTTGGCATACCGGTTGCGTGATCGAGTGCCCTTTGGTCTGACCGCTTCGATCCTGGGATTGGTTACGGTGTGCTTTGGACTGCAGCGGTTGCTGGGGTATGCGTTGTGGCTTCGGCTGGGCCGGCTCGGTCCGGACCTGGCAATCCTGCGTGCGGCCGCATCCGTGATTGTCGCGATGGGGGCGGCGGTGCTGTATCCCTATGCGCGGGACATGATCGCTGCGCTGACCGCGGCCAACAAAGAACATGAGAAGTTTGAAGTTGCGGCTGAGAGCAGCCTGGACGCTTTCTACATCCTGGAGAGCGTGCGCGACAACGCGAACAAGATAGTGGATTTCCGCTTCACCTATGCGAACGCAAACGGTGAGCAGAGACTCGGTATACCCCGTGCCAAACTGCTGGGCAAGAGTCTGACTGAAGTGCTGCCGTATGTAGTTACTGCCAATGTGCTGGAACGATTCAAGCAGGTGGTGGCGTCGAATGTCCCGTTTACCGACGAGCATGAGGTGATGCGGGAAGGGGAAGAGCCGTACTGGATTGTGATGCAGGTGGTGAAGCTGGGCGATGGAGTTGCGGTAACGAATCGCGATGTCACCGAAGAACGGGCCTACCTGCACCAGATCGCGAACCTGAACGAGTTTACGCAGTCGATGATTGAGAATGCGCCCTTCAGCATCATTGCGACCGACCCGGCGGGGACGGTGACCGCGATGAACCCGGCAGCGGAGAGCCTGACGTTCTACCGCAAGCACGAGTTGATCGGACAGCACTCCATGGTGATGCTGCACGATCCGGCGGAGATGAGCGCGCGCGCGGTGCAGTTGAGCAAGGACCTGAAAGAGCCGGTGCAGGCGGGATTCAACTCGCTGATCGCGAGGCCGCGACAGGGGCAGACGGACGAGCACGAGTGGACCTACGTGCGCAAGGATGGATCGCGGATATGGGTGAACCTGGCGATGACCGCGCTGAAGTCCGAAGGCGATAAGATCGCGGGCTATCTTGGCATTGCGTTCGACATCACGGAGCGGAAGAAACTGACGGAGTACGTGAACCACCTGGCGCACCACGACCAGTTGACCGGGCTGCCGAATCGCGTGCTGCTGGACGACCGGATGCGGCAGGCAATCCAGCGCGCGAAGCGCAACCGCTACAAGGTCGCGGTGATGATGGTGGACATCGACTACTTCAAGCGGATCAACGACTCGCTTGGCCACACGGCGGGTGATGCCCTGCTGGACGCGGTGGCGAAGAAGTTATGTACGGCAGTGCGGCAGACCGATACGGTGGCGCGCATGGGTGGCGACGAGTTTGTGATCGTGATGCCGGAGTTCCGCGATGAACGAGACGCGGTGCGATGTGCGGAGGCGATCATCCAGAAGGTTTCGACGCCGACGATGCTGGGCAACCGCGAGGTCAACGTTACGGTGAGCGTTGGGCTGTGCATCTTCCCGGATTGCGCGTCCGATGCGGACAGCCTGCTGAAGAACGCGGACGCGGCGCTGTACGAAGCGAAGGAAGGCGGGCGGAATTCGTTCCACGTCTTCAACCAGAGCATGGTAGTGGCGACCGCCGACAAGCTGGAGTTTGAGCACGACCTGCGGCACGCGTTGATCAACGGCGAACTGTCGCTGCACTATCAGCCGCAGGTATCGTGCATCACCGGCGAAGTGATTGGCGTGGAGGCGCTGCTGCGGTGGTTGCATCCGCGGCGGGGCATGATTCCGCCGGCACAGTTTATTCCACTGGCTGAGGCGACGGGATTGATTGTGCCGATCGGCGAGTGGGCGATTCGGACGGCCTGCCACGAGGGCAAGGAACTGCAGGACAGCCTGGGGCGCGAGCTGGTGATAGCGGTGAATCTTTCGCCACGACAATTCCGGCAACGGAACCTGTCGGCGTTGGTGGGGATGGCGTTGCGGGAATCGGGATTGCCGGCGCGAAGCCTGGAGATCGAGATCACGGAACAGACGCTGATGTCCAATTCGGCGAGCACGAATGAGACGCTGGTGCAGTTGCGCAAGCTGGGCGTGAAGATTGCGATTGATGATTTTGGGACGGGCTTCTCGAGCTTCTCGTATCTGCTGCAATACGAGGTGGACCGGCTGAAGATCGACCGCAGCTTCGTGAACAAGTCGGTCGAAGACCCGAATGCAGCGGCGATTGTGCGCGCGATCATCTCGATGGCGCACGGGTTGAACCTGAAGGTGGTGGCCGAGGGCGTGGAGACGAACGGCCAGCTGAACTTCCTGCTGCGGCGGAGATGTGATGAGGCTCAGGGCTTCTACTTCGGCAGACCAGTCCCGGCGGCGATGGTCCACGAGGCGGCACGGCTGATCGCAGTCCAGCGCGATACGGAGCCCGAGCGGGCGGCGGTTAACTTCTAATTCTTAAAGGGTGTTGTTGCGAAGTCTTAGTCGCCGCGGCGAGAATGATGCCCGGGGCTAAAGCCCGCTGTTATGGAGGCGGCTTACCGCGGGCTGAAGCCCGCTGCTAATCCGAGAAACAAAATACTGAGATTCTGACCCTCCGAGTCAGAATGACGGTTCCTAATCACTCAACAGCCTCTGAAGTCCGCGGCTAGTCCTCAGCGAGCAAAGTCTTTGCTGCGGATGAGGGCGACGACTGCGTCGAGCGTTTCGCCCCACTCTTTGACGGCGGCGTGTTGATCCAGCCCGAGTGCCTTCACGTACAGGCTAATTGCGTAGCCCTCCCGCGGACCTTCCAGGTCGATAAAGGCTGGGCGCAGGGTGCAGTCGAGCGCGGCCAGGGGCAGGTCGAGCGGAGTGGCGAGCCGAGTGAGTTTGCGGAGCATCTGCTCATGCTGGGGAAAGGACGCGAAGATGGAGCGATCGCGAAAGATGAGGTCGATGTAGCTCGCGAATCCGCTGGGGGCTTCGGCCGGGGTTATGTCGAGATTGAGTTGCAGATGCTCCAGTTCGTCGGGATCGAGTGTCCAGGCGTCGCACTTAGCAGTGAAGACGGGCGATCGGGCGGCATTGAGCGCGCGGAGGGCCTGCATCAGCGGCGGGTAGTGTTCGGCTTCGGGGACGGCGTCGAAGTCGTAGGGATTGGCGCGGAGGTCGACGAAGGCGGAGTGTCCGTCCGGATCTTTCCACGGGACGACGAGGATGGGATCCTCGGGGGAACATTCAACGGACCACTCGGCGAGCATAGTTCGATTATCTCAGGGTGGGGCGCGGTTCATGCGTGGGCGAGGATGAAGCGGAGGAGGGTGGTCTCCGCCCAGTAGCCGTCGTCGGCGTTGGTGGAGTCGGGCCTGGCGAGAAAGGCGCAGTGGCCGCCGTGTTCGGTTTCGAGGAACGTGATGTTCGGATTGGCCTGCACAGCAGCGCGGGTTTCGGGGGTGATGGTGACGAACGGATCGTCGAGCGAGTGGAGGATCAGGGTGGGAACGGCGATGTGGTCGACGACGCGGGCGGCAGCGGCACGGTAGTAGTAGTCGTCGGCGGAGAGGAAGCCGGAGTAGAGCGCGGTGATGCGGTCGTCGAACTCGCGCAAGGAGCGGATGCCGGTGGCGCGGTTGGGATCGAAAGCGCGGGGGAAGAAGCGCACTTTTCGGCGGAAGCGCTTGATGAGATTGCGGAGGAAGCGGCGTTCGTAGAGGCGGTTTTCGGGCCGATGCAAGGCGGTGGCAGAGGGGCCGAGGTCGATGGCAGGCGAGACGCCGACGACGGAACGGAGTGCGCGGGGGGCATTGGCGCCGAGTTCGCCGGCGAGTTTGAGGACAAGGTTGCCGCCCATGGAGTAGCCGACCAGTGCGATGCTTTCAAGGCGTTCGCGTTCCATGAAGAAGCGCATGACGGCGTCGACGTCGCCGGAAAGGCCGGAGTGATATAGCGTGGGGGAGAGGCGCTCGGTGCCGCCGCAGTTGCGCATGTTCATGCGGATGACGCTGGCACCGGCGCGCCAGAGCTTGTTGGCGTTGCCGACGATGTACTGCGAGTCTGACGAGCCTTCGAGGCCGTGGACCAGGATGACGGCGGGGCGCTGGCTGCGGACCTCGGCAGGCTGCCAGTGACAGACGCAGAGAACCTGGGTGGCGATCTGGGTGTCGCCGCCGGGCGAGACTTCGACGAGGTGCGACTCGGATGCAGGCAGATGGCTGGCACGTGGCAGAAAGTTGCCGGCGATGGTCTGGGCGTGGCCGTTGCGGAGGAAGCGCCGGGGTACGAATGGCTGGGATTGGAAGGGAGCGGGCGGGGCGGTTTCGCCAGCACCGATTGGCTGGTCGATGGCGGGAGCATCGCTCATCGCTTCCCTACCCTGTCGGCGCAGGCGGCCAGGAGCGCGACTGCGTTCAGCGCGCCGGTGGGGTCGTCCTCGTGCTTGAAGTAGACGAAGACGTCGCGGGTCTCGGCGAGCGCGGTGAATCGTTCGGCGAAGTTTGCGATGTCCTCGGGTGAGTATCCGCCGGTGCGGCGCAGGCGATAGCAGGCGTGGGTACGGGCGCACTGAACGTCGGGCGATTGCAGGTCATCGCTCTCGGCGATGCAGAGCGCGGCGTTGTGCAGGCGCAGGACCGCATAGATTTCCTCCGCAAACCAGGTCTCGTGGCGGAATTCGAACGCAACCATGGGGGCGGTGGGGCCAACCAGCGCGGGCGCGGAGAGGAAGTCGGCGAGCAGGGCCGAGTCGGCCTTGAAGTTCGGTGGAAGTTGGAAGAGCAGCGGGCCCAGTTTGCCGGCTGCGCGCATGGGTTCGAGCACGTCGACGAAGCGGCCGACGATCTCGTGGCAGTCGCGCAGGCGGCTGAAGTGAGTGATGCGCTGCGGAGCCTTGAAGCTGAAGCGGAAGCCGGCGGGCGTGGTGGCGATCCAGCCGGCGAGCGTCGTTGCGGTGGGGAAAGCGCGGAAGGTGTAGTTGACTTCGACCGAGTTCAGGCGCGATGCGAAGTGCTCCAGGAAGCGCTTGGCCGGCAGTTTCTCCGGATAGAAGGCGGGTTTCCAGAGGGGGTATGCCCAGCCGGAAGTTCCAGCGTAGATGCGTGGGGGAAAATTGGCGCTGACTTGAGGCGCGGTCGCGGCATCGGGCTCAGATGCGATGGACGACACCGGCGGCTGACGAGGTTTCGAGGAGCGGGGCAAGGTTGGACTCGGGAACAAGGCTCGTACGGCATCGAGCTGTCGATCGAGAGAATTTGGGGCGGCTAGTGGGGGTCGAACCCAAACGGGCCGTTGGGTATCAACAACTTACAGAAAACAAAACGCGCACAATGCGCAACATACGCACCATGCGCGTGGGACTTTCCCAAAACTTTCCCAATTTTACGTGGTCATTTTGAGGAATGCAAGAATGCTTGTCCGCTCGCTCGGGGCCAAGCGGCGTCCAGGTGTTGCCGTGATTTCTGGTGGTGCTGTGGCTGATAGTTTTACCTCTGCAATGGTGCGTGTTGAATTGGTTATGGTCAAGGCGGTTGGGGTGCGATGGGAGCATTTCAAGTAGAGCAAGGGCCGGTCCTCTTTCGACGTTCTCAGTTGTCGGACAATGTTTACGTTAGCATCAAACAGTTACCTTGTGTCTACAACTTTCTGCGGTCATCATGTTGTGTGAACGAAAAACGGACAGAATTGGTATCGGTACGATTGACACCTAGTGATCTAATCCGACTGAAAAGGGCCGCACACATCTTGTGGCCCGGAGCGGTCCTAACGCAATCGGGAATCATCTTGGGCTTGGCCCTTCGCGGAGCCGCGCCCGTTCTTGACACGCCCGAGCACCAACACCCGCCTAAAAAGAAGTAACCGTCTAGTCACTTAGACAAATATCCTTTGCATGTGCCTAAAGACATCTTGACAAGAATCAGGTTACGGAATACAACTAAAGTCACCGTAGAGTAATCAGACGAATTGAGGTGACAGCATGTTCAAGAAAGGGACGGTTGACCAGATACCCCGCCGTGAGCGCAAGCAAGATTTCAAATTTGCCAACGCCCGCGAGTGGCACCAACTAAAGAAAGGCATAGACGCCGGACTCAACCCGGCATCACGCAACAAACCGGCGGACGCCGTGTGGATAACCTTGACAGAGGATGACCTCGCGGCGCTTGGCATCAAAAACAGTTTGACCGTCTCCAGGTTCGTGCAAAAGTACCTCACGGACAACTCGCTCCCGTATAAGGTAAAGCGTGGCCGCCGGGCCGGTATCACAACGGTGGCCGTCCATGCGTAGCCGGGAAGTGCGGGAAGGAATACCCGCCGCGTCCGGTTGGTGGATCATCAAACCCCGGTGGGCGGACTGGCTTCTTACCAAGGCCGTGGATTTCTATTGCTGGCTTATGGAGAGAAAGCCCGTCCGCCCGCGCCGCTAGGGGATGGTGATGGTTTCGGTGATGTCCAAGCCGCCAGAACCGGCGGTTACGAAGAGGTATGATTGCGACCCGGACGGGATGGACGTAAAAGGACCGGAGTAGTAGAAGCCAATACTTCCCGTGCCCGCCTTGCCCGGCCCAGCCGTGCCGGTGGGCACGTAGAAGCAAGGGTATTGGCCGGATGTCACGGAGAACGACGTAAAGTTGGTGGGTGCTGTGAAGGTTTGGGGCGCTAGGGTGGACGCAAGCGTGACGCTAACCGAGTTGGCAATGGTGGAGTTATACGGGCCGGAGCCGCTAGGCGCGGAGCACGTGCCAACGTATAGAGTGCCAGAGTAGGCGGTGTTTTCTTGGATGGTGAAAGACGTTAGGTGCCCGTTCGACGTAAACGGCGTGTTTGATATTCCCACATATTGCGCGCCGTAGTCCGTGGTGGGCGTAGGCAACACGCCCTCTGTTTGGGTAGCCCCGGCGGTTAGTGTCATCGTGGCATAGCTCGGGTGGTAGTACGTCCCGCTGTTGTAATCTCCTGTGAACAAGACCGGAGCGGAAACGCTCGTGGCGCTCGTGTTGGCTGCGATAGGCCGCTGGAGAAATACGGGGTTGTACCACGCCTGTGGGTTGAAGGTGTTCGTATAGATGCTCGTCCACGGCCCGGCGGGCGTCGGACCCGCAACGATGTTCCAATTGGTTGTGCTGGATGTTCCCGTGACCGGCTGATACCAATTCGCCATAACGTAATAGTTGAACCCCGGCACAAAGATCTCATCCGAGGCGCTCACTTGGTTCGCCGCGGTGTACGTGGGGGTGCGGCACCCGCTAGCGTAGCTCCAATTGGATGGGTTCACATAGTCTGCCGGTGTGGGGCTTGCCGGGCCGCACCACCATTGCCACTTGTTCCCGGCCACCAACGCCGCAAGGGTGGCGCGCGGGGTTCGTATCTGCCAATTATGGCTGCTGTTGTTCCAATTGCCGTCCGTGCAATTCATGACCACGTAGGCGTTGAGTCCGTCTATTTGGTTGCCCGGCGTGTTATACCCGAGCGAGCCATCATCCGGGGCCGCCCGAACGAACGAGCACCACGATTGATTGGCCGTGTCCGCAAACATGGACACCCCGGCACCATCGGGCAAGCCGTTTGCGCCGAACGTTGCCGGGGCTTGGTGGTTGCTCCAGGAAGCCCCGTGGTTACATCCGTCCGCGATTACGTTGCCAAAGAACACGGACTGCGGAGTCGCGCCAACCGCATAGTGGTCCCGGTTGCCGAACATATAGAGGCAACCGCCCATCCCAAAGAGGCCGGATTCTTTATAGGAAAGGGCCACGCCGCCGGGTCCGTCCGTGCCGTTCGTGGTCGCTTGAGCGCCGTAACCGGAAAGGCTGTTTACCGCGGCCATCGTCATGGACGATTCGTTGGTGACCTTTAGTAGCGACATATTAGCGGACGCGCCGGGGCTTGTCGTGTCGTCCACCGCCAAGTAGGTGTTGCCGTCGCTTGAGAGAAAGTTGTATAGCGTGTCACCTACGTATGACGTGGACGTGGCGCTCCCCAACGAGGCGGAGGCAATGGGCGTCCGGGTGAGTGCGCCGGTAGTCGCAACGTTCTGCGGAGTGGATGACGTGCCCGCGGAGGTCACGTAGCAGGAATACGAGCTTGTTGGCACCAACCCCGTAACGATAGCCTCGTGTGTGGTAACCCCGGCTTGGACCCCGTTATCAATTGCTGCGATCCCCGCACAGTTGAGGTTGGAATCCGCCGCGCTTGAGGTTGTCCAAGTTGCCACAATCGTGGTGTCCGTCGGAGTGAACGTCAACCCGGAAATGGTGGTGCTACTCCCGCCCGCGGAAATGCTCACGAAGACCCCGGCCACGCACGAGTAGACACCCGCGCCCGTTGTCCATAGCGAGGGTGCGGTGCATGTACTCGGAACCGTACTCCCGCTACCAAGTGCCGGGGACGGCGCGGGTATCGTCACGGATGGGTCAAAACTGTCCAACGTCCAAGTGGACCCGGTTATTGCGGCAGAGCCGTAGTCTTGGAGGACGGTGTTGGAGAAGCTCTGTTTGAGATAGAGGTGGTAATAAAAGCCCGTGGGAGACGGGGCAACGTGCAAACCGGTTTGGAGCACCCCGGCGGTCACCGTGCCGCATACCTCGTTGGGGACAACTTGGGTAGACCCCACGCGGAAGCCGGACGGTGACATAGCCGCATTGACCGGGACAAGGCAAAACTTGGCCAACGGGATGGGGTTCTCAAAGCTGTCCCGGATGCTGCTAGCACTGAGGGCAACTTGGGCGTGTGCCGTCACCCCGCACGAACCAAGGGAAAAGACAAACCAAATAAAGGCGAGGATAGATGCAGGAAATTTATTACGCATTGGGGGACCCTTTCAAAGCTGTGGTTGGAGCCGATGACAACGCACCCGCCGGGAGTTTTCCGGCTGCGAGCAACACGGCAAATACGGCGTTAGAGATTGCGTCCTCTACGGACTGCCAAAGTGCGAACACGGACGCGGCTTGGAGGCTGATCGTTTCTTGCGCACCGGTGGCCGGGTCCGTCAATGTAACTGACATGGCCGCCGCGCCGATGGGAGCAAGCGGCGGCGTAGTCGTACACGCAAAGCCCGTCAACTGCAAGGACGAGATTTTGACCGGCTTTGCGATTGTGCCAACGGTAATCGGCGTAGTGAGCGTGTATGTGAGCATAAGTCTCCTAGTAAATCCGCTGCATCAAGGCGTAACTTCCGCCCAAGATGAACAAGTCTGTGCATAGCGAGTAGTCAACCGCTATTTGGATGGTGTGGCTTCCGGCACTCAAGCCGGTCAAGCTCGTGATGTATGTGAGCGGGCCGCCCGCTACCACGTCAAATGAAAGCGTGCAACCGGCTTGGACGGTCCCGTCAACGAGTGTGTATACGTTGATCCCCGCAAACGGCCCCGGCGTCTCCGTGCCCCAACCAATCGTTTCAAACAGGATGGCTGAAATGTTGAAGGTATCGGAGGTGCTTTCCGCGGTCACCGTCCAGCCCAACCCGGTGATGGCGCTTGGGGAGCTTGGCGGCGCGGTCCAATGAATATCCGTTGCCAATGAGCCGGAAGATGTCAACACGCGGGACGCCGTGGTCAACGCGGAGCCGTCCGAAAATAGAACCTTACTCGCGCTCAACGTGCCGGTAGATATGTTGCTCGCGTTCAAGTTCGTGACAGTCACCACGGACGCGTCCAGCGTCCCCGTAGTAATCATGTCCGCGGTAACGGCCCCGGCGGCGATCTTCGCGGAGGTGATGGCCCCGGCGGCAATCTCCGTTGCGGTAATCGTCCCGGCGGCTATCTTGGCCGCCGTAACCGAATTGGCAATTAGTTGACTCCCGGCCACCGTTTGCGCGGCCCAGGTTGTCCCGTCCGTCCCGTACATAATGCCCGTGGTTGAATTGAATACGAAAGATCCGGCAGGGTAAGACGTGCTCGGCAACGTGGGCAACGTTGTGACGGTTGTAGGTATGCCGACGATTGCAGCAAAGGCCGCCGCTTGGGCCGCCGCCGCTTGCGCGTACGAGATAGCGGTCTGCAAAGATGTACGTTGAACCGCAACAGCACCCCAAAGGTTGCCTAGATCCGTTTGGATGTTCGGCCACGGCCCGCTTGTGGTGCCGTCCGGCCACGTGGTGGCCCAATTTGAAGGCGCTCCGGCTGCAATCAACCCAACGCTTATGTTCGCAACGGAGGTGTCATACGCCGCGCTGGACACGCTCAACCCGGAGGCCGTGGTGTCCAACAAGGTTTTGGTTGCCAGCTCCGCCGCGTATTGCGACATAAGGGCGATCTTGTCCCCGTTGGTTAGGTGGTTCACGTCCTCCGCGGCGGTAATAGGCGAGGTGCTCGGAGCGAGGCTTATAGCGGTGCCGGTTTCGGTCCAATTTGAGTTAGGCATATACGGCCTCCACGGCGGCGTTGACGTTGGACATTGCGGCGGTGGGCGTCACAGCAAACGTATAGCTCCGGGCGGAGGCTCCAACGGAACTAACCGGCGCAATGTACCCGGTTGTGTTCGTTGGGTCCGTGCCCTCAAAGATAACCACGTTGAACGCGGACGGCTCGGGGAAGTTGGCGGGCCACGTCCAGGTGACGGTTACGTACACCGTGGCCGCAGACACGAGCACACCCCCGGATGTTGTAAGTCCCCCGGCGGCGGTTGAGCCGGAGCCGCCCGAGTACGTGCTCGATTGGCTCACCGTCACGATGGGCGGAGCCGGGTACGATGTGCCTCCAGGTGTGAAGGTGTACGGGACGCACGCGCTCAAGTCTTGCGGGGAGTTGGCGAAGGCGTTGAACGATTGGAACTTTAGGTAAATCG
>Ga0207416_1003744_pt1 | contig 14060 bp, 11 predicted proteins | sample PaiPotPPM11metaG_FD_184107 | JGI IMG/M metagenome (GOLD analysis project Ga0207416, IMG submission 184107) | Iron sulfur acid spring bacterial and archeal communities from Banff, Canada, to study Microbial Dark Matter (Phase II) - Paint Pots PPM... ...
CCCGCCCCAGGCCCCTGGTGCCCCCGGTGACCAGCGCTACCTTACCGGTGAGGTCGAACGAGGGCGGCGGATCAAGCGGCATGACTTCATCCTACGCTAAATCCTTGTTATGGTATGCATGAATTTGTCGGTGGCTGCAGAGGGTGAGGGGCGCGGAGGATGACCGGTGAGTATCGCTGACGACGGCAACGCCGCAGGCAGTGACCTGTTCGAGCTCCCGTCCCGGTACCGCGAGCTGCAGGCCGAGGCCAGCGCCCTGGCCGCGTCGGTGGCGAGCCGTGCCGCGATCGCGGATGAGGCGGACGGCGTCGACCCGGTGATGCGGCGGGCGCTGCGCGGCAGCAGGCTGGCGGAGGTGACCGTCGGGCGCGAGTACGGCGGCCGGTTCCCGCGCGTTGACTCGCTCGCGGTGACGGTGGTCCGCGAGGTGCTGGCCGGCGTGAGCGGGCACCTCGACTCGCTGTTCGCCACGCAGGGCATCGGCAGCTTCGCGGTGTCCGCGGGCGGCAGCGACGCGGTGCGCAGGCGCTGGCTGCCCGCCGTCGCGGCGCTGGACGCCATCGCCGCCCTCGCGCTCACCGAGCCCGACGTCGGGTCGGACCTGAAGGCGATCACCACGACCGTCACCACCGAGGCCGGCCACCTGGTCGTCAGCGGGCGCAAGTCGTTCATCACGAACGCCGGGGACGCCGACCTCTACACGGTGCTGTGCCGCGAGGGGGACCAGTACTCCCTGGTCCTCGTGCCCGCGGACACACAAGGGATCACCGTCACCCGGCCGCACCAGATCATCGCGCCGCACGTCCTCGGCGACGTGGCCTTCAACGGCGTCCGGGTGCCGGCCGACCACCGGGTGGGCGAGCCGGGGGAAGGGTTCCGGCTGACGCTGGCGACCCTCGCCACGTTCCGCGTGTCGGTGGCCGGGGCGGCGCTCGGCGTCGCGCAGGCCGCCCTGGAAGAAGCGCTCAGGCACACCGCCGGCCGGACCCAGTTCGGCGTGCCCCTCGCCCGCCTCGGCCCCGTTCCGTCGCTGCTCGCGCTGTCGTGGACAGAGATCGAGATGGCGCGCTCGCTGACCTACCGGGCCGCCGCCGCCGCGGCCCGCGACCCGCAGGCCAGCCTGCACCTGTCGTCGATGGCGAAGGTCGGTGCCACCGAGGTAACCGGGCGCGTCGTCGACCGGGCCGTCCAGGTCATGGGCCGCTTCGGCCTTGTCCGGGGCAGCGTCATCGAGCGGCTCTACCGCGAGGCCCGGCCGATGCGGATCTACGAGGGGTCGACCGAGGTCATCCTCGACTCGCTCGCCCGGCAGCTGGTCAAGCGGCAGGGGAGCAGCCAGCAGGGGAGCAAGGCATGATCATCGACGCGCACTGCCACGTGTGGCCCGACCACATCGCCCCGAAGGTGCTCGCCACCCGGCCCGCGAGCCTTGACCCGGTGCACGACGGGACCATCGCCGGGCTGCGCGCCACCATGGCCGCCGCCGGCGTCGGCCACGCGATGGTGCTCGGCGTCGCCAACGTCGCCCGGACCGTCGAGCGCACCAACGAGTGGATCGGCGCCGTCGACCGCTCGCTGTTTACGCCGTTCGGCACGGTCCACCCCGACCTGGCCCCCGCGGTCAACGTCAGGTCGCTGCGGGACAACGGCATCCGCGGGGTCAAGCTGCACCCGCTGTTCCAGGACCTGGCGCTGGACGAGCCGCGGGTCATCGAGCTGCTGCACGCGCTGGCGGAGGCCGGCGTCACGGTGATCACGCACGCCGGCGCGGGCGGCTCGGACAAGGCCAGCGACCGGGGTTCGCCCGCCGCGCTGCGCACCGCGCTCGACGCGGTGCCCGGGCTGACGCTCATCGCCTGCCATTTCGGCGGCTACCACCGGCTCAGCGAGGCCGACGAGCTCATCGTCGGTACCCGCGCCTACCTGGAGACGTCCTGGCCGCCGCGGCTGGCGGACCTGGACCGGGAGCGGATCCGGTCGCTGATCCGCCGCCACGGGGCGGACCGCGTGGTCTACGGCTCCGACTGGCCGATGGCCGACCCGGCCGCCGAGATCGCCGCCGTGCGCGGTCTCGGCCTGGACCAGGCCGAAACCGACGCCATCCTCGGCGGCACGCTGGCCGGCCTCCTGGGGCTGCGCCCGTTAGGCCTGCCCGCCGAGCGCCACCGACTTGAGCTCCTGGAAGGACCGCAGGCCCTCGGGGCCCATCTCGCGGCCGACACCGGACTGCTTGTAGCCGCCGAACGGGGTGCCCCACGCCTGCGGCGCGCCGTTGACGCTGACCATCCCGGTGCGGACCCGCCGCGCGACCGCCAGGGCGTGGTCGCGGTCGGCCGTCCACACCGAGCCGGACAGGCCGTAGATCGAGTCGTTGGCGATCGCGACCGCCTCGTCCTCCGAGTCGTAGGGGATCATCGCCATCACCGGGCCGAAGATCTCCTCCTGGGCCACCCGCATCCGGTTGTCCGCGTCCGCGAGCAGCGCCGGGTTGACGTAGTAGCCGTGGTCGAGCCCGCGCGGACGGCCGCCGCCGAGGACGCGCGCGCCCTCCTCGCCCGCCAGCGTGAGGTAGCCCTCGACCCGTTGCCGCTGCCGCTCGCTGACGAGCGGGCCGATCTGCGTCTCCGGTGCAAACGGGTCGCCGACCGGCAGCGCCGCGAAGGCGGCGGTGAGCGCGTCGGCGAACTCGGCCTGGCGCCGCCGCGGCACGAGGATGCGGCTCTGCGCCATGCACAGTTGCCCGTTCACGGTGAACGCCATCGGGATCACGGTGCGCACGACGTGCGCGACGTCGGCGTCGTCCAGCACGATCGCGGCGGACTTCCCGCCCAGCTCGAGCGTGACCCGCGCGATCCTGGGGGCGCAGTCGGCCATGATCTGCCGGCCGGCCGCGGTACTGCCGGTAAAGGCGATCTTGTCCACCTGCGGATGGCGGACCAGGTAGGCGCCGATGTCCCGGCCGCCGGGCAGCACGCTCAGCACGCCCGCGGGCAGCCCGGCGGCCGCGAACGCGTCGGCCAGCAGGTAGGCGGTGAGCGGCGTCTCCGGCGGCGGCTTCAGCACCACCGAGCAGCCCGCGGCCAGCGCCGGGCCGATCTTGATGGCGGGCGAGCTGAGCGGCCCGTTCCACGGGGTGATCGCGCCGACCACGCCGACGGGCTCGCGAATGACCAGGCTGCGGTTGGTGCCGTCGTCGCGGACCTCCTCCAGCGGCTCGCGTTCGATGAGGTCCGCGTAATACCGCAGGTGGCGGATGGGGTTGGGCACGTGCGCCCGCTCGGAGAACCAGCGCGGGCAGCCGAGCTCGCGGGTGAGCAGGTCGACCGCGTCCCCGCCGAGCCGCTCCAGATAAGTGGCGGCGCCTCGTAGCACGGCGGCGCGCTCGGCCGTCGGCCGGCCCGCCCAGGCGCCGGCGTCGAAGCTGTCCCGCGCGGCCGCGACGGCCGCGTCGACGTCGCGGGTGGAGGCGAGGACGGCGGAGCCGAACGCGGTGCCGGTGGACGGGTCGACGGCGGGCTGCTCGGTGCCGCCGCGCGACGGCACCCAGCGCCCGCCGACGAAGACGTCCGGGCGGGTGACGAGGTCGGACATGAGGGTGCTCCCGGGACGGAGGAAGGCGGCCTGCGGTGCCGGCCGGCATGAGGGACGCCGAGGTACGAGCTATACGCCAGCAAACTATGATAATGAATCATAGAAATCAATGGCTCTCGCCTGGAGGATCGCTGTGAAGTTCGGCCTGGCCGTCATGAACGACTTCCCGCCCGGCACCGTGGCCGCGGACCGGGTGCCGCTGCTGCGCGAGCAGGTGCGCGCGGCGAGCGCCGCCGGCCTCGACTCGGTCTGGGTGCTCCAGCACTACCTGGGCAACATGCCCACGCTGCAGCCGCTGCCGCTGCTGAGCGCGCTGGCTGATGACGCCGGCCCGATGTTCCTCGGCACCAACATGTTCATCCTCCCGCTGCGGCACCCGGTCGCCGTGGCCGAGGAGTTCGCCACCCTCGATCACCTCACCGGCGGCCGGGTGATCGCCGGGTTCGGCATGGGGTACCGGGAGAACGAGTTCGCCTCCTTCGGCGTCCCGATGGACGAGCGGGCGAGCCGGTTCGAGGAAAGCATCGCGATCGTGCGCGGGCTCTGGTCCCGGGCGCCGGTCACCTTCCGCGGCCGCCATTTCGCCCTCGAGGACCAGCGGCTGAGCCTGCCGCCGGTGCAGCCCGGCGGGCCCCGGATCTGGATCGGCGCCGGCCCGCACAAGACCGGCGCCCGGCGCGCGGCCCGGCTCGGCGACGCGTGGATCATCCCGCCGCACGAGACGCCCGAACGACTGCGGGCGCTGCTCGCGGTCTACCGGGAGGAGCGCGCGGCGCGCGGCCTGGGCGTGCCCGCCGAGGTGGTGGTCCGCCGCGAGCTGGTGCTCGACCCCGACCCCGACCGCGCCCGCGCGATCGGGGTCACCGCGCGGGGCGCGCTCACCCGGCAGTACGCGGCGTTCAACGCTCCCGATCAGACCGCCGGGTACAGCCACCTGCAGTCCGACGCGGCGGCGGAGCAGACGGCGGACCGCTCGTACCTGTTCACCGACCCGCCGAGCGCGGTCGCGGCGCTGAAGGAACTCGAGGCCCAGGGGTTCACCTACGTCATCCTGCGGATGCAGTGGTTCGACCTCGCGCAGGAGCAGATGCTGCGCACCCTGGAGCTGTTCCGCGACCACGTGCGGCCCGCCTTCGCGTCTTGACGGGCTAATTCATGCATATGATATGTTCCGATCGTGACACTTAACGGCAAGCGCATGCTGGTGACCGGCGCGGCAGTGGGCATGGGCCGCGCGATCGCCGTCCAGGCCGCCCTGGCGGGCGCCGAGCACGTCGTGGCGGCGGACATCAACGCCGAGGGCGCGGAGCAGACCGTGGCGGAGGTCCTGGCGGCCGGCGGCAAGGCGACCGCGGTCCGCGTCGACCTGCGCAGTTCGGCGGACATCGAGCACATGGTCGACGCGGCCGTGGCCGCCATGGGCGGCCTGGACACGCTGGTCAACCAGGCCGGCGTGCTCGACGCCACCTTCGCGCCGGGCGTCACGTTCGAGACGCTGCCCGAGGAGGCCTGGGACGCGGTGTACGAGATCAACACCAAGTCCTACTGGCTCGCGGTCAAGTACGCGGCCCGGCACCTGCGCGCCTCGGACCGCGGACCGTCGGTGGTCAACGCGTCGTCGGTGTCGGGGCTGACCGGCTACCCCGGCACGGCCTACAGCTCAAGCAAGGGCGCGACGATCCAGCTCAGCCGGTCGCTGGCCATCCAGCTCGCCCCCGACGTGCGGTGCAACTGCTACTGCCCGGGGTCGATCAAGACGCCGATGAGCGACTACTTCCTCGACATCGCGCAGGACAAGGCCGCCGCCGAGCAGCAGATGTCGGGCAACCACCTGATCCCGCGCCGGGGCCGGCCGGACGAGGTCGCCAAGCTGGTGTGCTTCCTGGCCTCCGACGACGCGTCGTTCATCACCGGCGCGACCTACGAGGTCGACGGCGGCACGATGGGCTGGCGCGGTACCCGGCCCCTGTCGTGACGCCGCCAGCCGTCTCCGGCCACCGGGAACCCGGCCAGCGGGTCTACGGCGACGTGACGGTGGGAGACCCCGTCGGCCCGGTGGAGTTCGCCCTGCCGCTGTACCGGCTCGTCGTGGCGGCCGGCGGCAACCGGGACTTCAACTCGATCCACCACAACCGTTCCTACGCGGTGGCGACCAACGCGCCGGACGCCTACGCCAGCACGTTCTTCCTCATGGGGGCGTGGGAGCGGGCCGTCCGCGACTGGATCGGCGACGCCGGGACGATCCGGGCGATCCGCGGGTTCCGGATGCGCAAGTTCAACCTCACCGGCTCGGTGATGACCGTTTCCGGGACCGTGACCGGTGTCCGGCTGGACGGCCAGGCGGGCGTCGTCACCCTGGAACTGGTGAGCCGCGTGGGAGAAGACGTGACGGTCGGGCCCGGCGAGGTCGAAGTGACGCTGCCGCTGTCCGCGGCCGGGCACCAGGGCGGGTAAGGCGGTCGCGGCGACGGCCTACCACGAGGTTCCGTGCCGCATGACTTCCCGGGCGATGAACGTCTTCTGGATCTCCGAGGGTCCCTCGGCGATCCGGAAGACCCGGACGAGCCGGTAATAGTGCTCGATGGGCAGGTCCTTGCTGGCGCCGAGGGCGCCGTGCACTTGCAGGCAGCGGTCGGCGACGTCGTTCAGCAGTTCGGTCGCCATCAGCTTGGCCGTCGCGGCCGGCAGCCGGACATCGCGGGCGCCGGCCGCGATGCGGCCTGCGGCGTCGGTGTAGACCAGCCGGGTGGCGTGCAGCCGCATGGCCGCGTCAGCGATCCATTCCTGGATGATCTGGCGGTCGGCCAGCGCTGCGCCGAAGGTATGACGCTCCCGGGCCCGGCTGATCATCAGCTCCAGCAGCCGGTCCGCAGCGCCAACGCAGCGCGCGGCCATCTCCAGCCGCCGCAGGGACAGCCGGTTTTGCAACGGGACGAAGGCGGCGCCCACCTCGCCGAGCACCTGCGCGTCGCCGAGCCGCACGCCCTCCAGGCGCAGCTCGCAGGGCCGCTGGTAGGAGATCGTCAGCAGGCGGCGCTCGATCACTACGCCAGGGGTGTCCCGGTCGACTAGGAACGCCGTCATGCCGCCGCGTGTGCCCTTGGCCTCGTCGGTGACGGCCACCACGATGAGGAAGTCGGCCCAGTCCGCGGAGCCGATCCATTTCTTGCGGCCGTCCAGGACCCAGCCGCCCGCGGTCCGGGTAGCCCGGGTCCGGATGCCCGCGACGTCCGACCCGGCGACCTCCTCGGTCAGGGCAAGTCCGGAGCGCAGCTCGCCGCGCGCGTACGGGACCAGGTAGCGCTCCCGCTGTTCGGCGGAGCAGGCTGCCTCCAGCCAGTGCAGGTTCGGCGCGTCGGGCGGCAGAACGAACGGGACGATGGTCTTGCCCATCTCCTCCACGACGCCCAGCTTGTCGGTCACCGGCAGTGCCTGGCCACCGAGGTCCAGAGAAACCTCGAGCCCGGCCAGGCCGCGAGCGGCGGCGGCCGCCAGCAGGTGGTCGTACTCGCCGGGCGAGATGACGCCGAGGGGATCGCACCGGTAGCGGATCCCGCGCTGCGGGACGAAAGGCTCTTCCCGGCTGCTTAGCTCGCGCCGGAGTACCTGGTGTTCCAGCGGCCACAGATCTTCCGTCACGAAGGCCCGGGCCCGGGCCCGGACGTCACCCGCGACCGGGCCGTCCTGTGCAGTCGCGGTCATCCGGCCGCCCTCCTTGAAGTCGTCATCGCGTCCGTCAGCTGAGCACGCCGCCGGCCCGCAGTCGCTCGATCTCCGCATCCGCCAGGCCGAGCACGTCGCGGCAGATCTCCTCGGTGTGCTGGCCCAGCCGCGGCGCGGCGGAACGGATCGTGACCGGCGTCGCGCTCAGCCGGTAGGGCGGCATGTTGTACAGGCTCTCGCCCATCTCGGCGTGCGGCGGCCGGGCCCAGTGTCCTCGCCAGGCCAGCTGCGGATCGGCGACGACTTCCCTGGCGTCCTGTACCGGCGCGCACGGTACTCCCGCGCCGAGCAGGGCCGAAGTCACCGCCCGCGCGTCCCGGTCCCGGACCGCGGCGGCGATCAGCTCGTCCAGGCGCTCGCGATCGCGGTGCCGTCCGGCCATCGTGTCCCAGCCGGGCTCCAGCGCGCCGGGCTCCAGCCGCAGCACCTCGCGCAGGGCGGACCACTGGCCTTCATCATGGACCGAGACCGCGACCCACCGGTCCTCGCCCGCGCACTGGTACACCCCGTGCGGCGCCCGCCAGCGGTGCGCGTTGGCCACCGGGCCGCCGGCGTCGCCCGGGCGGGCCGGCTCGTCCGCTCCGTCCGTCAGGGCAAGGGCCGCCTCGATCATCGCGGGGCCGAGCACGGCGATCGTGGACTCAGTCTGGGCCAGGTCGATGTACTGTCCCTCGCCGGTCCGGCGCCGGTGCCGCAGGGCGGCCAGGACTGCGAACGCGGCATGGGCAGGGTTCGGGATGTGGTCGGGATAGTTGGTGTTGGTACCGATCGGAACCCGGCCGGGTGCGCCGGTCAGGTACTGGAAGCCGGTCAGCGCCCCGATCGTGATCCCGTACCCGAGGTAGTCCCGGGCCGGGCCGTCGTCGCCCTGCATCGACATGGCGAGGTAGATCGCCTGCGGATTGACCTCTCGCACCGCGTCGTAGCCGAGGCCGAAGCGTTCCATCACGCCGGGCGTGAAGTTGTTCGTGATCACGTCGCTTACGGCAACCAGGCGCTGCGCCAGCTCGCGGCCCTCGACGGTCTTGAGATTGATGGTGATGCTGCGCTTGCTGCTATTGCGGTCGGCGAAGTAGCCGCTCCGGTTGACGCCGCGCACCCCGCCGGCGAACGGGGCGGCCAGCCGCAGTCCGTCCAAACTGGCCTGGCTCTCGATCTTGATGACGTCCGCGCCCGCGTCAGCCAGGATCTTGGTCGCGAACGAGCCCGCCCCGACCCAGCAGAAGTCAGCGACCCGAAGCCCGCTGAGAGAACTCACGACGCGACGCCCGGGGTAATCTCGGCGAGCACTTCGCCGCTGTGCTCGCCGAGCCGGGGGGCGGGCCGCCGGATGCTCCACGGCGTGCGCGAGAGCCGGTAGGGAGCGCCCGGCATCTTCAGCCCGCTGCCGTCCGCGCCGGTGACCTCGGCAAAGTAACCTCGGAAGATCAGCTGTTCGTCGGACATGACGTCGCGGGGGGCGGCGACCGGGCAGAGCGGCACCCGCCAGCTCTGCGCCCGGTGGTAGAGATCGCGTTGCGCCCGGGTGGCGCAGAAACCAGCGAAGAATTCGGAGAACTCGGCCTTGGCCGCCCCAGTGAGCAGGAACTCGGTCCGTGACCAGCGCGGATCCCGGAAACGGGGGAGTTCGGTGCCCGTCTCCGCCTCCAGCCAGGCGACCAGCTTGGTCCAGTGCTGGGTGCCGCCGAAACCGGTGGCGAGCAGGCAGACCAGGCCGTCGGCGCACGCGAACACGCCGGTTCCGGCCAGCCGCTGGACGCCGCCGTTCCGGTGCCGCACAACTCCCTCCAGGTCGTAGAGCTGCGCGGCGTTCTCCAGGCCCATCACCACCGCCTCCATCATGGAGACGTCGACGTGCTGGCCCTGCCCCGTGAGCTCGGCGTGGGTGAGCGCGAGCATGGCCGCCACCGCCCCGAAGAGGCCGGCCGCCAGCACCGCCTGCTCCCCGGCCGGGCGTATCGGCTCGCCGCCGGCGTAGCCGCCCAGGTAGAGCAGGCCGCCGAGGGCGCTGGCGATCAGGTCGTCGCCGTCCAGCCCGGCGTACGGGCCGTCCTGGCCAAACGGCGTGATGCTGGTTAGCACCAGCCCGGGCCGCCTGGAACTGAGCGCGGCCCAGCCGAGGCCGCGCCGCTCCTGCACGCCCGGCCGCTCGCTCTCGATAACCAGGTCGGCGCGCCAGGCCAGCTCGCGCAGCGTCGCCGCGTCGCCTGGCTGGTCGAGATCGAGGCAAAGGCTGCGCTTGTTCGTGTTCATGTACAGGAACGGGATGCTCTCGGAGCGATCTCCCTCGCCGGTGAACGGTGGCTCCCGGCGCAACGGGGTTCCGTCGGGCGGCTCGACCAGGACGACGTCGGCGCCCAGGTCAGCGAAGAGCTTGCCACAGTAGTGGCCGAGGAGCCCGGACAGTTCCAGCACCCGGAGGCCTGCCAGCGGACCCGGCGGAGGGGCGATCATGTGCGTTCTGAACCTCCGATCGAGCTATCTATGATTATGATTGTTAGCATATGACAAGGCATCGGAAACGTGAAGCGTGAAACCTGCGGGCCGACGTCAGCCGCCAGCGGCGACGGCGCCCAGCAGGAAGCTGACCAGGTGCCTGGCATAGGTCCTGATATCGCGGGCCAGGCCGGCCTTGAGGTCGGGCGGCGTGCTCAGCACGTGCATCATGGCGCCGCCGGTCAGGGTATCGAGCAGGAGGGTGACCGGCGTGGCCGCGGTCAGCTCGCCGCGGCGGATGCCGCGCCGGACGATGGCCCGCGCGGCGAGCACCTGCGAGCGGCGCACGGCCGCGTAGTGCTCGGCCACGCCCGGGATGGCGGCGGCCTCCACGTGCAGGCGCAGTACGGCCTGGCTGTCCCGCCCGGCGTACAGCTTGAGCATCTGGACGGCCAACTCGGTCAGGTCGCCGCGCAGGGTACCGGTGTCCGCGTCCGCCACCCGGGTCAGGCGCCTGGTGACCGCCTCGGTGAGCAGCGCCTCCTTGGTGCTCCACCGCAGGTACACCGACGCCTTGCCGACGCCGGCCCGCCGGGCGACCGCCTCCATCGCGAACCCGGCCCAGCCCGCCTCGCCGAACAAGTCGAGCGCCGCCTGCGTGATCCGGCGGTCCACTTCCGGGTCGCGCGGGCGCCCGGCGCTGACGTGCGTGGCGGTCAGCGCGTCGTTTTCCAAGGTCAAGATCCTCCCGGGGCAGGCTCCGCGCGGCAGTTCACCGGTCGCCCTATTGCTGAACGGTACCCGTCAGGATACGGTGCCAGATAGTGAACGTAAACCGTTCAGTTAATATCCGGCGCGCAGCACGGGCACTCGGCGCCCGCACACGGAGGTGCGAGATGACACCGGACGAAACAGCGGCCTTCGCGGCGTCGGCGGCCCGGGTCACCGCAGACCGGCTGACCAGCCTCTTCCGCCCGCGCAGCGTCGCCCTCGTCGGCGCGTCCGACAAGTCGATGTTCTCCATGCTCGCCTACCGCAACCTGGTCGAGTTCGGCTTCGCCGACCGCGCCTACCTGGTGAACCGGCGCGGTGCCGTTACCCACGGCCAGCCAACCGTCCGGTCGTGCGCGGAGATCGGCGCGCCGGTAGACGTGGCCTACCTGATGGTGCCGCAGGCCGGGACGCTGGACGCGCTCGACGACGCCGCGGCCGCCGGAATCCGCAACGCGGTCGTGCTGTCGGCCGGCTACGGCGAGGCGGGGGAGGCGGGCCGCGCCGCGCAGGCCGAGCTCGTCGCGCGCGCCGAATCACTGGGCATCGTCCTGCTCGGCCCGAACCACCTCGGGTTCGCCAACTTCACCGACGGCGTCCCGGTCTGCTCGATCCCCGGCCTGCCGAAGACCCCCGGACCGGTCGCCCTGCTGTCGCAGAGCGGCGCGAGCTCGTCGGCGATGCTCGAGTTCGCGGCGATGGCCAACGTCGGGCTCTCCTACCTGGTCACCCTCGGCAACGAGGCGATGATCACCGCCGGGCACGTCCTTGACTTCCTCGTGGATGACCCCGGCACCCAGGCCATCGCGATCTTCATGGAGACCATCCGCGACCCTGAGGTGTTCCGCCGGGCCGCGCACCGCGCGGCGGAGGCGGGCAAGGCCATCGTCGTGCTGAAGGCCGGCAGCAGCGCGCTGTCGGCCCGTACCGCCGCGGCGCACACCGGCGCCCTGGTCGGCGACGACCGGGCCGTCGACGCCGTCTTCGCCCGCCTCGGCGTGATCCGCGTCGACTCGATCGAGGACATGCTGATCACCGCAGGCGCCGCGGCCGCGCTGGGCCGGCTGGAGCGCCCGGGGATCGGCATTGTCTCGATCTCCGGCGGCGCCTGCGATATCGTCGCCGACCGGGCGGAAGAGCTGGGCGCCGTCCTGCCGGAGCTGGCCCCCGCCACCCAGGAGGCGCTCGGCGGCTTCATGCCCGCGTACGGGACCGTGCAGAACCCGCTCGACGTGACCGGCGCCGCGATCATCGACCCGTCGATCTTCACCCGCGCGATCGAGGCCATTTCCGCCGACCCGTCGGTCGGCGTCGTCGGCATCGTCAACAGCCTGCCCTGGTCGGGCGAAGGCCCGTACTTCGGGCAGATGTTCGTCGACGCGATCGGCGCGGGCATGCGGGCCGCCGCCTGCCCGGCGGCCTACATCAGCCAGGTCATGCAGCCGATCAACGACTACTCGCGCGCGTCGATGGCGCACGGCGGGGTGCCGTACGCCATTCCCGGGCTGCGGCAGGCCGTCGTGGCGCTGCGCGGCGTCGCCTGGTGGTCGCAGGTCACCCGCGACCTGGCCACTTCGGCTACCCCGGGAGCAACGGCGCTGCCCGTGCCGGTGCCCGCTCCCGGCCGTCGCCGCGGCCAGTGGTCCGAGCAGGCCGCCCGCGAGCTGCTGGCGAACGCGGGCGTCCCGGTTGTCCCGGCCCGGCTCGTCACCTCCGCGGCGGATGCCGCCGCGGCGGCCGGCATCGGCTCGGGCGAGCCGCTCAGCGTCAAGGTCGTCTCCCCGCAGGTCGCGCACAAGACCGAGATCGGCGGAGTCCGGCTGGACGTGCCGCCGGACCCCGGCGCCGTCAGCGAGGCCTACCGCGTCGTCACCGCCGCGGCCGCGGCGGCCGGTGCCACCGTGGAAGGCGTCCTGGTCAGCCCCATGCGCCGCGGTGGCACCGAGTTGCTGGCGGGCATTGTCCGGGACCCGCACTGGGGCCTGCTGCTCGCGGTGGCGGTCGGCGGCGTGTTCGTCGAGGTGCTGCAGGATTCCGTGCTCGCCCCGCTGCCCGTCACCGCGCAGCACGCCCGGGGAATGCTGGACCGCCTGCGCGGCGCGGCGCTGCTCCACGGTGCCCGCGGCACGGTTCCCGCCGACCTGGACGTGCTCGCCGCCGTCATCGCCCGCCTCGGGGACCTCGCCGCAGCGCTCGGCGACGACCTGGAGTCGCTGGAAGTCAACCCGCTGCTGGTCCGGGGCAGCGCGGTCGAGGCCCTTGACGCCGTCGTCACCTGGACGAGGAAGGAGTAGGGAAATGCGCACCGCCTTCACCGACCTGGTCGGCGTCGACCACCCGGTCGTCGGGTTCAACCGCTCGCCGGCGGTCGTCGCCGAGGTCACCAAGGCCGGCGGCTTCGGCGTGCTCGCCGCCTCCGCCTACACGCCGTCCGAGCTCGACGCCCAGCTCACCTGGATTGACGGGCAGGTCGCGGGCCGGCCGTACGGGGTCGACCTGCTCGTGCCGGAGAAGTTCGTCGCCTCTGGCCGGCAGATGGCCGCGGCGCTCGCACTCGGCGCGGACGGCGTCTGGTGCGGCTCGGTCTGGCTGTCCAGCGAGGAGGACGTCGCTAACCAGGCCGTCAAGGGCAAGTTCCTCGCCGCGACCAGCTCGGACACGCTGCGCTCGCCGACCAGGACCGGCAAGCCCGCCCGGCAGCTCCGCAGCGCCTGGCACGACGAGTGGGAGCGCCCGGGCAGCCCGCCGCCGTTGCCGTTGCCGCTGCAGCCGCTCCTGGTCAGCGAGGCGTGGCAGCGCATCGACGCCGCCGCCGAGGCGGGGCATGAGGGCGCCCTGCGCCTCGAGTCATTCTTCGTCGGCCAGGTCGTCGGGTCCTTCAGGGAAGTCAGGCCCGCGGCCGAGATCACCAGGCAGATCGTCGCCGACTGCGAACAGCGCATCGCCGAACTGGGAGGATTGCTTTGACCCGGGATCCCCGTACGCCCGTCGTCGTTGGCGTGGGCCAGTCATCCGAGCGGCTCGACGAGCCCGGCTACCGGGGACGCTCGCCGGTGGACCTGGCCGCGGACGCCGCCAGGGGCGCGCTCGCGGATGCCCTCGGCGCCTCGGGAGCCGACACGGCCACGGTCGCCGCGGCGATCGACACAGTGGCCGGGGTCCGCCAGTTCGAGAACTCCACGCCCGCCGCCCGGGCGCCTCTCGGCCGGTCGGACAACTACCCGCGCTCGGTGGCTAACCGCATCGGCGCGGACCCCGCCCGCGCAGTGCTCGAGGTCAGCGGCGGCCAGGCACCGCAGCACCTGGTCAACGAGTTCGCCGCCGCGATCGCCGCCGGGCGGGCTGAAGTCGTCCTCCTTTTCGGCTCGGAAGCGATCTCCACCATTGAGCACCTCGCCCGGGCTCACGAGACAGCGGACAAGCCCGACTTCACCGAGCACGCCGAAGGCAGCCTGGAAGACCGCGGCTACGGGCTGCGTGGCATATGGTCCAGGCAGTTCGCCGCGCACGGCCTCGTCGGCGCGCCGCCACAGTACGCG
>Ga0207416_1003745_pt1 | contig 14055 bp, 13 predicted proteins | sample PaiPotPPM11metaG_FD_184107 | JGI IMG/M metagenome (GOLD analysis project Ga0207416, IMG submission 184107) | Iron sulfur acid spring bacterial and archeal communities from Banff, Canada, to study Microbial Dark Matter (Phase II) - Paint Pots PPM... ...
GGGCGGGCGGCAAGCCGTTGTATATGCGCGCCACGTCGCGCGCCAGACGGTGCCAACCAAACTCTTCGGCGTATACCGGCTGCACGAGTTTGGGCGGCGATCCGGTGAGGCCGAGTAGCTGCGAATATCGAAGAAACGCCGGCAGCGGGAGCACCGGTATCGAGAGCGGCATCGACGCGACCCCCACGGCCGCGATGCCGGCCAGGAGGGCAACGCGAATCCATGCCTTCGCAGCGTCGAGCGCGACCGCACCGATCGCAATCAACGGCCCATACATCCCGATGACGTAGTAGCCTTTAGCTCCGAGCGCGGCCGCCGCCAGATAGAGCGCGATAGAGGCGACGCTCACGAATCGCATGTCTCGCAACCGTGTCGTCGCGAACGGCGCGATGAGGCCGGCGATCCAAAGCACGGCAATGAGCGGATTCGTATAGACGAATTGTTCGATGGTGAAGGCCACGGTGTTGCGCCACAGATTGCCGTACTCGAGTGCGACGCCGGAATTGAGGGCGTGGCGATGGGCTGCATCGCCGAAGAGAACCTCGATCATCGGAAAACCGTGCGTGGCTTGCCACCACAGGTTGGGCGCGATGAGCAGCAGCGCGACGACGACGGCTATGCCGAACCACGCGGTTCTCAATGCGCGGCGCTCGCGCGTCGTCACGAGTCCGACGAAGAGCGCTGCCACGAGCAGCGCCATCGAGTACTTTCCGTAGAGCCCGAAGGCCACGCTCGCCGCCAGGGCGAGCCACCAGAGAGCCGCGTCGCCGCCGCGTACGATGCGTATGGTGCACCACACGACCAGCATCCAAGAGAGCGCTTCGAACGACGTCGTCGTAAGAGTATTTCCCAACAACAGATACGCCGGCAGCAACGCGACGGCGATACCGGCGCACCAACGTCCGTAACGGCCGGCGCCGAGTTCCCCGGCGATCCGTACCGCGAGGCCCGCGGCGGTGGCCGCAGCAAGCATCGGCAGCGCGCGCAGCGCGAGAAGATCGTGATGGAACGGCGTCGCCAACCATGCAGCCAGGGCGACCAACGGAGGCTGATCGACGTAGCCCCACGCGAGGTGACGACCGCACGCGATAAAGTAGAGCTCGTCGCGAAAGTATCCATACCGGTGCGCCGTCGTCGCGTGGAGCGCGAGCGTTATCAGCCAAACGATCGGCGCGATCATGATGCGGAGCGGCGCGCGGTACCCACGAGGCTCAACGCGAATCCGGCGACCCCCGTCCAAATCCAGGCCCCCAGGCTGACGTTCCAATCCCACCACAAGCGGTCGGTAGCGAGGGTCGCAAGCAGATAGGCGCCGCTATACGCGAGCGGCACGAGAACCGCAAACCAGCGGTAGTACCGTGCGCGCTCGGGTTGCGGATCGAAGCGCGCTACCAGGACGTCGGCGACGATGCCGGCCACCAGCGATTGCACGATCGTTACCAGGAGCAAGGGCGTGTCATTCGTGAAAGCGGCAGCCGCCGGGGCGTTCCCCAAAACATATAGCAGGGTGAAGAATCCCGGCCTCACGCGAAGGCGTGAGACGCACCACAGCGCAAATCCGGCCACGATCGCCGATTGAAAGATCAGCGTGAGCACGCTCAGCGAGCTCTTGTAGTATCCGATCGCAACTGCGGTGAGGTAATCCGGCGTGAAGACCGCGATCGAGGGCGGCGCATTCGTTCGCCCTGCGCCCGGGTCGAAGGCATAAGCGGTCCCGAAGTGGACGAGCAGCAACCACGCGATCAGCCCCAGCAGCAACGGTGCCTGCGAGACGAAGCCGGTGGCGCGGCTGCGGTCTGCCAAAACCGAACGGATCGGCCCCATGGAAACGAAGAAGATGCCCAGCCCGAGCGCTTGATGCGTCGGGCTGAGCAACGCGTCGACGCCCTCCTCGATGCCCAGGAGCAAGTGCCAACAGAGATCGCCGATGCCGGCCAGGAAAAAGATCGGGATGCCGAGGATCGCGAGATGGTATCCCGGCGGTAGGCATGCTCGCCAGCCCATGCCTCTGGCACGCCGGCGAAGCACGAACGTTGCGATCACGGCCCCCATGGCGAGCATCCCGGTGTAGAAGACCGCGTGGTACGGGGTGAAAAAGCTCTCGATGGGTACGTGGCCGTGCGCCCATGCGTCCAGAAAGAATCCCGACGCGATCCACACCGAGCAGATGCCGACGGCGTAATCGAACGCAAGATTGCGCGGCGTGCTTTGCTTCACGCGTACACCTACGAGTTGCAGGAATCGGGGGCCTTTAATGCCGACCCTAGCGAGAATGACCCTTCGCCGGCTCGTCGCATCGTTCGCGTGCTCTATCGTCGTTTCCGGATGCGCCACGCATCCGGTGCGTATTCCGGCCAACGTGAGCGTCGGAACGTCGTCGCGCGAATCGGCGGCACCGATCGATCGCGCAAACGATCCGCCGCGCATCGTCGCGATGCGGTTCTCATCGCTCGACGTTGCGCGGGGCGGCGTCTGGAGCGGGAACTTTGTGACCGGTACCAACGTCGCGAGCCTCGAGGTGCGTTCGAATCTGTTCTCCATCGACGTGCCGCGAACGTCGTTCGGACACTTCGCCTTTCGGCTCAACGTCTTCGATACACCGCCCATCTTCATTCGTTCGTATCGCTTGCGCGTGATCGCTCGGAACGCTTCCGGTACGCAAAGCGAGGAAGATCTCCCATTTCGCATTCGCTAAAAATGATGAGCCACGCATGACCACCGCTCGCTACGATGTCGCCGACGGCGTCGCAACGCTCACGCTCGAACGGCCCGAGCGCAAGAACCCGCTCACCTTCGCGCTGTACGCGGAGTTGCGCGATTGGTTCGTATCGCTTCGGAAGGAGCCGTCGGTGCGAGCCGTCGTCCTGCATGGTGCGGGCGGCAATTTCTGCTCCGGAGGCGACGTTCACGAGATTATCGGTCCGTTAACCGAACGTTCGCCGAACGAGTTGCTCGCGTTCACCGAAATGACGGGCGACCTCGTGAAAGCGATGCGCGCGTGCCCGCAGCCGATCGTCGCCGCGATCGACGGGGTGTGCGCGGGCGCCGGAGCGATTCTCGCCATGGCCAGCGATCTACGCCTGGGCACGGAGCGTTCGAAGGTTGCCTTTCTTTTCGTGCGGGTCGGATTGGCCGGCTGCGACATGGGCGCGTGCGCCATGCTTCCGCGGATCGTCGGCCACGGACGCGCGAGCGAACTGCTCTACACGGGCCGTTCTTTGAGCGGCCCCGAAGCGCTTGCGTGGGGCTTCTATAACGCCCTGCACGAGCCCGACGACGTTCTCGAACGGGCGCGAGACCTCGCGCGCGGTATCGCCGCCGGCCCTACCCTCGCACATGCGATGACCAAACGCATGCTTCACGAGGAGTGGGCGTTACCGCTCGACGCGGCAATCGACGCCGAAGCGCGCGCGCAGGCGATCTGCATGGAGAGCAACGATTTCACCCGCGCATACCGAGCCTTCGTTGAAAAGCGCTCGCCGGTTTTTGAGGGGAATTGATGCTCGCTAACGACCTTGCGTGGCCGTTCTTCGAAGAGCATCATCGCCGGTACGCGCGCGACCTCTCATCGTGGCTCGGCCCGTGCTCCGTGCGCGACGATGAAACGGATGTCGATGCGTCCTGTCGCGCTTGGGTGCGCGCGCTCGGCGAGGCCGGCTGGCTGCAGGCGTGTATCGCGCCGTTAGACGTTCTGACGTTATGTCTCTCTCGCGACGTGCTCGCGGAATACGGGGCATTGGCCGATTTCGCATTTGCGATGCAGGGGCTGGGAAGCGGCGCGATCTCGCTGTTCGGCACGCGGGATCAGCGCGACGCCTATCTCCCCGCGGTCGCGCGCGGCGAGTGCATCGCGGGCTTCGCGCTCTCCGAAGATACCGCCGGGTCCGACGTCGCCGCTCTCGCAGCGACGGCTCGCCGCGAAGGCGACGACTATGTGATCGACGGTGAGAAGACCTGGATCTCCAACGCGGGCATCGCCGACGTCTATACGGTGTTTGCGAGGACGGGATCGGCCGGTGCAAAGGGCCTGAGTGCGTTTATCGTCGACGCGAACGCACCGGGCTTGCAGGTGGTGGAACGCATCGAAACGATCTCGCCCCATCCCTTAGGGACGTTGCGCTTCGAGCGCGTGCGCATTCCCGCCTCGCAGCGCATCGGTGAAGAAGGCAAGGGCTTCGCGATCGCAATGGCCACGCTGGACGTCTTTCGCAGCACAGTCGGTGCGGCCGCCCTCGGCTTTGCGCGCCGGGCATTGGCTGCGTGCATCGATCGTGCCGCAACGCGCGAACTCTTTGGCGCTCCGCTCGGAGCGTTGCAGTTGACGCAATCCGCGATCGCCGAGATGGCTACCGACGTTGATGCAAGCGCGCTGTTGGTCTATCGCGCCGCGTGGACGAAGGACCAGGGCGCCGCCCGCGTAACGCGGGAAGCGGCCATGGCGAAGTGGTTTGCGACCGAGGCGGCGGGACGCGTGTGCGACCGTGCGGTTCAAATGTTCGGCGGCCGCGGCGTGAAGCGCGGGGAAATCGTCGAACGGCTCTATCGCGACGTGCGGGCGCTGCGCATCTACGAAGGGGCCAGCGAAGTCCAGCGTATCGTTATCGCTCGCGCCACGATGGAGGGACGCTAGGTGTCGCAGAGCGCTCATACCGATACGTTTGCGAACGATCGGCTCCCGCACCCGGACCGGATGCCCGACCTGCTGTTGGAGCGCGAAGAGCTTCGCTATCCCGCCCACGTCAACGCCGTTTCGGTGCTGCTCGACGCGCACGTCGAGCGTGGCGACGGGGAGCGGCGCTGTATCGTGGCGCCGGGAGCGATCGATCTTACGTATCGAGACCTGCAGAACGCCGCGAATCGCATTGCAAACGTGTTGGTCCGCGATCTCGGGGTGGTGCCGGGCAACCGCGTTCTGTTGCGTGCCTACAACTCGCCGATGTTCGCGGCGTGTTGGCTTGCCGTGTTGAAAGCCGGAGCGATCGCCGTAAGCACGATGCCGCTCTATCGCGCCACGGAGTTGCGGAACATCGTCGAAAAGGCGCGCGTGAACGTGGCCCTCTGCGATAGCAGGCTGGCACCCGAACTGCAAACGGCCACCGAAGCCTCGCCGATTCCGGCGATCTACTTTGGAGGCGACGAGCCGGGCGAGTTGGAGGCGCGGATGGACGCGCAATCGGATCGTTTTCGGAACGTCGAGACGAGCGCCGCGGACGTGGCGATGATCGCCTTTACCTCCGGTACGACCGGCCCGCCGAAAGCCGCGATGCACTTCCATCGCGATCTGCTCGCGAGCTGCGATACCTACGCCCGTTACGTCTTACAGCCGCGGCGTGACGACCTTTTTGCGGGAAGCCCTCCGCTCGCGTTTACCTTCGGGCTGGGCGGGTTGCTGCTGTTTCCCTTGTATGCCGGGGCGGCAGCGCTCTTGCTTGAGAAGGCGGGGCCGGCGGAGTTGCTGCAGGCGATCGAGAGCTTTGGTGTTACGACGCTCTTCACCGCGCCGATCGCTTATCGCACGATGACGACGATGCTGGATGATTACGACATCCGCACCCTGCGCACGTGCGTTTCCGCGGGCGAGACCTTGCCGAAACGGGTCTGGGACGCATGGTACGCCAAGACCGGAATCGCCATTCTCGACGGCATCGGCAGCACGGAGATGCTGCACATCTTCATCGGCAGCCCCGTTGAAGAGGTGCGCTCGGGGTCGACGGGACGTGTCGTTCCCGGATACGTGGCTGAGATTCACGATGAAGAAGGAGCGTCGCTTCCGGCAGGTGCCGTCGGACGGCTTGCGGTGCGGGGCCCGACCGGCTGCAAATATCTGGACGATCCGCGCCAGACGAGTTACGTGCAGAACGGCTGGAACTATCCCGGCGATGCATACCGCATGGATGAGAATGGGTACTGCTGGTACGTCGCGAGAACCGACGATATGATCGTCTCGGCCGGCTTCAACGTCTCGGGGCCCGAGGTCGAACAGGCCCTGCTGGAACATCCCGAAATTCACGAGTGCGCCGTGGTCGCGAAACCGGACCCCGCGCACGACACGCACATCGTGAAAGCGTTCGTCGTGCTGCGTACGCCCTCCGAAGATCCGCAGCGCACGTCGGCCGAACTCATCGCGTTCTGCAAAACGCAGATCGCGGCGTTCAAGGCCCCTCGAGAGATCGAATTCGTCACGGAGTTACCGCGCACGCAGACCGGGAAGGTCCAGCGTTTCAAGCTGCGCGATCGTGCCTCCGGCGAGGGTGACGCAGCGCAGCTAGGGTAGGACGGCGGTAGCCTCGATTTCTACGAGCGCGCGATCTTCGAGAAGGCCGCGCACTTCCACCAGCGTCATCGCCGGAAAGTGGACGCCGAAAACCGCTCGATACACCGTGCCGAGCGCGCGCGCGCTCGCGCGATAGCACTCCTTGTCGGTAACGTACCAGGTCAATCGCACGACGTGTTGCGGGGCCCCGCCGGCGGCGGCCACCACCGCGACGACGTTGCGGAGAGCCCGCTCCGCCTGTTCCACGAAATCATCCGAAACGAGCTCGCCACGCTCGTTCCAGCCGACCTGCCCCGCAACGGCCAGGAAGCGTCCGTGCGCGATCGTGCCGTTGCTGTATCCGCGCGGCTGCGGCCAGCCTGACGGCTGAATGGATTCGGTCATGCGAGTTCTCCGATCGACGTGCCGCGGCCGATACTTCTCGTCGCGCGCAGCAGCGCCGATTTCAACGTTCGAAGGGGAGGGTCCGCTGTGCCCACCAATCCGTAAAGGAGACGCGGCCGAGGATGTTTGCGAGCGTCATCCCGCCCAAACAGACGACCGCCCCGAGCACTTGATACGGCGTAAACTTCGTGTGGAGGATCGGGACGCTCAAGGCGCCTGCAAGGACGGGCGTGAGGAAGCTGAAGAGCGAGACGCGGCCCGCTCCAATCCGCGCGATCCCCCAACTCCAGACCGGATACGTGAGGAGGATGGGAAAGAGCGTTGCGAAGATGAAGCGACTCCACACGTACAGTCCGAGCCGATCGACGTGGGTATGCGAGAGTGCGACGATGCCGCCGGGTGCGATCATGACCGCGCCGATGGCCATCGTGATTGCGAGCAGGGTCAACGGCGAATACCGTTTGAGAAGCCGAGCGCTCACGACGTTATAGCCGGCAAAGACCAATGCTCCAATCAGTGTGAGCGTGTCGCCGAGTTGAAAGCGGGCCGCGCCGGCAAACACGCCCTCGTAGATCGCAATACCGGCCAGCGCGATGACCGTCCCGAGCCAACGTCCGCTGCGGACGCGCTCGAGCCCGGCCAATGCCACGATGGAGAGCGTGAAAATCGGGGCAAACGCGCCGAGCAATGCCGAGGCAAACGCCGTCGTATGCGCGAGCCCGATGATCCAAAAATACTGATAGGCGCCGTAGCCGCACGCGCCGCACAGGAGCAGCATCGGCCAATCGCGACGCTCGACGTGAAGGCGCTCGCCGCTGGCGTAGACGAGCCCGAATGCAAGCGGCGTCATGATGAGGAAGCGCATGAACGTGAAGGCGAGCGGATCGATCAGCTCGACGACCTGCTTGACGAGCACGGTATTGAGGGCCCAACAGAAGACGACGTAGAGCAGGGCAAGATAAATAAGGAGGCGCGAGCGCACGATTCGCCGCAGTTTCGACACGATATGGCGGAATCCGCGTATAGATTCATCGATAATGAAGGCGTGCAGCTATGCTGCGAGCGCCGTGGAAGCGGCGAGCGCCGATTGCTTTTCGTTCATGGCTGGATCAGTTCGCGTCGCATGTGGTACGACGTCGCCGATCGTTTGGCACCGGATCGGTTTACGATGGACATCATGGACGTGCGCGGTTGCGGACGCTCGGACCGGCCTTCGCGCGGGCACGATTTGGAGGGCTACGCCTCAGACGTGCGCAGCGTTCTCGCCGAGATCGGTGGCCCGGTAACGGTCGTCGCGCACTCGATGGGTGCAAAGATCGTCCAGTTCCTGGCCTGCGATGCATCGAATGCGATAGAACGGCTCATTCTCGTCGCCCCCGGGGTGGCCGCTGCAGTACGACCGTCGCCGCGGCATCGCGCCCAGGCGCTCGAAGCCTTCGGATCGCGGCGAGCGATCGAACTATTCACGCGCGCTGCAATGTTTCGCGCGCCTTCGGAGCGGAGTTTCGAGCGGATCGTCGACGACGCGCTGCTCGCGCAATACGAACACTGGATCGGCTGGTACGACCGCGGGCGCGCTGCCGACTTCGCCGACCGATTGGACGAGATTCGCGTACCCACGCTCGCAATCGCGGGCGAGAAAGACCCGCTGGTGAGCGCCGCCCGCGTGAAGCGCGATCTTACCAACAAGATCGAGGGCGCGCTGCTGGTGACGTTGCGCGGCGCGGGGCACAACCTTCCGGTTGAGACGCCGGCCGAGATTGCGGCCGCGATCGAACGCTTCACCGCGTAACGCGCTAAGGATCCCACGGGAGGGCGGCGGGCGCGACGTCGTACGATTGCGCGCGCCAAACGTTCGCCGGTATGCGCGCGTTGGTTTTTGCATTCTGATAGACGACGTCGATGAGCGTTCCGCCGTTTGCCGTGCCGATGCTTCCGGCATCGTCGCCGGCGCCGTTGGCCGCGAGCCCGTCGCTGCGCAGATCGAGCGAACCGGCGAGGGCCGCGTATGGCGGTACCGCGAGCGTGCGAAAGCGGACTTGGGCGTTACGGCGGGCCAGTATCGCCCCGGTGGGGCCGGTGACGATCGTTGAGATCGTCGCGTCGCCGCGCCCCTCCGCCACGCGATCGTTCTCTTGCCAATACGACGCGCATCCCTGATTCGGGCACGCCGATCCGGCGGGGCTCGGGGCCGCTCCCGGGGTTACGAACGTCACCACGCCGATCGCGCGAAAAGCGCAAGCGCTGGTGCCTAAAGGCGCGCACGTCGCAATCGGTATCGGCGAAAGGTTGGGAAAGGTGGACGCGTCCGGGTTCGCCGCCACCGCCGCGGCGAGGGCCGTCTGTGCGCGCGTGGTTGCCGCAAGCGTCGCGCCGTTCGCGAGATCGGCGGCGCGATGGGCGATTGTGGCGTGCGCGAGCGATGCGGTCGCGAGCACGATGGCTTGCACGAGCGCGGTGACAAACGCGAGCAGCAGCAGGACGCGGAGCAGCATAGTCTACGGCGCCCCGGTCGGTGCGGCAACCGTCGCCGGTGCGATAACGTTCGCTCCCGGCGGAGGTGCGCGATGCGCGAGCAGCAGGTTCGCGCTAGCCGAACGAACCGGAAGGCTGCTCGTCGCGCGCACCGTAATCGCGGTGCTTCCATCGGATTGCGAGCGCACGTCGAGCACCAGCTGTACCGGAAGGGGCGAGGCCGACGGGAGCGGCACGGTGGTCGCCAGCGATGCCGGTGCGAGGGTCGTGTCGCTGTATTTTAGGAGATCCGCGGCAATGTGGGCCTCTCGGGCCGCAGCGCGATCGATCGCTTCCTGATATGGATCCGGGCCGAAATGCCGAATCGCGATCATCGCGAGATTCAGCAGGGCGCCAAGGACGCATGCCAGGATGCCCATGGCCATCACCGCTTCAAGGAGCGATGCTCCCGATTCGCCCGATCTCACACTATCCGAGTGTACCCGAATGCATCGGCTAGGGGACGCGGCGACTCGCCCACCGCATCAACGGCCGCTCGAAGAGATAGGTGATGAGTGCGGCGACCGCGATGCTGACAGCGAACGTTACGAGCGTGTATTGCCAACCCCAGCCGAGGTTTCCGTGCGCGTCGCCGGCGTATGGCGGAACGTGAAGGCGCAGCAGCTCGCGTGCGACGATCTGGTGATAGAGATAGAGATTGTACGAGACGAATGCCAGAAAGCGCAGGGGCGCGTTTGCGAAGATGCGTCCAAACCCCGGCGGACTCCAGAGCAATCCTAACGCGATGATGCCGAAGACGATCCCGAAGAGCGGCCGCCAATCGATCTGCCACACGAACGGCCATTGATCGGCCGCGCGATTGTCGTAGAGGTTCGCGAGCAGCGCCGCTAGGAGTGCGAAGCCGGCCAACGATACGGCGGGCCAAAGCGCCGAACGCCGGCCGCTCCGGTGCGCTTTCGGATAGCGCACGAAGGCCCACGCCGCGAGCATCCCGCAGGCAAAGATATCGAGGTAACCGGGGAGATTTTCTTCAAGCAGCTCGAACGACGTGTGCAAGCAGCAGCGTGCCGCCAACGTGCGCCACGCAAGCGAGAGTGCGATCATCGCGCCGGCCGTCAGGAAGGGTCGTCGAGAGAAGCACCACCACACGATCGGGAAGATGCAGTAAAACTCGACTTCGACCGCGAGCGTCCACAACACGCCGTTGATCGATCCGTACGTCTGCTGCCACCACGTATGGACGAACAGCAGATGCGCGACCACGTCGCGCCAAACGTGCCCGTCTCCTTGGGTTTGCGCGTAGCCGATGGCGTAGGCTATCGCGATCGACAGAGCGTACGACGGAACGATTTTCGCGAATCGCCGATACGCAAAATGTCCCCAGGTCGGGCGCGGCGTGCCGAGCAAGCGCGAGCGTACGAACGGATATGCGATCACGAAGCCGCTCAAAAAAAAGAAGAGATGAACGCCGATAAAGCCCGTCTCGGGAACGAACTCAAGCCACGGAAAGGGTGCGGGCAGCCACGATATCTCCCAAACGTGGTACCACAGGACCAGCAGAACCGCGATACCGCGCAGTCCATCCAGCACGTCGAGACGCCGCTCCGCTTGCCCGGTCACCGCCGCTTCATGCGCAGCCCCCGGCCCGATACCCTGCCGAGATTGTATTACATGCTTGACACAAACCACGCGTTTGTATTAGCCTATCGGTACAAAAGAGGGGCGACTGAAAGGATAGGATCGTGACGGCATTTGAGCGGGATTTTATGTCCGTATTCTTACTGCTCTTCGGCGGGGGAATGCTGTTTACGGGGCCGAGCGCGGGTGTGGGCTCGTTGCCTTGGATGCGCATTGCGAGTGCCGCGATCGATGCGGACCGGCTTCGACGTGCGGTAGACGCGCGAAAGATTGCTGAAGGACCGGCTGTTCCGTACGGCAGATACGCGGGAATCTGGTTTCTGCTGCTGGCTCCGGTAACGTATTTCACGGCGCTTCCTCCGGCAGTTGCGTACGCCCTCGCGGTACTTGGTCTGGCAACGAGCATGGCAATCGGATTCGTATGTTTGCGCCGGGCCTATCGAAGGCGGATCGCAAGTTTGCGCGTTCGCTCCCCATGGCCGCTGCCTCCCGGGCTGATGGTAGCCATGTATGTGGCGGCCGTCTCGCCGTTGGCGTACGTAACTCGGTCCCACGATGCGCTCGCCGCCGTGCTGATTTCGGTGAGTGCTGCGGTCATGTTGGTGCTCGCATCTCGCGTTGCTTCCCTACCACCGCTTCTGATCGGGGATGACGTCGTGGTCGAGGAGGCAGTGGACGAACACATTCGCACCTCGCGCGCGGTGGGATTGATCTCGCTTGCCGGAGCCACCCTCTACGTATTTGCAAGCTTTACGGGGATGGGTGTCGAGCCGCTTCACCGGAGCGTCTTTGCGATCGAATTGTGTGCCTGGGTCGGTTCCTCCGTATGGCTCTTTAGAACGATGCGCCGGCCGATGAACCTGCGAGCGTAGAGGCGATGCAGTTAGCGATCGCGCTCGACCTCCAACTGGATACACCCCCGTTCGCGCAGATCGTCGAGCAAATCCAATCGTACATTGAGGGCGGAGCCTTGGCACCGAATGCGCCGTTACCGACGGTACGCCAATTGGCGCGCGATCTGGGGATCGCCCCGAACACGGTTGCGCGTGCGTATTTGGAACTGCAGGACGCCGGCTGGCTCGTCGGCGACGGGCGACGGGGAACGCGCGTAGCATCGCGCGTCCCCCTACAGGCCCGGCGTTCGCGCGCGCATGCGTTGGGCGAAGCCGTCGGTCGTTTTGTCGATGGAATGCGCCGCCGCGGCTATACGCTGCCGGAGATCGCCGCAGCCGTCGGAGATATCCGCGAGTGAACGGCTATAGCAAGCTGTCCTCCCACTTGGCCGGCGATCGAGCCTGCGGCCCGCGCGGATCGCCGAGCGCCCTTGGCGATCACGAAGCCGCTCAAAATGCTTGGCGATAGGATGACGGAGTTCTGCTCCCGTAGATAGCCGCGGGCGGCTCGCTGCCGTCGTTCTGAAACGGGTGATACGTGTCCGAATTTTTTCGCGATGCTACCGCAATGACGCTGGTACTATTTGGCGCGGTTTTGCTGAGTCGCGGGCGGATTCCGCTGACGCGCGGACAACTGGGAATTCCTCACGACGAATCCGGCGATGCCGACCGAATCGAGAGCGCGATTGCGGGCCGCCGTGCGGCAGAGGGCTTGGACGCACCTAATGCGAGCTGGCTCGGACTGTGGGCATTCGTCCTCGCAGCCGTCACTTTTGGAACGCCGATAACGCCCGTTCTTTCGTATGCGTTATTTGGATTAGGCGCGACCACAATTGCGACATACGTTTTCGCGCGTCTTCGCCGGATCTATCCAAGAGGCTCTGTGGGATTGGCCGATCGTCCTTCGTGGTATCCGCGGTGGGTCAAGTTAGGACTGTTCGTTGCGGCCGCTTTGCCGCTCGTTTACGTTACGCAGCCGCGGTACGCGTTGGCTGCGATCATTGCGACGATGAGCTTTGAGTGGCTCCTCGTGCTCGCGTCGGCCGTGGCTTCGTTGCCGCTGATGCTGACGGGCAGCGACCCGGCGCTAGACGCATCTTTTGATGACCGCATCCGAATGGTGCGCGTCACATCGCTCGTTGTTCTTGCCGCAGGTCTGCTTCTCACCTTTGTTGCCTTTATGCCAACGCAACCCGCGTCCACCTATGTGGGCGTCTGCGCGGTGGCATTTGTTGCGTTTTTCTGGACGTACTCTTGGCATAGTACGAACCGGCGCAGTCCCCTCCGCCCTTGCAGTGACGCCCCTTGACAACGCTGGCCCTCCTGTGGTTGCATAGCCGAAACATGCAGCACGCACCCGATTACGCCTACGCATATTATTTTAGCCGTCCCGTCGGGCCGGTTGGATTGGCGTTTGCATAGCGAGGAGCGAGTGAGTCAGATAGCGATGCGAGCCCCTGCCGACCGGCGGGGGCTCGCTGCATTTCCGGGCAACAACGAGGAGAACACGAGTGATCAAAGCGGTATTTCAAGGGGTCGATGGGGCGTACTCGCAACTGGCACTGGCGCACGCGCTGCGCGAACGCGGTATCGAGGCGCAGATCGAAGGCGTGGCCAGCTATCGCCATCTAGCGACCGCCGTTGCGAGCGGGCGTGCGGACGTCGGCATATTACCGCTGGAAAACGCGATCGTGGGTACGGTGCGCGAGGGCTACGATTTGCTCGCGGAGTACGTGCTTGCGCCGCTAGCCGAAGTCCTGTGGCGTACGGACCACCGTTTGCTCGGCGTGCCGGGCGCGACCCTAAGAGACGTGCGCGAAGTGCTGGCCCATCCGCTGGTTATCGCGGAATGCGGGACGTTTCTCGCGACATTGCCGCACGCTCGGGCGATTCCGTGCGAAGACACGGGCGTCGCGGCTCGAGAGGTTGCGCGGGGCGGCAATCCGGCCATCACCTCGCTCGGCCCGTCGGCGGCTGCGGCATTCTACCATCTCGATGAGTTGGCCGAACACTGCGCCGACGACCCCGGGACGTACTCGCGGTTTGTGATCTTCGGCACCGATGCGGCGGGTGCGTGGAATGATGGCCTCGCGCGGCCACGGAAGACGTCGCTGATTCTCTCGGTCGCGAATCGCGCCGGAACGCTGGCGAACACGTTGACGCAGCTCGCGCAGCGCGGCGTCAACGTCAGTAAGCTCGAATCGAAGCCACGCCTGGGTCATAGTGACGAGCACACGTTCTACATCGACGTTGAAGGCGATCTTCACGACGAGGTGCTGCGAGAAGCCGTGGCGCGTATGCAACGCGAGGCGAAGACGCTCGTGGCCCTGGGGAGTTACGACGCGCATGTAGGCGCGCCGGCTGGAGCGAATGCGGCGCCGGCACCGATAT
>Ga0207416_1003747_pt1 | contig 14051 bp, 11 predicted proteins | sample PaiPotPPM11metaG_FD_184107 | JGI IMG/M metagenome (GOLD analysis project Ga0207416, IMG submission 184107) | Iron sulfur acid spring bacterial and archeal communities from Banff, Canada, to study Microbial Dark Matter (Phase II) - Paint Pots PPM... ...
GGTGGGGAGTAGGGGGTGGGGTGAGATGTGGAGCGTGGAGCGTGAAGGGCGGCCTGCCGCCTCGGTTCTTACCGGGCGGCTGATTGTTCCGCTATCTTTTTCACATGTTGCAGGACGCGCTGGTGAATTCGGTGCAGGATGGCGTCCGTCCAAAACTGCCAATAAGCGGCCGGCCAGAGCTGATTCTGGTACCACGTTGTGCCCTCCAGTCGGGCCCGGCCGCCGGCAAGCGGCACCAGCCGGAACTCGCCGCGCACGGTGCGGAAGTAGCTCCGGGAGAGGTGAGGCGGGACACTTGCATGGGAACGGAACGGCATCCACTCGGTCATGGCCATCGGCTGCGCGGCGACGGTAAAGGCCAGCCGGTTTGGGGCGTCCCAGTCAGTAATCGGTTCGATGAAGTTCCCAGTTGAAAACTCACAGTGCCGAACGGCGCCGACTCCCGTGCCCGTAATCTCCGCGCCGATGGGATAGGCAATGCCGTGCCGGAAGTACCAGGCACGCGGAGGAGCAAGCGGGGGGAAGGCAAGCACGGCGCGCCAAACGGCCGCGGGCGCCGCGTCCACCTCGACGGCGGTGGTCACGGCTTCGACTTGGGGCGTGGCAGGCGCGGTGCGCTCCACTCCCATAATGCCCGGCACCGCCAGCCAGACGAGCGCCAGTGCACCATAGCCACCATGCATGAGCCTTTGTTCCCACGCCTCACGGCGCAACCCCAAGGCGAATGCGGCCCCCAAGGCGGTCAGCCCGCCAGCCACCGGCGTCGCCATGAGCAGGCAGATGAGGCCTTCCCACCCCAGCAAGAGCAGCAGCGAACCGAGTGCAAGGGCGGAGATTTGGCTCACCATCTGGCACTCGCGCATCGTCCGCTGCCGATGTGCCGTGTGCAGCCACGTTGCGGCAAAGCCAATCGCAAAGGGAAGCGCGACGAACAAACCCCAGCCGTAAAACTCCATCCACAAGATTCCGATTGCGGTAAGAGCAGCTCCAATCGCGACCGTAATGCCGACCACCACCGCCCCGGACATTTCTGCACTGCCGGTGGCATTTGCTTCGGGTTGAGCCGGCGTTATCTCGCGACGTGGCAAGACGGAGAGCGTCACGAAGAGCACCACGTTCCCGAACGGGACTAAAAACAGCAGGGCCGTCCGCAATGGCCATCCCGCATCCCGCATGCGCCGCAATGTGAGGGTCAGGCCCACCCACATGAACGGCAGGGCAAGCGCCGCCATGGCCAGCAGAAAGGCGCGGCCACGGGGCTCTCCATACAGCGCCAACCCAATCGGATCGGGCGCATGCCAGTAGTCCCAGACCGTCCAGGTGACGTGAAACGCGGCCGCCAGAAGGCGATCGGCGAGCACCTTGACGAGGACCAACAGGACTCCCAGCAATGCGTAAGGGCCGCGGGACAGCGTTCCATCCAGGCGGAAGAGAAGGCGGCGATCCATGGCACGCTCCAGCCAGCGGGCTGATTATAGGACGCGAGCGCGCAGACCTTTCCACTTTCCACTTTTGCCTTTTCGCTCCCGCCGCGCCGTACACTGAAGCCGCGATGTCGGAAGCTTCCGCCCTCTCGATCGTGCAGACGCTGCGCGCCGCCAAGTTCCAGGCGCTCTGGGCGGGGGGCTGCGTGCGCGACCGGCTGCTGGGGCGCGCGGCGCAGGACTACGACGTTGCCACCGACGCGCATCCCGAGACGGTGATGCGCCTGTTTCCGCAACACCTCGCCGTCGGCGCCCACTTCGGCGTGGTGCTGGTCCAACACGCGGACGGCAGCCGGACCGAGGTCGCGACCTTCCGCACCGAGCAGAGCTATTCCGATGCCCGGCACCCCGATGCCGTCGCTTACGCGACACGTCCGGAGGATGACGTGGCGCGGCGCGATTTCACCATCAACGGCCTGCTCTACGACCCAATCTCCGACCGCGTGCTCGATTTCGTCGGCGGCGAGCGGGACCTGCAACAAGGAATCGTCCGCGCCATCGGCGACCCGCAGCGGCGCTTCCACGAGGACCGCCTGCGCATGTTGCGCGCGGTGCGCTTCGCCGCCCGCTTGGACTTCGCCATCGAGCCCGCCACGGCGGCGGCCATCCGCGCGCTGGCCGCCACGCTCCCGGTGGTCAGCCGCGAGCGCATCCGCGACGAGATCCTGAAAATGCTGACCGAGGGCGGGGCGCGGCGCGCCTTCGAGCTTCTCGACACGCTGGGCCTGCTGACCGTCGTGCTGCCCGAGGTGGCCGCCATGCAAGGGGTGGCGCAGCCGCCGCAGTATCACCCCGAGGGCGACGTCTGGACGCACACCCTGATGATGCTCGCCGAGCTGCCCGCCGGCTGCTCGCCAACCCTCGCCCTGGGCGTGCTGCTGCATGACGTCGGCAAGCCCCCGACCTTCCGCGTGGCGCCCGACCGCATCCGCTTCGACCGGCACGCCGCCATCGGCGCGCGCATGGCGGCGGCGATCGCGGAACGACTGCGGCTGCCGCGCGAGCAAGGCGAGCGCGTGGCCGCCCTGGTCGAGCACCACCTGCGCTTCGCCGACGCGCCGCAGATGCGCCGCAGCACGCTCAAGCGCTTCCTGCGCATGCCGCACTTCGACGAGCACCTCGAGCTGCACCGCCTCGACTGCCGCAACAGCCACGGCGATCTCCGGCTTTACGACTTCGTCCGGCAGCAGTTGGGCGAGATCCCGGAAGCCGAGATGCGCCCGCCGCGCCTCGTCACCGGCGAGGACCTGCTGGCGCTGGGCTACCCCCCCGGCCCGCGCTACCGCGAGATCCTCGACGCCGTGGAAGAAGCGCAACTGGAAGGCACGCTGGTGACCCGTGAAGCCGCGCTGCGGCTGGTGGCGGAGCGGTTTCCGAAGGGTTGTTAGTTGTTGGTTGTTGGATTTTGGCGCACGCAAAGCGGACCGACGGGCACCGTTCGCATGTCTTCATCCGCAACCTAACCACCAAAATCCAACACCGAAGTACGCCCCCCCAGGACCGCAGCAGTGCAAGTGTCGCAGCAATGCTTCTTGGCGTTCTGGCGGGTGGCGTCAGCCAACTGCGCGGGCGTGCCACCCTACCCGCAAGACCCCGGGGGAGCCCGCACACAACGCACGACGTTTGTTTGTTGCGTTTCTAGCAAATCCGAACCAGCGCCGTGATCACGCAACGGGAATCACTTCCGGGCTTGGGCGAGTGAACATATACCGCCGCCTTCTAAATCAAATTCGGCTTCCCACATACTCCCGGGTCGATCACGGTGCAGCCAGTCGGATACGTTACACCGGTACAAACCGCCATTGAACCGTCTGCCGTCCGCGGCCAGAAAGCTGTCGCACTGATAGGTATTGCCGTCTACTTTCCGACAACTGATGAACACTCCGTTGTTGGACAGCATGGCCCCGGGCGGCACTCCCTTCGGCACCGGGGATGGACACGGCATGAGCCGAATCCCGTTGACCAGGTAAATGGCGGTGTAGTCCGTAGACGAAATCGCGGGTACCGTGGTCGGGATTGTGTAACCAGGATGGCAGTACACGCCGCTCATCATGACCATATGACTGCCTTCGTTGTACACAGTGCACGCCAAGGTGTTCCTCTCCACATTGGTTCTGCACTCGAAGAAGTTTCCACCGTCCACACCGCCCGCCCAGACCGCTGAGGTTGGGACCCCTTCAGGGCGTGGGTGGGACTTAGGTCGGCATCCCACTTGCAAGACGGTTAGAACCAGGCTCACTACCAGTACCTTGTCGACCATCATGACAATTTAAGTTGCGCGCTCTTCCGCGCGACGTGGGGTGGCTCGATCAACGATGGCGTTCAGGCCGCGCAATCCAACAACTAAAATCTAACAACCGCTTCCGCCACCGCCTTGGCGAAGTACGTGATGATGACATCCGCCCCGGCCCGTGCGATGGCGAGCAGGCTCTCGTCGCGGATGCGCTCGCCGTCGATCCAGCCGCGCTCGGCGGCGGCCACGATCATGCTGTACTCCCCGGAGACCTGGTAGGCGGCCAGCGGCACGTCGAAGCGCTGGCGCGCGGCGCGCAGGATATCGAGGCAGGGAAGCGCGGGTTTAACCATCAGGATATCGGCGCCCTCGGCAAGATCGAGTTCCATCTCGCGCAGCGCCTCGCGCCCGTTGGCGAGGTCCATCTGGTAGCCGGCGCGATCGCCCTGCTGCGGCGTCGAGGCGGCGGCCTCGCGGAAGGGTCCGTAAAAGCCGCAGGCGAACTTGGCGGCGTAGGCCATGATCGGCATGTCGGGGAAGCCGGCGGCGTCAAGCGCGACGCGCAACGCGGCGACACGGCCGTCCATCATGTCGCTCGGGGCGACCAGGTCCGCCCCAGCGCGGGCGTGCGAGACCGCGATGCGGGCCAGCAACTCGAGGCTGGGATCATTGCGGACGGCGCCCGAGGCGTCGAGCACGCCACAGTGGCCGTGACTGGTGTACTCGCACAGGCAGACGTCGGTGAAGACCTGCAGGGCCGGCAGGTGGCGCTTCAGCGCCCGCGTCGCCTGCTGGACCATACCGTCCTCGGCCCAGGCGCCCGAGCCTTGCGCGTCCTTGGACTCCGGCAGCCCAAAGAGCAGCACCGCCGGGATGCCGAGGTCGTGGACGGCGCGACACTCCTCGACCAGGCGGTCCACCGACCAGTGGAAGTTCCCCGGCATGGAGGCGATCTCCTGCCGGACGCCCGTACCGGGAACCACGAAGAGCGGGTAGACGAGCTGCTCGCGGCGCAGCCGCGTCTCGCGCACCATGGCGCGCAGGGCGGGATTCTGGCGCAGCCGTCGCGGCCGGTGCGTGGGAAACATACGAACCCGATGATGGCGGAGGGGAAGGCGGCAGGTCAAACGGTTGTCGCGCGCCGGTTGACGGTTGTTGCTATGCGCACGGAGGCATTGGACCGGGTTTTTGGGCCCGGGATGCGTTCGCCCCGTTAGGGGCGGCGGCTGATAGCCGGGGGCGAGCCGCCCCCCCCCGCAGGCGAAATCCCCGGTTCCCCCTGGCCCTTCGCCCCTCGGCCCTCGTCTTCCTCACCCCTCGTCGGCTTCCTGCTCAGGATCCCGCTCGGGGCGGGGAAGCTCCGGCTCGTCGGAGACGATCTTGACGCGCGCCACGGGCTCCATGCTCTGCAGGCTGCGGTGCACCACCTCGTCCTCCGGCCGTTCGCCCATGCCGGGACCGGGCTCGTTCTGCCAGGAGGTCGGATCGTCGGGCGTGTTGGTGGCGGTGCGGACCAGCTCGCCCGAGATGGGAGGCGCCGGCGTCAGTGGCACCTCTACACCGAGCGGCCGCTCGGCGGACCGCACCGGTCCGCCTGCTGCTTTTGCACGCAGCGGGGCACCACGCGCTGGCCCGGATGGGGCGGCAGGTTTTGACCACTTCATGCGCGGGTTGGATGCACCGCGTCGCCTCTCAGTGTCCCAGCGCGTGCAGCACTTCGAAGTACGTGCGGAACCCCGCGCGGAACGTGGAGGCGTGCCATTGCAGTCGTCCCCCGGCACGGCTCACCCCGCCGGGCAACGCGCTGGCCGGCTGCATCGGGTTGCGCAGCTCCATCTCCCACATTTCGGACCCGGCGAGAGTCAATGGCGCGATCGTGGCGCGCGCCGCAAACCCCGCAGCCGCCGCCTGACTGACCTGTTGCTCGGCGCGGTCAAGAGGCTGGAGCGCCATGCGACCGTCGGGCAGAAGCTCCTTGGTGGCCGCGCACTTTGCTCCCATGCCCCAGGCCTGCGCCTCCTCGCAGGTGCCCTCGTCGCCGCTCAACGCCACCACCGGCACGCCGTAGCTGCCGGCCAACGACGCCAACATGGCAACTTCTCCGACTTCGCGACCGTTAATCCGCACCCGGTCGCGGCTGACGAAGGTGTGCGGTAAAAACCCGTGGCCGCCGGAGGCGACATGGTAGGCCAGCATCACCAGCGCCTGGGGGTGATAGCGCGCAAAGATCTCGTCCACCTCCGCCTGCGGGTGCGAGGCCTCCAGCGCATGCGGCGCCAACCAGACGAGGTCGGCGGGGAGCAGGTCGCGGGCGACGTTGGCGCCGCGAAAATGGCTGTCGCTGAACAATATTGTTCCCGCTCCGGCCTGCAGTACGCCGTGCAGCGCGGCGTTCACCTCGCGGGTCAGCAGCGCCCGCCCGTAAACGTCATGCGCCGCGCTGTCGTACAACAAGGCCGGATCCGCAATCCCCATCGTGCCTTCCATGTCGGCGATCACCAAAACGTTCGGTTTGGGCGCAGCCGCGTGGACCTGCACTGTCAAGAACAAACACACTGACGACAAAACAGCGTGGCGGAAAAGGCGTGGCATAGGAGTGAGCTCTTTTTCACGCAACCGTTACGGAGGCGGCTGCGTCCATGTCGGTAGTCTATGGTGCAGGCGGGTATGTACGAAGCCCCGGCGACTGATCGGTGCGATCCAAATTTTCTGTTTTGCGAAGTTCCGCCTCACGAGTAAGGTCAATGGTGCCAAGCAACATGCTGCAATCGGAAGTCGGGAAACCGGCTCCGCCGCCCGAGGGTTGCAGCAGCCTTCGATCAGGCCCGTTACGCTGCCCGACGCCCTGTTTGCGTCCTGCCGAGCTCCGCATTTCGCTCATCCCTTGCATTCTTTCCACCCGTCTGTCGCATCGAAACGGGTGGGTGTCTCTCGCCTTTCCAGGCGCGGGAGTGGCCGTAAGTAACTGACAACAATGGGTGTTGAAACCATGCAGAAACTTGGATTTGCTTCGATTGAGCCGGTACGGAACTCGCGACCGCCCCGACCTACGCAGAAAACACCCGCTTTCGGCGTCACCATTCAGGATGTCGCCGTGATTTCCGGGTATTCCACCGCCACGGTCTCGCGTGTCATCAGCGGACGCGGCTATGTGCGCGGTACGACAGCAGAGCTGATCCGTGCCGCAGCCGATCGTCTCGGCTATCAGCCGGATCAGGCTGCGCAGGCATTGGCGGAGCGTTCCGCCCAGGCCCGCCGCCGTCGCGCCCACGCCCGACAGCGGCTCAGCGCCTAAGTTGCCCGAGACGCGTTGTCGCCTTTGAGGAACGACGCACCCCTGTTGCCGCTTGGGAGGCGCCGTCACGCACGTGGCGGCAGACGAGCGGGAGCATCAAAGAGGACGCTGAGGGGCGTCCTCTTTTTTTGGGTTCGTCGTTTGTGGTTCCTGCCGGCGCGTTGGCCTCAGTCACCCGCGCCATCCACCCTCGCCATCCACCCGCGCCATCGTCCGAGGGGGTTGGCCACGGGTCGGGTGTCGGCCAGAACCCGGGTAAGGGGAATGCGAGCAACGGGAGCGCCGGGGCGATGGAGCCCCCAGCGCCCGCTTGGAGGTGCGGGAGGGGAAGCCCCGCGTAGCCGACGCGCCAGCGTCCCAGCTATGATACGAAGGCCCGCTATGGGCGCGTTTATGGCTGAAACCCGCACTTTGGTGTCCTTGGTTGCTCCGCCCGCAATTCCCACCGCGCAACGCTGGGCGCTCGGGGAGGTCGAACGGCTCTACCGCCAGCCGCTACTGCCCCTGCTCGAACAGGCGCATGACGTCCATCGTCGGGCGCACCCTGAGCCTGAGGTGCAACTCTGCCAGTTACTCTCCATCAAGACCGGGGGATGCCCGGAGGACTGCGGCTACTGCCCGCAAAGCGCCCATTACGACACCGGACTGGCCGCCGAAAAGCTGCTCGATACCGGACACGTGCTTGAGGTGGCGCGCCAAGCCAGGAACGAGGGCGCCACGCGCTTCTGCATGGGCGCCGCCTGGCGCTCCGCCCCCGCCGCCGGCAGGGCAGAGTTCGAACAGGTGCTGGAGATGGTACGCGGCGTCTCCTCGCTCGGCTTGGAGGTCTGCTGCACGCTGGGCATGCTCAACGCCACGCAGGCCGCCGCGCTGGCTGCCGCCGGACTGACCGCCTATAACCACAACCTCGACACCTCGCCGGAGTTCTACGGCAAGGTGATCTCGACGCGGACCTACCAGGATCGCCTGGACACGCTGGAGCATGTGCGCCAGGCCGGCATCTCCGTCTGTTGCGGCGGCATCCTCGGCATGGGCGAGCAGGAGAGCGACCGCATCCGCCTGCTGCACGTCTTGGCCAACCTGCCGACCCCACCCGAGAGCGTGCCGATCAACGCCTTGGTCGCGGTGGCCGGGACGCCCTTGGCCGACCAGCCGCCGGTGGACGCCTTTGATTTCGTGCGCGCCATCGCCACCGCCCGCATTCTCATGCCGCAGAGCAAGGTGCGGCTCAGCGCCGGACGCCTGGCGCTCTCCAAGGAGGCGCAGGCACTGTGCTTCTACGCCGGCGCCAACTCGATCTTCCTCGGCGAGAAGCTGCTCACCACGCCCAACCCCGAGACGGCGGCCGATCACGCCCTGCTACAAACCTTGGGCCTGCTCCCCGAGCCGCCCGCTGCAAAACCCGTGAGTCCCGCCCCGCCGACCTTGGAGGCCGCTCTGGCCGCGGAACTTGGGGCGCTCGAAGCGCGGAGCCGGCGCCGCCGTCTTCGACCGCCCGCGGGCGAAGACTTCTGTTCCAACGACTACCTCGGCCTGAGTCGCCACCCGGCCATACGCGCCGCCGTGGCGCGCGCTGCGCAGAGCGATCTGCCGCTCGGTTCCACCGGCTCGCGCCTGGTGCGCGGTGATCAGCCGGAGTGGAGCGCGCTCGAGGCCCGTTTTGCCCGCTTTCGCGGCAGCAAGGCCGCCCTGTTCTTCTCCTCCGGCTATGCGGCCAATCTGGCCGTGCTGAGCACGCTGATCCGCCGCGAAGATCTGGTGTTTTCCGACGCCCTGAACCACGCCAGCCTGATTGACGGCATGCGTCTGAGCGGCGCCGAGCGCGTCATCCTGCCGCATCTGGATGTGGTGGCCTGGCAAAAGATCCTACGGCAGCGTGTCGCGCCACGCCGCCGGGCGTTTCTGGTCATTGAGTCCATCTACAGCATGGCTGGCGACCGTGCCCCCTTGCCCGAGATCGTCGCCCTCTGCCGCGAACTCGGGGTCGAACTGATCGTGGATGAAGCGCATGCCACCGGCCTGTGCGGGCCGAACGGCGAGGGCGCTCTGGTCGAGGCCGGACTGCCCACCGCGGCGCTCGCCAGCTTGCACCCCTGCGGCAAGGCCTTGGGGGCCGCGGGCGGCTTCGTTGCCTGCTCAAACATCGTGCGCGAGTACCTCATCAACCGCGCCCGCCCGTTCATCTTCTCGACCGCTCCGCCACCGTTGCTGGCGGTACAACTCGACGCCGCGCTTGATGTGCTTGTGCAGGAACCGTGGCGCCGCGAGCGTCTATGGGCCAACGCCCGTGCGCTCGCCGCGCAACTGACCGCCGGCGGCCTGCTGCAGACGTCCACCCCCACGCCCATCCTGGCCGTACGCCTGGGTGCCGATGCGCGCGCCGTCGCGGTCGCCGAGCGCCTGGCTGCACAAGGCTTCGACGTGCGTGCCATCCGCCCGCCCAGTGTTCCGGAAGGCGAAGCCCAGCTGCGCCTCACGGTGAGCGCCACTCACGACACGGCCAGCATCCAGCGCTTCGGCGAGGCGGTCGTGGCGGCGGTGGGAGAAGCGAGGAACGTGGTAGAGGGTGGGGCGGAAAGCGTGGAGGATTGGGCATAGTGCGGGGCGGGTAGAATCGCTCAGTGGTCAGCCGGGTGTTGGACATTGGATGTTGAACGGCAACCGCCTTTGTTCACGCGTCATGCTGTGCCCTCAACGCCCCACGCTCCACCGATGAAATGCCTTCCTCTCCCGCCCAACGCGGCCTGTTCATCACCGGCACCGACACCGGCATCGGCAAGACGGTGGTCGCGGCCGTGCTCACGCTGGCGCTTGAAGCTGCTTACTGGAAACCGATTCAAGCCGGCGATGCCCCCTCGACCGACCGCGCCGACATGGCACGCTGGACCGGGCTGCCGCCCGAGCGCCTGCTGCCCGAACGACACCTCTTTTCTCTCCCCGCTTCGCCCCATCTCGCCGCTGCCCGGGCCGGCCGAAGGATCGAGGTGAATACCATCCAACTGCCCGCCTGCGACCGCCTGTTGGTGGTCGAGGGGGCGGGCGGGGTGCTCGCGCCCCTGAGCGCGACGACTTTCATGGCCGATCTCATGGTGCACTTCGGCCTGCCGGTGGTGCTGGTGGCGCGCACGCAACTCGGCACGCTCAACCACACGTTGCTCAGCCTCGAAGCGTTGCGACGGCGCGGGCTGGAGGTAAGTACCGTGGTGCTGCACGGCGAGCCGCACCCCGAGAACGCGCAGGCCATCGCCGGCATGGGGCACGTCACCGTGCAGCACCTGCCGTGGCTCCCCACCTTGGATCCCATCACCCTGCAACAAGCCGCGCCGCCATTCACCGCGGCGCGCGCACGCCTGCTCGGAGGGGCCGTTTGATGAACTCCCTCGCCGAACGCGACCGCCGCGTTCTCTGGCATCCCTACACGCAAATGCAGGAGGCGCCGCTGCCGATCGCCATTGCGCGCGCCGCGGACGCAACGCTGTACGACACCGAGGGCCGTCCCTATCTCGACGCCATCTCCTCCTGGTGGGTCACGCTACATGGCCACGCCCACCCGCATATCGCTGCCGCCATCGCCCGCCAGGCGCGCGAGCTGGAACAGGTGATCTTTGCCGGCTTCACCCACCGGCCGGCGGTGGAATTAGCCGAGCGACTGGTCGCGATCCTGCCCGCGGGACTGGACCGCATCTTCTACTCCGATAACGGCTCGACCGCCGTCGAGGTGGCGCTGAAGATGGCGGTGCAGTACTGGCGCAACCTGGGTCGGCCGGAGCGCACCGGCTTTATCGCGCTCGAACACGCCTACCACGGCGACACGCTGGGCGCGATGGCGGTCAGCGAGCGCTCCCTCTTTACCCAGGCCTTCGAGCCCTTGCTGTTTCCCGTACATCGCACCCACACCGCCTACTGCCACCGTTGTCCTGTCGGCAAGGTGCGCGCCACTTGTGCCATCGAGTGCCTGGGGCAGCTTGAGAACCATCTCTCGGCCCACGCCACCACCACCGCCGCGGTCATCGTCGAACCCCTGTTGCAGGCAGCGGGCGGCATGATCATGCAGCCCCGCGAGTTCCTGCAGGGTGTCGCCCGCCTCTGCCGCGCGCACGGCGTGCTGCTGATCGTGGATGAAGTGCTGACCGGATTCGGACGCACCGGGACGATGTTCGCCTGCCAGCAGGCCGACGTTCACCCCGACATCCTGTGCATGGCCAAGGGTCTCACCGCCGGCTTCCTGCCCATGGCCGCCACCGCCTGCACGGCTGAGGTCTACGCCGCATTTCTCAGTGATGACCGGCAGAAAACGTTTTTTCACGGGCACTCGTTCACCGCCAACCCGCTGGGCTGTGCCGCGGCGCTGGCGAGCTTGGAGGTCTTTGCACAAGAGCCGGTGATGGAACGCATCGCGGCCCTGAGCGCGCATCAGGCGCAGCGCGCGGCGGCATTGCAGGGACACGCGCGCGTGGCCGACGTCCGCACCATCGGGACGGTGGCGGCACTCGAGCTCCACGCCGAGGGCGGCTACCTCGCCGCGGCCGGACCGCGTCTGCACCGCTTTGCGCTCGACCACGGCGTGCTGTTGCGCCCCTTGGGCGCGGTGGTCTACGTGCTGCCACCCTACTGCATGACCGGTGCCGAGCTGGACCAGGTCTGGGACGTGATCACGCTGGGTCTGAACGCGATGGAGGGCTGACCGTTGGCGGTCAGGCGCTGGCGCCCACAAACAAAAGCGGCGTCGGCGCTTGCGCGCCGACGCCGCTCAGTTGCCTCTCGATGAAATCTAGAGAACGTTGACGGCTTCGGCCATCAGGCCCTTGGGACCCTGCTTGACCTCGAACTCCACCGCCTGGCCTTCCATCAGCGAGCGGTAGCCGCTGCTCTCGATGGCGCTGTAATGGACGAATACATCCTCGCCGCTCTGGCGGGTGATGAATCCAAACCCCTTGGAATTATTGAACCACTTCACGGTGCCTTGCTCTTTCACTGAAAACTACCTCTACTTCGCAAGTATGCGTCTGAAAACACATGACTGACCGCGCCGACGCGCCGAAAGTAACACGCTCTCAAACTTGCAATGAGACTACCAGAAGAAGGTGCCGAAATCGTACCGGGAAATTTCGCCGGGCCCTCTTTTTCTTGTCACCGCGCGCCGAGGAAGAGCGCTGCTCGTCCCGACCCGCACGGGTCCACCGTCCCCCATTCACCGCCCGCGTCATTCCGCGCGCCGTGATTCCATCACTGCACCAGCGCCGTCACGATGCGATCCATGGTGGCGCGAATCATCGGGCCGGGTTCAGAGCTGTTGTTGACCAGGATCGAGAAGGCCAGCCGTTCGCCGCGCGCCGTCGTGGCATAGCCGCTCAACGCCCGCACATGTTCCAGCGTACCGGTCTTGGCGAGGATGCGCCCACGAACGTCGGCGTTCCGGAATCGCGAACCCAGGGAGCCGTCGCGGCCACCGATGGGCAGCAGGCTGCGCCATGTCGCCGCCTCCGGTTGCGCGTCCATGAAGGTCAGCAGGCGCACCACCGCCTCGGGCGCCACCAGGTTCTCGCGCGACATGCCCGAGCCGTCCCGGAAAAAATACTCCTGGGGCGGCACGCCGGCCTGCGTCAGAAAATCCGTGACCACCTGCCGTCCACCCGCCAACGAACCCTTGCCGACACGCAATTTGCCCAGCAGGCGAAACACCAGTTCCGCGTGCAGGTTTTGGCTGATCTTGTCCAGCAGTTGCAGATCCTGGCCCAGAGGAATCGAGTCGTGCGCCGCCAGCTCGACGCGTCCCCCCGCAGCGACGGGCTCGGTGCCGGGAAGGGGATGCGCCACGTCATGGCGGGCACGCGGGCGACCATAGACGAGGATGCCGCGGCGGGCGAGCGCCGCCTGCAACAGGCGTGCCGCGAAGAGGGCTGGATCTGTGACCGCAACCGCCGTGTGCTCAATCGCACTCCCCTGCGGAATCGTGCCCCAGACCTCAATGTCTTCGCTGCCGAGACGGCGCTCGAGCTCGATGTCGCGCGCGCCTCCGGCCGCCACCGTCTGCAGCCGGTTGATCACGTTTCCCACTCCCTGCCAGGGGTCGAAACGCAGCACCGCCGTGTCGCCCACGCGCGCCGCGGGCGTCGCGTCGAGCAGCATCACGTTGTCGTTGATGGTCAACGCCGAGACCGGGGCGCCGTAGTCCCAAACGAGATCGTCCTGTGACCAGCCCTCGCCCCAGCGTTCGTCGGCGAAGTAGCTGTCGTCCCCGATGATGTCGCCTTCAACCACCTTGACGCCGCGTTGCTGGAGTTGATCGGCGAAGTTCTCAATCGCCTGGTCCGGCGGCAGGGCGGAAGCGGGCGCGGCAGGCGCGCCCGGTGGAGGCGGCGGTTGGTAGGGCCAGGTGCGGCCCGAGAGAGTGGGGTCGCCGCGGCCGACTAGCACCAAGTCGCCGGCAATGCGACCTTGGGAATCGGGCGCCGCCGCAGCCTCAACGCTCGTATGGAAGCGGTAGTCGGGGCCAAGCAAATGCAGCGCCGCCGCCGTCGTGAAGAGTTTCGTGTTCGACGCTGGAGTGAACAGCCGCTCCGCGTTATAGGCGTAGAGCGTGCGCTTCTGATCGAGAGAGTAGACCGCAACACCCCAGAAGCTTTGTGCCGGACCGGGCTCGCGCAGAATGGCGTCCACCGGTCGCGCCCACCCCGGCGTGGCTGCTGAGGGTGCGGCCGGCGGCGCTCCGGCAGCGGAGAGCAGCGCGACACAGAGGGAAATGAAAAACGCAGTTAAGGCGAAGCGCGGATGGCGGACGGGCGAGAAGCGACGCATGGTGGGAATTCTAGACGCATGTCAAGTTTTCCCTTGCTCGCTGTCTGCCTGACCGGCGCCGTCGCCTGCTTTGCCGCTTTCCGCAGCCGGGGTTGCCAGCACCGCTTCGGGCTCCCGCAACATGGCCAGATCCGTTGCATGAAGTGCCTGCGCGTCTTCGCCATCGAGGCCACGCCGCAAGGGGAGTGGCGTATCTCCCGCCGCGCGAAGGCGGTCGGGGGTGAGGTGTAGGGGGTGGGGG
>Ga0207416_1003749_pt1 | contig 14034 bp, 20 predicted proteins | sample PaiPotPPM11metaG_FD_184107 | JGI IMG/M metagenome (GOLD analysis project Ga0207416, IMG submission 184107) | Iron sulfur acid spring bacterial and archeal communities from Banff, Canada, to study Microbial Dark Matter (Phase II) - Paint Pots PPM... ...
AGAAGAAGGTGAAGTTCACTGCCCTCTTTTCAAAGAGCGCCGCAATCAACTGGCTCTCTGCCGCGAGACTCTGCCTGTTTGGGGCTCGCGATGTATGGTTCGTGGTGGGACTGCCGGTATTCCTGTCTCAACTCGGCTGGACGTTCACGGGGGTCGGCGCTTTCATCGCCCTTTGGTTCGTCGGCTATGGCATCATTCAGGCATTTGTTCCAGACATCCTTCGCTCCGTTGGGAGGGAGAAGGTCGATGGACCTGCAGCGCAACATTGGGCCGTTATTCTGCTGATCGTTCCTCTCGGATTGATTGGCGCACTTCGCGCCGGTCTCAACCCGAGCACCTCGCTGATGATTGGGCTTGCCGTTTTCGCGGTTGTGTTCGCGATCAACTCAGCAGTGCATTCTTACTTGGTGCTTGCTTATACGGATGAGGACAGCGTTGCGCTCAACGTCGGATTCTATTACATGGCCAATGCGGGAGGCCGACTTCTCGGGACCTTGCTGTCGGGACTCATCTTCCAACGCGCCGGATTCAAAGGCTGCCTTTGGGGATCCGCAGGCATGATCTTACTGGCCGCGATCATTTCGCTCGAACTGCCACGTGGCAACCCTGTTCAACTCAGTATGGCTGTAGAAGGAGCCGAGTAGAGAACGCTATTTGCTGTCTCGCTTTGCGCTGTAGCGGTGATCTTGGGCTGAACAGGGTTGATCGAGCGAGGGAACATCTGGCTTCGGAAACAGATCGAGCATTAGGTTACGGGTAGGTTCGGATGAGGGCAAGCGCAGGTCCAGGTTCGTCTTTGCAGAAGGACCGAGGATTAGCCTACTGGCTATGGTTGACGGTGAAGTTGACGCTTGGGCTGTCGCAAATGGCTGGCGCAATTATCACGCTGATCCTCTATGTAAAAGAAGGTCCAACCCCAACTGTAATGAAGCTGTTTATCGCAGGTATTACGTTGACGACAATCAGTATTGTCTTGTTCAAGGTTTTCCGCTGGAACCCTGTAGACCGCAGAGACGAACGGTAAAGTTGGCGATGACAACTGCAAATTAGGTCTACGTCGTCGATCAATTTCCCCGTTCCTTGCATGAATGGGAATTCCCCCACAACTTCACGCGGTCTTGGCTGCGCGCAAATCCGCCTTTACGCTGACGGCAGGTTTCTTCTTGGTGCCCTTAGCGATGCCCTGCGAGACCGCCTTCTCGACCGCACCTTCGGTGACGCCCTTCTTCACGGCCTTCCGAACTGCCTTTTCGATCTTTCTGACTGCTTTGGTCTGCTTTTTAGCCATTGTTCAGTCCCTCAGAAGCGAAGATAACCTGCAATTGGGAATTGTACACGTCCCTTCCCTTGTGCTGGCCTTCGCGTCTGGCAGACGCGTCGCGCTGAACTTGCTGCGCCGCTGGGTGGCCCTTGGGAACCTCTGCTGCGCTTTCGCATTGCGCTGTCCTCCGACACGTTTCAGCAATCCTATGCAGTCGATTGCGAGAAGGCCGCAGCGGTCTAGCTACCACCCAGACCCGAGGGCGGGGGAGCCTTCCGGAAAGCTGTGTGCTTGCCGAAAGGGGGTTCTCTCGGAGGCGGCGGGCCATTTGAATCCACAGACTATGACTCAAACATCGTCAACTCGTCCGCCGCTGCCTGTATCTCTTTGAGAACGGCGGCCAAATCGCCAAGAGCCTGCTTCCTGCGTTCGGAGGACTGTGAGAAGGCGATGATCGCTTGGAGACTGGGCAGCACGTTCGATTGTGAGACCAAAGGCGAACTGGCCGGTCGGATCGGTTGGGTTATCCGTCAAGATCAGGCCGCAAATATCGGCTGGATTGATGATGGTGGAGGTGATGGCCCCGGTCAAGGCGTGCGGGGATCGGCTCACGCTGGATGATCTCCGATCTTCTCTCTTTCGTTGGTGGCTTACGCCGCCTTCGCTGAATCGCGGCGGCGGCGTGCCTGTTTCGCAAGTAGCCCGGGATCAATCGAGATGGGAGCGGATCTGCCGGACTCGGCATTGTAAAAGGCGCCTTGGTGGTCGAGCACCCCGTACCGCACTAGGCGGGTCATCATCGACAGCGCGCTGGTGGCGAGTACGTTGTTGACGAAGGGCTCCTGCCGTTCCAAGGCTTCAGCAGCCGAGCAACTTGGCAGTGAGCCTTCACCGAGTGAGGTGTCCATGATCGAAGGAAACAACTCCGTGACGGTACGGAGGCGTGTTCTGCTCTGCCGATTTACGTCATTGAGGGGCTGTCCGATTACAAACTGGCCGTTGCTGGCATTGTTCCCAATGTCGAGCCAGTAGGCCACCCGGCGCCATGGCCCGGTCTTAGTGTTGAATGCTTCATGCATCTCTTGACGTGCCGCACGGGTGTCGACGCAACTGATCACGAAATCAATCGTGGAGTCATAGCCATTGTTCGCGACGTTGTTCTTTGCGTCTTTGCTGAAGAACGTCTCGTCCGACCGCCACGAGAGTCCGTGAAAGAGATTGACGCGATTGATGAGAATGGTGGCCTTGTTCTGGCCGATGTCCGCTGACCCAAAGGGTTGACGTACACAGTTGGTGGGGGAGACGGTGTCGGCATCCATTACGGTGACCTGAAGACCATCGACAAAACCCCACGCGATGAGAGCATGATGCAGGTAGGGAAGGCCGAAGAGGACGGCGCTGCCGTTTCCCCCGCAACCAATCAGGAGGACACGAAAGCCGCGCCGGCCGCGTTGACCGGCATCCGGCATCTGGTGTGAGATCTTCATGTGCTACTCCTTGAATGGCAGGGCTAAACGGTTGTGCGTTGTTAGGCCGCGCGAGGCAGGTCAACGGGTTCTTTTGAGCCCGCATCACTGCTCTCTTGCTTTGTGGGGTCCGCGATTGCGACCAGGATGGCCGTTGCGGTTTGCTGGATCAGGGCAAGGCTGGCCATGAGAAGGTCTGCATCGCCGTTGTAGAGGCCTATATAGTCCGCTGCCGCTCCGTTGGTGGAAAGGCCAAGTGCAGAGCAGACTACGAACGCCACAGCCTCTGCTTCGGTTTCCCGAACGGTTTTGGTGGTGTTCTTGCGGCGGTCGCCCTTGTGAAGACGCTCGTGACTCAGCTCATGGACAAGTACAGAGAGGGTTTCCGCTTCGGACATCCCTGATTTGACAACGATTTTGCCGCCGTAGGATCGGCCATCTGCGCTCATCGCGGCGTCGCCGTACTCGAGCGTGATGCCAGATGCGGCAACGTGCTTGACCAGGCGCGCGAGGTGGGCCGTGGCATCACCTTCGACGTGGTTGGAGCGGAGATCGGGCATGGCATCGCCTTCGGTCTGCGCCTCATCGAAAACGTAGACGGGACGGAAGGAGACATACTGCCTCGGTTCCTCGGAGATACTGACAATCTTGCCGTCCGCCTTTGCCTTGGCGGTCCGCACCATTGGTGCCATTATCATGATTCCGTGCTGGCCTTTCGACACTGACCTGCCGAACGTTTTCCACGTATGGAACCCGGCGACTCGCGTGGCATACGGATTCTGGCAGAAGATGAGCATGGTGTTGGTGAAGCTGTATTTGCGGAAGCGGCCCATTGCTTCGAGGTAGCTCTTGAGCACTTCGGTCTTGCCTTCTTGGAGCGCAGCGATGAGCTGCGCAGACGCGGCGGCAACAGCCTCGGCGATCGTGGATTTCTTGTCGGTGGCCATAATGATCCTCAATTTTGATGAATTCAAAACTGGCGGGGGTGATATCCCCCGCCTGCAGCACATTCCTACCCCTGAGCCTTGAAGAGCACGAGTGCCTCGCCGAAGGGCAGTGCATTGAGCAGTACGTCGATGTTCCACTTCTCACAAAGTAGAGGGTGAGCGAGGTGTGCAGCGAGTACCTTCGCGGTGAGCGCCTTCGACTGGAAAATGCCCTTCGTGCCCTTCTTGGTGTAGATGACGCGTTTTGAGAGCGCACTGCGGAGGTCCTTCTCGATCAGAAACTGAGTCAAGAGCTCATCGACCAGGTGCTCAGCGGTCTGCTTGTACTCGACGGTCTTGCCGTCGCCGCCGCCCAAGTCGAGCTTTGCCAGAGGGAGCGTGGCGGCGTAGTCGTTGATCTGCTTTTCGAGGGTAAAAGGATTCACCATCGTCGGACCACCGGTGCCGTGGTTCTGGGCCGTGCCAGCCTTCTTGCCGTCCACGTAGATGGTGGCGGTGAAGCAGGCTGTCTCTTCGGAACCAGATGCGAAGTATTTGACGTTGCGAAGTTCGATCTTCAATGTAGCTCCTCTGGGGCAAAACGCAGAAAGCCCCGACATAATCGCCGGGGCCGCGCATCGCGCATTACTGTAGCTGTCAGACCTTCAGAAACTTAGCCAAGGTCTCTTTGGCATCGCGCAGGTGTTCGACAGGAAACTTCTTCTTGCCAATGAGCGATAGCCAGAGGCCCATGAAGCCGCCTGGGTGCTTCGTAAGGCCCGTGTGAGCATTGGCGTGGGTGAATTCGCTCTCAAAGAAAGAAGCTTCCCATCGAGGCAATGATTTCACTGACGCTTCACGCGGGGCCTTCGTACTTCCGAGACAGACGCTGCCATTGTCACTCACGTTCCAATAGGGAGCGACGTACATCGGCGTATCCGGCGTCGGCCGCTTGCTCTCCGCCAGCGCGCGAATATCCAACGAACCGGCGTGGGCACGCAGGACAAGCGCCGGCTGGGGAAATCTCTTCCCTGAGAGTTGCTCAAGTTCCGCACCTCTGTCCGTGGCGTAGAACATCGGGCGCGTCGTCGCTGGCGTCCACCATACAATGGTTTCCTGAGTTCTCATCAGAACGTTCTCTGGCAGGAACTCGCTTGGCAGTGAGCCTCGCAGTTGTTGGATCAGCGTGATGATGTCCGACTCCCCGAGGGGGGAGCCGGGCTCAACCGAAGGAACGCCTGTCGCACTCAGTTTGACGTGGTGCTTCGTTACGAACGCAGTGGCCGGGACTCCACCCATGTTTCGATCACTACTATAGACAAGCAGCGCTTCACGCAGCTCGAAGCTCGCCGTGGATTTCAGATTTATGTGTGTGTCCAAGGCTTTCTCTCCGTTTCTCGAACAGTTTGCTTAGTTTGACGATCTGGCGATTGACCATGACGAAACCTCGGACCCTTTCCAGAACCCTTCTGACGTCTTTCTTGTCAGCCGGGTCGAAGGTGTTGATCCAAGTCGGTGCGTGGCTGCATTCGTTCATGCCGCCCGCCTCGTCATCGAACGCCTGCCCAATCGCGTCGCGCTTGCCGAAGGCAAGAACCCAAGTGGGAAGCGGCATGTCGTCCCAATTTCCCTCGAAGTCTCGGGGTGATTGGGTGTCTTTGGTCTGTGGAACGGAATCCATTGCGAGAACAGCCTCGATCCATTCGGCGTACCGGCCATGCCTGTGCTTTGCGAGCAGGGCCTTGGCCGAGCGGTACTCTTTCCGCTCGAGGTGCTTGACACACTCCGGGATTGACGCGTCGAGATCAGGGAAATCGATGTCGTGTTCCTTTAGGTATTGATCAAATGCCTCTTGCGTTATGTCCCCTTGGCACTCAATATCCTGCTCAAGGTTCTCTTTCCAATTGTCCAGATAGTAGCGTGTGCGTTCCAGGTCGTAGACGTCCATCCACTGATTCATTGTTCCGATCATTAGGAGGTAGAACGCGCGGCCGAGACCGGCATGCTCTTTCTCGAGCAGTTCCAATTCGTCACCTACGACAATGAAGCCGCAGCCATCAGGTGTATCCAGCAGGATGTAGAGTCTGCCATCGGCGGGCTTCGCTTCGTTGTCAAGCGCCTCGATAATAGCCAGGTCAACATCAGTCTCGCCATTCATTTCATCGGCTCCGATTTCTGAGAGCCACGCGCCAATCGAATCGCGAATAAACGCAGATGTATTGGAGTTGTGGCGCTCCCAGAGTTCAGCCGTACCGAGGCCCAACTCGACGAGCGTACGCGCCAGCGTGAGGGTATTATCGTCGCCCGTGGTGTGCGTGTAGGAAGTTGGGATTGAAGTTAGGAAGGGAAGCACGAGGCCCGGCGACTGCCGGGCTACGGTCATTGCAGCCAGGGAAGCAAGGCGCTCGGCGTTGGGATCGATGTTTCGTTGTATCGGTGTCGCGCCAACACGGACGCGACGACTTGGGATGCTTTTTGCGTCTTTTCGCATTGAACGAACCTCGCAATCATTTGCTCATTGGGCGTCCGCTCCTGCCGGCAGAGACGTTGTAACTCTGCCAGCAGGAACTTGCGCGTTTTTGGATCCGACTTTCGAAGCGTGGCGGCCATCGGCTTAGCCTTTGTGTCCCACTGATCCGCTGAAGGTCACCTTGTGTTCAGTACCGGTGATTTCCTCTTCAAAGGAAGCGTTGTTGAGTTCGGGGTAGATGCCCGCGTAGTGAGTCCGCACCTCTTCAATTGAGAGTGCGGGGTTCGGGTCGGCGAGCTTGCGCCCAGAGCTATAGAACGTTCTGGGAAGTGCAACTGTCTTCAGTGCCATGGAAGGCTCCTTCTGGTGGCAAAATTGTTTGTCGTGGGCAGATCCACGGATGGGGTGTTTGAGCACCGACATCCCGTGGAGTGCTTTGGGGGGAAGAAGCCTATGCAGCGACGGATTGCGTTTCGGTGTCCGGAAACGCCTCACGCATGATCTCCGCTTCGTCGTCTGCGCGAGTGTCGAACATGCTGGGCGCTGCGGCGGCGGCGGCAACCTTGAGTGTCGCGGCCTTGGCTGTGGTTTTGGCGGGTATCGGTGCTACGGCCGCAACTGCTGCGACCGTTGGCACCACATCCTGGGCTACCTCGGCTACCTCATCGTCCTCGGCTTCGTCCTCTTCAGACTCATCCTCGCCCTCTGTGTCCGCTGCTGCTGGCTCTGGCTCCGGTGTAGACGCCTCGGCGGTGACTGCCGCGACCGTTGCCGGGGCATCGAACAGGCTCGGCGGCTCCGGTGCCTTCACCGGCTCAACCTTGACGGGCGCTTTGTAGCCGCTACCGCCAACCTTTGCCGTCTTCTTGGCTTCGGCAACCTTCTTTGCAGCCTCGCCTTTTACCTCTTTGAGTGTGACTTCCATGCCAGCCTTGACCTGGGCGAGCGAGTTCTCCAGCGTCATGTGCGCGGCGGTGTAGCTGACGATTGCAGCGGGGAGTTCGATGTCGAGCTCTTCGGCGGTTCCCTCGACGACGAACGGCTGGGACAGTTCCTTGACATCGTCCTTGCCGGTGGGGCGGGGGGTGATGGTGACGCGGATTAGCTCGTCGGCAACGGACGTGACTGTGAGGATCAAACTGCGCTTCGATAGCAATGGTGCGAGTTCTTTGAACATGGTGGGGTCCTTGTTTTGCGGGGGATGAACTACGAAAGGCGACCCGATTGGGTCGCCTTGGCTGAAACAAACAGAATTTGGTTCTACATAAACGATGTGGACGCTACTGTACTTGCAGCCTCGCCCACCTAGCGGATAGAACACATGCTAATGCCGCATGTCCAGCCGTCACAACTCCAATTTCGAGGCCCTTACATCCGTAGCCAAGGGAGTTTGCGTCCAATTCAATTCGCATATTGCTCCTCTACTATGCTTGTGCTTTGGCTGCTGCTGCCGCAAATTCACGGTTGAGTTTTGTGATCTCGCGCCGGAAGCTCGCCAAGCTGCCCTCGGGAACATAGAGACTCAATCCGTCCGGAGTAGGCAGGTTGCCGACGTAGCCCTTCATGTTCCACCAAAGCTGCTCGACTTTGACTCCATGCAGCATCACGTTGAACCTCTTGGTTGTTTCCATCATTTCGCACCCTTGGCGGGTTTCAATCAGTTCGACCGCTGGCTTTGCCATGGAATTCCTTGTTCGGGGCTCGGTTGAGATTCAGACGTTGGGTTCTCGGCTTGGGACTCCGGGTGCTTCGCCTCGGGATGCGCTTTTTCAAGCCCGCATTCGAAGCAGTAGCCATTGCCCGCAAGATCGTTGTACGCATGGCTTGCGGTCGCGCGTGCCGCCTTCTCCTTGCGGATATGGGGTGCATGGAGACCGGGGTGGTGAACGGTATACGTCCGGTCGTCGTGGCGCTTGCCGGGGACCGCCGCGCTAAGCGCCAACGTGTCCCAGAAACCTGGGGAGCCATCCGCTTTGCAGAATTGGCAGCAGCATCCACCACCGGGGCTTGCGCGCCACAGTTCAACGGGTAAGGGAATAAAGATGGCGTCCTTGAATCGGGTGATCGGGAGGGAGGGAATCAGGCATGCGCCTGTGGGTAATGAATTGACAACGGTATTCACTTGTTCTCCAGGGCCGCTGAGGAATATTCATCTGCCGCGGCGCGTAGTTCCGAAACGGGAAAGTCGTAAACGAATGGCGCGTACTCGCCCACTCGTCGCAGTTCTGCTCGTTCTCCACGATTGCTATGGATGTACAGGCGGCGAATCTGATATGTGGATCCGCTAGCAAGCCCAGTGACAGGGCTGAGATGGTTCACGTTCTGAAATAGCTTCATTGGACCTCCAGAAATGGCCTCGCTAGGCGACCTGATTGAGCTAATGGGGGGTAAAGGCGTCTGTCCGAAATAGAATAGAGTGGGCCGCAAGTTACTGATAAATAGAGGCATTTACAACTTTTGGGGGATCATTAACAGACGGTAAATGACCGTAAGCTATCTGAGGTGGTGCACGACGCTAGGGAGACGGATCATCAAAGACAAGCGAATAATCCTTGCAGGCCCTCAGACGACCTTCCGCGCCGGAGTAGCGCGCGTTCTCTCGCTAGAGCACGACATGCAGATTGTTGCCCAGTGCCAGGAACACACAGAAATTCGGGTTGCAGTCGAGACGCTTAAGCCATCGGCCCTGATTGTTTCGCTACGGATACTCTGCGACCATCCAGACTTGCTTCATCCACTCAAAGAGGCCGCCATAGGAGTAATTGTCGTTGCACCCACCCCTGAACAGATACCCGCTGAGATTGCAAAGCATCTCCATGGGACAATCTCACGTGACATCTCCGTAGACGATCTCGTACATTCCGTTCGGCACGTGTCTCGCGGACACCGGGATAGCCAAAGCCTCCTACATAGTGCCATTGCCCCTGTTGAATCAGACCTGATTGGTGTTTGCGTCCGCAATCGCCTCACTCGAAGGGAACTGCAAGTCGCCGGCTTGATTGCCATGGCGTGCAAAAATAGGGAAATTGCTAGTCGCCTCGGAACCAAGGAGCAGGTCGTCAAGAATTATGTGAGCAATCTTTTCGCCAAGTGTGGCGTCTCTGATCGCCTCGAATTGGCACTCTTCACACGGAACCACCCTAGCCTAGCGGAAGCCGCTGCGAGGGCGGGCACTCTCCTACCTACGAGAAGTGCCCACCTTGTGGCTCAGTAATCCGACTAGAAACAGTCCAGAAAGGCCATGAGGCGATTCTTAGGCTGGGTTCTCACGAGCTGCGCGGCGTAGCTGCCTGGGTAGCGCGGTACACCATCCACATAGATGGCGGCGGGGTCGCTCCACTGTTCGGGATACATACAGGTTGGCTGCGACGGAGGTTGGACCGCGGAGCAAAGGGTGCTGATCAGTTTCAAAAAGCCCATATCTATCCTGTCCTCTTTAAGCCCGGTTCACGCTGTCGCTCCTAACGGCAAGTTTGTCGGGGTTGAAATTACTAAACGCCGCGAGAGGGAACCCGTACAGCTTCCATCATGCCAGGGCCACGAACCACGTGTGAAGAAAGAAACTGTGAGCCCCAGCTAAGACATTTTTCGTACCAATTTTCATAGAATCCCTTCTTGCGGCATTATCGGCATGAGGGCAATCCCATGCCGATTCAGGCTGTTGTTTGTTGAAACGTCTGCTGAATTGCTGCTGTGCGGACGTTGGCGTCGATGACTTGGCCGACGTATTTCCGCCAAGCGCGATCCAGAGCAAAGTCCACAAGCGGGTGTTCCCAGTAGCAGACATCAGAGCTCGGCATCGTTCGGGCGATGAAGCTGTTTGGATCGGCAAAGAACGCGTGCATCTCGCTCAAGCTGAAGCCCGATGAAATGGCAATCTCGCGCAGTATGTCGCGGGTCGCCCAATCGCCGGGGGAGTAGATGGAATCGGTGTAGTCTAGCCGAACCTGCGCAGCACTGAGGACCTGTGAGTCCACTTCGCTGTAGAGGTCCTCGGCGGAACCGCTCCGGAAATCGCGCTCCAGGACTGTCATGGGGCGCTTTTTGCCGGTCACGGCACGAAGCCGGTTGGAATCCATCGAAATTTCGGTGAGGGGTGAGCACGCGTGAATCATGGCAACCATTCGCGGTGCGCGGAAGTTCTCACGGCCCATCCCCAGGAGGTGGATGCGGGCTGGTTTGACTCGACGGAGGAAGCGTGCGGCGTCCTCCTCGGAGGTCGCAGCCTTCTTCATCGTGAAGGCCGGAACGAGGGGGACCCCAGCAACGGCCGTTGCCTCTGCATAGAATTCCTCGTGGGTTCGAGCACCGACCTGGAGGGGAATGAGCACTTGCGCTCCCAGTTCTGCAAGCTGATGTAACTCAGGTCGATACAGGGCCAGTCGCTTGAGCGTCTCGTCCTGATCTCCAACGCAATCGGGGGCAACTACGCTGAGGCGGTCTCCCAATGTCTGGGCCACGCGAAGGTAGATCGCGAGGCGGCGGCGCCACTCGCGGGGGGTGATGCGGTTCACGATCTCCATGCGTTGAGTCGCCGGGGAGAATCGAGCCTCACTGAAGGCACCCGAATCCAGAAACACCGGACCTTGCGAGTGAAGGATTCCCTGAATTGCAGCCTCCCGCAAGTTCGATGCGGAAGCTCCAACGGGAACGCCGGCGAGAGCGAACCCGGCGATTTCACGAGCCTCATTGACGCCGGAGGCATAGGCAGTAAATTCCCTCATAGTGCCTCCGGTGGATCGTGACGCTGTCATGGACTACGGTTATCGCCGTGTGCGAACATGGGCAGGAGGGCTCATGTATGGCACAACTCGTACCGCCAACTCCGGTTGAAGTGTTCTACGTCTATCGCTGCTCCTGCGGCCATCGCGGTGAGCTTCATTTCGCCGACGATTCACACGACGGCGAGCTTGGAGTCTGCTCGGCCTGCGGCGATCCTGTCCGAATCGAGTGGGACGGTGGCGTCACGTTTCAAGCTTGACCGTCCGCTCCGCCGCGGTCACGCTACCGCTTCAATCTGACCTGGTATTCGCAAGGTGCAGCCCATCTCCGCCATGCAGTCAATAACTTCCTGACGCAGTTCGGGACGGTGTTGGATGATGTACAGCGCGACTTCTTTAGCACATCCGTTCGGGTTGTGGCGCGACACACGGGGGCAGAAATCGAGAACGCGAAAGACGTCAATCTTGCGAAGCTGCTCCACACTGTCTGCCGAGATGCGGATTGCATGCTCTTGAGCTGTCATAGGTTCCCTTGATTCTGGGAGACCCTGCTCCCTGTTTTAGGTAATTCGGATGCCAAGCAGTGAGGCAAATAGCATGGCCTGTGACGGGTCGACCCAGGCACCGCGAATATCCTGCGCGCTCAACTGCTGGATACAATCAATTTCGCCACCCGTTACAACGCTATTGAGCTAGTGAATTAGGTGCCGGGCGAGGGTCTCAAACGCATCTTTCGCGCCGAAGGCGTGCTCGGGATTCGAAGTTGCTCAAAAGCACCGGACTTTTCAGGCCGTACGGGGACTGCTTTCGGTTAGCCGCCCGCAGTTTGCGGGGGCTGTACAAACGGGGCCGCAGAAAATGGAATGGCTGCTAATCCACCGGCGGTCGCGCGACGTGATCGATAACCAGCACCTGCACTGGTCCTTTGGTCGACTCCAGCCTCAGGCCAAGCTGCTCTGGAATAGCTGTGAAGATTGACGGCCCTGAATTGCCTTCAACCGGTTGTGCTCCATCGCTGTTTCCTTGTGAGGGGGCAAGCATGTCGTCGGGCGTCCACTCCAAACTGAAGTCGTAGTTGCCTGTAAGGCCGGTCTTGTCGACGAAGGTGTGGCGTAGCTCCAACGACAGGGCGAACAGAAAGTAAGCCATGGTGGGGCCTTGAGCGACCAGTTTGCCGCGTCCCCAACTGAACCAGCCAGAACCGTTTTCGCGCTCCGGGTGTGTGGGGTCGGGCACGTGTTGCTTGAATTTTGGACCTCCCTTAGCAACTGTGACCACATAGACAGGTAGTTGCCTGGTTTCGACGTGGGTCGTTAGTTGGAACTGTTCGGCCAAGACTTGCCGGAACATGGAACGGCGATCCTTGGTCGAGAGCTTCGCGAGCTTTGCGACGTCCGGGCCAGCAACCTTGGCATGGATATCGAAACGGTCGGTCTTGGCCCAAGCTGGCTCGCCAAGCAGTCGATCTTCGTTCAGCTGATAGCTCTCCAGCAGTAGCATGTGAACGGTAACGTTCTCTGCGGCGAGGCCATCGGCATCTAGCCGTGCCCGGCTCATAGTGTCGGCGGTCTTGTTTGGCTTCACGGAAATTACATCGAACCGCGGAGGAGTGGTTGGCTCTGCATCGGCCCCTTGTGCCGGGATGGTGCCCTGCTGCGAAAGAGCGTCATTTGTCGCGAGAATCGCGAAGAAGAGGGCAGCAGCCAACTTCAGCCTGAAGCGCATCCTAAGTTTCTCCGTCGCTCTATGACTCTAGCCTTTAGACTCCACAAAACGGCAGGGGCATAGACCCAACGATAGGATAATTTTCGGCTGGTCGCCAATCCGGAAGTAAATCTGGTCTCGGCTGCACGACCTAGTTCGGTCGTAGTGGACGAAAAACCGTTTCGCAGGATGTTCAAGTGCCGCTAGTTTTCGGAGGGCTTTTCGGCGGAGTCGATGACGAGAACGTCGAGGGGCGCGGCGGAGGGTTCGAGCTTGAGGCCTAGTTGCTCTTGGAGGGCGGTGAAGATGGATGGGCCGTACTGTATGGAAGCGTCGACGGGTGCATTGTCTGGGGTCCAGTGCAACTCCATGTTGTAGTGGCCGGTGAGGCCGGTTCTGTCGAGGATGATCCGCCCGGCGGCGGATTGGAGTAACCCAGTAAGGCTGCTGGCCTGGCAACCTTTAGCAGTCAGAGATCCCGCTCCATTGCGGAATGTGCAATCGATGCCAAACCCGAGATTGCCGTCTACCAGAGTCGATTTATGGAGTCTTAGGCCATGCTTGTCCACTACAAGAAGGAAGACGGGGAACTCTCTTGACTCATGATGGATTTTCAGTTTCAGGCGGTCGGCGAGGAGAGGCTGGAGCATGTCTGCGCGTTGGCGGAAGGTGAGGTCCTTCACATTAGGGACCTGAGCGGGATCGAATTTTGCTTCGAGGTCGAACTTGGCGGAATCAATCCACGGTGGGCCGCCGAAGATGAGTTTGCCGTCGCGAACTCCGTACGCCAACTCGATCAGTTTGCGAAGCGAGACGTTCATTCCGGTGTAGCCGTCGGGGGTAGGCAGGAGTTGCCAGGCCTTGTCGGTAGCTGCGGTGGGCTTGATGGTAGCAACGTCAAAGGCGAAAGTCTGTCCGGCAGTGGCTTCTAACGTGCGGGCAGGTGGCGAAACATTCTGAGCGAACGCCGTCACGGCAACGAGAAGCGCGAGCACGGTAGCGCTGTAATTTATTCTGCGGACTGCGGGCATAAGTTCCACACGCGAAATTCTACAGAGCTCGCAACAAAAATGCTGCCGTGGGAAACTGAGATGGCTCGCGCTGACGGTTGACAGTGGGCGCCGGCCCGTCTCGCAACGGCGCAAAATAGAGGCACGAGGTCCGTTGATGCGAATTGTGATTCTGCTCTCGTTATGCTTTTTGAATTGGGAAGGGATACCCGCACAGCAAACAACTAGCCTGTTGCCGACGTTTTCGGTTGCTACAATCAAGCCGAGCGCGTCTGACGCCGTGGCCGTTACGCAGATTCGCGGCAATCGCTTTGCCACTGAAGGTACGACCTTCGTAGACGTATTCAAATATGCGTACAACGTGCATCCAGATCAGGTGGTGGGAGGACCGGAATGGCTACGGACACAGAAGTTCGATATTCTTGCCGACCCCGAGACTGAGAAGCGGCCGAGTTCGGATCAGATGAAGGCGATGG
>Ga0207416_1003750_pt1 | contig 14025 bp, 13 predicted proteins | sample PaiPotPPM11metaG_FD_184107 | JGI IMG/M metagenome (GOLD analysis project Ga0207416, IMG submission 184107) | Iron sulfur acid spring bacterial and archeal communities from Banff, Canada, to study Microbial Dark Matter (Phase II) - Paint Pots PPM... ...
CGGCGATGCCGCGCAAGATACCGGAAGCCGGGGAAGGGATCTCGGTGTCCACCTTGTCCGTCGAGACCTCAAGGAGGGGCTCGTCCGCCGTGACGTGCTCGCCCTCCTTCTTCAGCCAGCGCGTGACAGTGCCCTCGGTGACGCTCTCGCCGAGCTGGGGCATTACTACGGAGACCGACATGTTGGGGGTGACTCCTTAGGCGTGGAAGTGCAGTGGCTTGCCGGCGAGCGCCAAGTGCGCCTCGCCGATGATCTCCGACTGGGTCGGGTGCGGGTGGATCAGCGCGGCGACGTCGTCCGGCTCGGCGTCCCAGTTGAAGATGAGCTGCGCCTCGGCGATCAGCTCGCCAACCCGGCTGCCGACCAGGTGCACCCCGAGGACCCGCCCCGGCTGGCCGCCAGGCGTTGAAGGCGCCTCCGCGATCACCTTAGCCTGGCCCTGCGTCTGCAGGATGACGCTCTTGCCGTTACCGCCGAGCGGGTAGTTCACCTCGACCACGTTGATGCCGCGCGCCGCGGCCTGCGCCGAGGTGATACCGACGGAGGCGACCTCCGGGTCCGAATAGGTGATGCGCGGCACGCCGTCGTAGTCGATCGGCTTGACGTCGAGGCCGCCGAGCCGCTCGGCGACCAGGATGCCCTCGCCGAAGCCCACGTGGGCGAGCTGCGGCGTGTTGATCAGGTCGCCCACCGCCGAGATCGTCGGCACCGAGGTCCGGCACAGCGGGTCCACGTCCACGAAGCCGCGGGTGATGGCGACGCCGTTCTCCTCGTACCCGAGGTCGGCGGAGACGGGGCCCCGGCCGACGGCCACGAGCAGCAGCTCCGCGTCGAGTTCCTTGCCGCCGCCGAGCACCACGCGGACGCCCGAGTCGGTGTAGCTGACCGACTGGAACGGCGTGTCAAGCTCGAACTTGATGCCGCGCCGCCGGAAGACCCGCTGCAGCACCTTGGCGGACCCCTCGTCCTCGAGCGGCAGCAGCTGCGGCGCCATCTCGACGATCGTCACGTCGGCGCCGAACGACCGCCACACGGACGCGAACTCGACGCCGATCACCCCGCCGCCGAGGATGACCACCGAGGAAGGCACCCGGTCGAACTTCAGGGCGTCGTCCGAGGTGATGACCCGGACGCCGTCGAGCGTCAGGCCGGGAAGCGACCTCGGCACGGACCCGGTGGCGAGCACCACGTGGTCTCCGGTGTAGACCGCGCCGTTGACGGTGACCGAGGTCGGCGAGGTCAGCCGGCCGTCGCCGTAGATCGTGTCGATCTTCCGGCCGGCGATCGTCGACTGCAGGCCCTTCCACAGCCGCTCGACGACGCCCTGCTGGTAGGAGAGGACCGCGGGCATCTCGATGCCCTCGAACGCGGTCTTGATCCCGAACTTCTCGCTTTCCCGCGAGGAGTCCGCGACCTCCGCCGCGTGCAGCAGCGCCTTGGTCGGGATGCAGCCGCGGTGCAGGCAGGTGCCGCCTACCTTGTCCTTTTCGATCAGGGCCACGCGCTTGCCAAACTCCGCGGCGCGCAGCGCGCAGGCGTAGCCCCCGCTGCCGCCACCGAGAATGACGATGTCGTAATGGCCGCCCTCTGCCACGATAAACCCCTCTTCCGCTTACGCTCAGTGTCCCATCATGTCATTGCGGTTCTTTACGCGACGGGAAGTCGCCCGGCGGCCGCCTCCGCCGCGATCGCGATGAGCGACCGCACCGCGGCGCCCGTCCCGCCCTTGGGCGTGTAGCCGAACGGCGCCTTCTCGTTGAAGGCAGGCCCGGCGATGTCGAGGTGCGCCCAGGCGACGCCGTCCGGCACGAACTCCTTGAGGAACAGGCCTGCGACCAGCATGCCGCCCTCGCGGTCGCTGGAGACGTTGGCCATGTCGGCGACGGTGGAGTCGAGCCCCTTGCGCAGTTCCTCGGGGAACGGCATCGCCCAGGCGGGCTCGCCGGCCTCCCGCATGACCGCGGCGACTTCGGCGGCGACCTCGTCGGAGGATCCCATGACGCCCGTGGTGCGCCCGCCGAGCGCGACCGTCGCGGCCCCGGTCAGGGTGGCCACGTCGACGATCAGCGCGGGGCTGTCCTCGCCGGACCTGACGATGCCGTCGGCGAGCACAAGCCGGCCCTCCGCGTCGGTGTTGAGCACCTCGACGGTCTTGCCGCCGTAGATCGAGATGACGTCGGACGGCCGCTGCGCGCCGCCGCCAGGCATGTTCTCGGCGGCGCACAGGTAGCCCACGACGTTGACGGGAAGCCCGAGCTCGGCGACGGCCGTGGTGGCGGCGAGCACGGCGGCGGCGCCGCTCATGTCGCACTTCATCGTCTCCATCGACTTCGGCGGCTTGAGCGACAGGCCGCCCGAGTCGAACGTGATGCCCTTGCCGACGAACGCCACGGTCCGCTCCGCCTCGGGGTGCGCGTACGACATCCGGACGAGGCGCGGCGGCCGGCTCGACCCCTGGCCGACGCCGATGAGGCCGCCGTAGCCGGCGTCCCGCAGCGCCTGCTCGTCGAGGATCTCCACCGTGACCCCGGCCGGGGCGGCCTCTTCGGCCGCGGCCGCGAGCGCGGCGGGCGGCAGGTCGAGCGGCGAGGTGTTGACCAGGTCGCGCACCAGGTTGACCGCCTTGGCGATCACCTGGCCGCGGCGCACCGCGTCGGCGTTGCCCCGGCCGGTCAGCACGGTGACGGTCAGGTCGGGCGCGGGGGCCTGACGGTACTTGCGGAAGCTGTAGGCGCCGAGCAGCGCGCCGGTCGTGACGGCTTCCGCCTCGGCCGGGGTGAGCGCGGGCAGCGCCAGCGTGACAGTCTTGCCCGTCGTGGCGTCGTCGGTCGCGCCCGACTTCCCACTGGCCGATCGCAGCGCGGCGCCCGCGGCCCGGCGCAGCCGCTCCTGGTCGAAGGCGGCGCCTTCCTCGGGCGCGCCGCCGAGGCCGACCGCGAGCACGAGCTTGGCGGCCAGCTTGCCGCCGCCGGGGATCTTGGTGAGTTCCTCGGGTTCGCCGGTGGCGCCGAGCGCGGCGAGCACGTCGGCGAGGGTACCGCCGAGCGCCTCGTCCACCCCGGCGAGGCCGGGTGCGGCTGCCGGGCCGTCGGGGGACGGTATGACCCCGATGACAAGAACGTCGGCCTCGGCCGTCTCCGGCGCCGACTCACTGGTTGCAAGGGAGACTGTCACGAAGCCGATGTTATTGCACCCCGATACAAGCGGATGTCCCCCGGACCCGGTCGTGACCCACGGCACATACTTACGCTGTCAGGGCCGGGGCGGGAGCGTCAGCGCCGTTTACCTCCGGTTTGACCTCGGCGGGGAAGAGGTGGCAGCCCTCCGGGTCGAGCCGCAGCCCGACCGAGTCGCCCCGGTCCGCGCGGTGCCGGGCGAAGACGCCGGTCAGCCGGCCGAGTCCGGCCAGGTCGATGGCGTACTCGTAGCCGCGGCCGCGGAACGCCACGTCGGCGACCTTCCCGGTCAGGTGCGGGGTCTCGTCCGCCGACCGCAGCAGCAGGACGCCGGTCGGCCTGATGGCCAGCAGCGCGTCGTCACCAGCCTTCAGCGCCGCCACGTCGCCCGCCCCAGTGGCCCCAGTGGCCCCAGTGGCCGTCTCCGCCGCCCGCAGCGCCGGCAGTCGCACGCTGCCGTCCGCCCCGCCCTCGGCGGCCAGTTCGAGCGCGCCGTCGCCGGCCTGCCCCGTCACGCGCACGGCCAGCTCGCCCGCCAGCCCGGTGAAGCGGGCGACGAACGGCGTCGCCGGGTGGTGGTACACGTCTTCCGGCGTGCCCGACTGCACCAGCACGCCCTCCTCAAGCACCCCGATGTGGTCGGCCAGGGCGAACGCCTCGGCCTGGTCGTGGGTGATGTAGACGGTGGTCGCGCCCGCCTCGCGGACCAGGGAGGAGATCTCCACCCGCATCCGCTCGCGCAGGTCGGCGTCCAGGTTGGAGAGCGGCTCGTCGCAGAGGATCAGCCCGGTGTCCGCGATCAGCGCCCGGGCGAGCGCCACCCGCTGCTGCTGCCCGCCGGACAACTCGTTGGGGTAGCGCTTGGCGAACTCGGAAAGCCCGACCCGGTCGAGCATCGAAGCGGCGCGGACCCGGCACTCGGCGCGCGGCAGCCGGCGGCGGCGCAGGGCGAACGCGACGTTGTCGAGCGCGGTCATGTGCGGCCACAGGGCGTAATCCTGGAACACCATCGACAGGTCGCGCTGCTCCGGCGGCACGTGCGACCGGCCGTCCGCGACGACCTGCGAGCCGATGGTAAGCGAGCCGCTGTCGATTCGCTCGATGCCGGCCAGGCAGCGCAGCAGCGTCGTCTTCCCCGACCCGGACGGCCCGAGCAGCACCAGGAACGTCCCCGGCGCGACGTCGAGCGACACTGACTTCAGGGCCGGGACTGGCTTTCCGGCCACCACGGGAGCACCCGGGTACGTCTTGGTCAGCGAGAAAATAGAGATCGGCTCAGCCACGAACGGTCCCTCCAATGCGCCGCCACCCGGCCGGTGCGAACAGACGATAAGCCCCAAGCACGATGCCGACAACCGCGAACGCGATGAGGGAGGCGAGCACGGCCTGGGCCATGCCGACGCCGTAGTGGTAGTTGGACAGGTTGTCCTCGATGGAGATCGCGGCCGGCGGGGAGCCGGGCGCGTACAGCAGCTGCGACAGCGGCAGCTCAAGGAACACGCCGCAGAACGTGTACAGCCACGCCATGACGAGGGGGCGGGAGACGACCGGCAGCACGGCGCGGGCCCACGCGACGACCGCGCCGGCCCCGTGGGTGCGGGCCGCGTCGCGCAGCGACGCCTGCAGCTGGGACACCGAGCCGACGAGCACCCGGGCGTTGGTCGGCAGCGAGGAGGCGATGTACGCGATCACGAGCAGCTGCACGGTCTGGTACAGGTCGATGTGCAGCTTGGACATGATCGGCAGGTTGAACGCGAAGATGTAGCCGGCGCCGAACACCACGCCGGGCAGCGCCACCGAGGCGAGCAGCAGGTAGTCCATCGCGCCCGTGGCCGCGGTGCGCCGCTGGGACAGCAGCCGCGCGGCGATGAACCCGAGGAACACGGTGACGGTCGCGGTGATCACGCCGTAGACCATGGACCGCTCCAACGGGCCGAGCAGCCCGGACTGCTGGAACAGCGCGGTGTAGTTGCTGAACGTGAGCGAGAACGAGCTGCCGTAGTCGCCGAGCAGCGACCCGGACACCGCGCCGAACGCGGGGATGCCGAGCAGTACCAGGAAGAACAGGACGAGCAAGGTCGTGGCGCCGATGGCCTCGCGCGGCGACAGCCGCCGCCGCACCGCCTGCCGGGTCCGCCCGGACAAGATCTGGTACGACCGGCCGCGCAGCGCGCGGGCCTGGAGGAACAGCGGGACCGATACCGAGAGCACCAGCAGCCAGGACATGCCGGCGGCGAGCGGGAACGACGGCGGGAAGTTGCCGATCGCCGCGTACAGGGCGTAGGTCGCCAGCGTGAAGTTCGAGTTGTAGGCGAGGGTCGCGGCGACGCCGAAGTCTGAGATCGACTCGGCGAACCCGATCGCGAGCGCGGACATGATCGCGGGGGCGAGGATCGGGATGATCAGCCGCAGCGCGCCCCAGCGCGAAGCGCCGTGCACCCGCGCGGCGTCCTCGAACTCCTGCCCGAGTCCGCCAAGGGCGGCGCTGATGGCGAGGTAGGAGAACGGCACGCAGCGCAGCCCGAGCAGCAGCACGACCCCGAAGGGGCCCATGATCGCACTGGTCACCCACGGCCAGTCGAGCCCCATCCGGTACATGACCCCGTCCTGCTGGACCAGCCGCTCCCAGCCGGTGGCCGGCAGCCAGGACGGCAGGAGCAGCGCCAGCCACATGCCGCCGGAGACCCAGCGGCGCCCGGGCATCGTGGTGCGGGCGGCGAGCCAGGCGATGGGGAAGCCGATGCCGAGCCCGATGACCGCGGCCGTCGCGCACACCCACAGGGAGTTGACGATCGCGACGGCGGTCGACCCGGTCAGCGACTGCTGCAGGTAGGTCAGGGTGAACCACTGCGGCCCCTGGTCGAACAGGCGCGGCGAGACGCACAGCACCAGGAAGGCGAGGCAGGGCAGCAGGATGATGAGGCAGAGGATCAGCCAGAAGACCGGCAGGCCAAACCGTGCGGGCCGCAACGCGGCCCGCACGGCAGCCCGTGTTTGGGCACGTGTTTGCAGAGAGATCAACGGACGATGTTCGAGTCGAACCAGGTGTTGATGGTCGTCTCCTGCGTGCCCCAGGTGTAGGGGTCGACCGTCTGGGTCTTGACCGAGGCCAGCGAGGGCAGGGAGGACAGCGGGCTGACGCCGGTGAGGACCGGGTAGTACAGCGAGTCGCCGGTCGGGTCGCCGCTCTGCATGACCTTCTGGCCGGCGGGGGAGAGCACGTACTCGACGAACTGCTTGGCCTCGGCCTGCACCTGCGGCGAAGCGTTGGCGTCGATGCCGATCTGGGACGGCAGCAAGGTGGCCGGGTCCAGGTACTCAAGGCCGATGTTCTTGTCGGTGAACGTCGCGCCGATCGCCGCCGAGGACTGCACCAGCGCCAGGTTGATCTGGCCGTTGGTCAGCGCCTGCAGGGTCGGGCCGTTGGTCGGGTGGATGACCAGGCCGTTGGACTTCAGCGTGGAGAAGAACTTCTCGCCGGCCGAGACGCCGCCGAGGTAGTTCATCACGCCGGCGATCAGCGGGTAGGTCGGACCCGACTGGGACGGGTCGTTCATGCCGACCTGGCCCTTCCAGGTCGAGGACTCAAGCGCCTGGTAGGTGGTCGGCGGGCTCGTCACCTTCTGCTTGTTGTAGGCGATGATGCCCATCAGCGTGACGCCGGTCGGCACGTAGCTCTTGTCCTTCGGCTCCACCGACGTGCCGAGCGAGTTGAAGGAGACCGACGGTTCCCAGCCCTTGAGCAGCAGGCCCTGGGTGTCCAGGCCGGCGAACGCCTCGTCGCCGTCCGCCCAGAGCAGGCCCCACTTGGGGTTGTTCTTCGATGCCTCGATCTGGGTGAGCAGCGGGCCCGTCGAGTTGTCGTCGAGCTGCACGGGGATGCCGGTGGCCTTGGTGAAGGCCTTGGTCATCGCCGAGTCGTAGCCCTGCGCGGAGTAGACGACCAGGGGAACGACGGAACCGGAAGAGGAGGACGACGCCGACGACGAGGAGGACGCGGCGGCGGAGGACGTCGTGGAGGCGGACGCGGAAGTGCTCGATGAGCTCGACGAGCAGCCGGCCACCGCCAGGACGGACAGGGCAACAGCGCCGGAGACACCGGCTAGAAGGCGCACCCGAGTGCGCCATAGAGTGCTGTTCATGGACCCGAGTCTGCGGACCCGAGGCGTCCCAGAAGTGTCTTCCAGTTAGCCAGTCGGTGAACCGATCATCACAACCTGGGAATAACGCTAGTTACTTCTTAATTTTAACGGCTGTTAGTATTGAGAGCACGTGACCGGCGGGTAGGTTCCGCTGGGCGAGTCAACAGAAGCCGACAGAAGGCACAAGACGGCAAGGAGGTGCGGACAGATGGTCGCCGACCCGGGCGTCCTGTCACTGCCCCTCTGCCTCCTCGGCGTAGACCCGGGCAGCGTACGCCTCGAGCGACTGCTCGCACCGCTCGAGCGCCTGCTCGCAGGCCGCCCGCCCGCTGGCGCCGAAGACGTCCCGCTCGATGATCTTCGCGAACCAGTTTCGCAGCTTGACCAGGTCGACCTCGTTCTCCTCGAGTTCGGCGTAGGTGAAGTGGTTCTCGTCGTACTCTTTCTGGACTTGCCGCAGGAAGTCATCGCACTTGTCGACGATCTCCTCGTACTCGTCGTTGCGGGCCGCCTGGAACGAAGCGCGCACCTCGGACTCGCCGGCCAGCACGGAACAGGACATCAGCATGGCCGTACCGGACATGTCGGTGATCTCGCGCCGCAGCTTCCGCAGCGCCCGCTCGTTCGCGGTCGAAGCAGGCAGCGCCGCCACGGAGTTCTGCAGGTAGATCGCGCCAAGGGATTTGATCCGCCGCCACACGGTAGAGCGAAGCCGTGTCGGCTCCGGCGGTACGCGGTAGATAAGCAGCAGCCAGCTCCCCGAATCCGAACCATCCGTCCGGTCCTGATCAGTCGTCACCCGTTCATTGTGTCTGAACATGCCGAGGAGATTCATTGAATGCCCTCCCCTTGATCCTCACGGTCTTCGTCGCGTGCGTCGTCGAATCCATCGAGGCTCTCACCATCGTCCTGGCCACCGGCATCACCAGGGAGTGGAGATCCACCTTCCAGGGGATGGCGGCGGCGCTCGTCGCGCTCGCCGTGATCACCGCCGCGATCGGCCCGGCGATCGGCACCCTGCCGCTGACCCCGCTGCGCCTGGTCGTCGGCGCGCTGCTCGCGATATTCGGCCTGCAGTGGCTGCGCAAGGCCGTGCTGCGCGCGACCGGCTACAAGGCGCTGCACGACGAAGCGAGCGCCTACCTCAGAGAAGTCGCCGCCGCCGAGGCCGCGACCAAGGAGGCCAAGCGCGGCGTCACCGACTGGTACTCCTTCACCCTCGCGTTTAAAGGCGTCCTGCTTGAGGGCCTGGAGGTCGTCTTTATCGTGATCACGTTCGGCGACAACCAGAAGAACATCGGTGCCGCCGTCATCGGCGCCGCCGCCGCGGTCATCCTCGTCACCATCACCGGCATCCTGGTCAAGGCGCCGCTCACCAAGGTCCCCGAGAACTGGATGAAGTTCGCGGTGGGCGTCATGCTCACCAGCTTCGGCACGTTCTGGGGCGCCGAGGGCGCCGGCGTCGCGTGGCCGGGCAACGACGCCGCGCTGCTCGTCCTCGTCCCCGTCATGGCCCTCGTCGGCGCCGCCTGCATCTTCTGGTTGCGCTCACGCAAGCTCACCGCCGCCTCGCCCGCCAAGCAATCGGAGGTAGTCGGCTCATGAAGCACCTGAAGGCATTCGGCGCGTTCTGGTACGACTTCATCGTCGGCGACGACTGGCACGTCGCCGCCCTCGTGGTGATCGGCCTGGCCGTCACCGCGCTCCTCGCCCACGCGGCGAAGGTGAACGCCTGGTGGCTCCTGCCGGTCGTCGCCGTCGCCGCCCTGGTCTGGTCACTGCACCGCGCGACGGACTACCGCAAATAGCCCCCGGGGGGACGACCCCGTACCCCAAGGCCCGCTACCGAACGACTTGTGGCTCCGCCTTATCCGGTCCGGTTCCTCGGCTAAGCCCCCAGGAACCGGACCGGGAGCTCCGTCTCGATGACGCCGCCCTCGCCGTCCGGCTCGACCCGGTACCCCAGGCCGTCCGGCCGGTCGGAGGTCATCTCCGCGAGCGAGTCGTCGACGAAGTGGGCGCCGACCCCGTCGTCGCAGGCGAGTCCGCCGGGCAGCGCACCGTCCGCGACAAGGCGGTGGTACAGCGGCCGCCGCTCCGCCTCCGAGTGGTAGTGCGGGCAGAAGCTGCCCGGCAGCATGCCGAGCCCGTCGGTGTACGCACGAAGCGTGGCGCCGAACGAGTCCGTGGTACCGCCGTCGAACCAGCAGATGCCGCCGGCGGAAGAGCCGGCGAGCACGGTGCCCAGCTGCCAGGCCTTGCGCAGGATCTGGTCGATGCCGTGCACGCGCCACACCGCGACCATGTTGGCGACGGAACCGCCGCCGACGAAGATGATGTCCTGCGACAGCAGGAAGTCCTCGGGGTCTTCCACGTTCGGCATCGGGAACAGCGACAGGTGGCGCACCTCAGCGCGGGAGTTCGCGAGGTGGTCGTAGAACCGGAGATAGTAGGCGGGATCGTCGCCGACGGCCTGGTTCAGCACGCACAGCCGGGGCGTTGACTTGCCGCTCAGCCTGATCGCGTACTCAACGTGAAAAGGAGTCTTCTCGCGGGGCATAAGCATTCCGCCCCCGATAGCGACCACGTGCCGCCGTCCGTCTTCCGCCATGCCGTGACCGTATCGGCGATCGCGTACCGCTGCAAACAGTGTCAAGGGCCCGCAAAAGACGTACTATCGTGTTAAGACATTTCGCGACGTGGCGCAGACGGGCGGCGGCGACATCATGGCTGAATGGTGGTCGATCGAAGTCTTCTCGGGTGACAAGCTCCCCGCGAGCGGGTGGCGGTACGCCTACGAGGACGACCTTACCGAGGCGGCGATTACAAACGGGGCGCTCTATTACGAATGGCACGACACCGTGTACGGCGTGATCTTCGAGGTCCTCTTCCCGGGCGACGAGGAATGGGAGTCTTTCCGCGAGCTGCCCGCGGTGCGCGCGGCCCTCGACGGGGTGCCCGACCCGGTCAACGGCCTCCTCATCTACCGCGGCCGGGGCGGCGCGGCCGGCGGCACCAAGCCGCGCAAGCCGAAGCCCGCGCCGGGTGCCGCCGCCCTCGAACTCGAGGAGCCCAAGGAGGAACGGGGGCTCAGCAAGAAGCTGGCGCGGCGGCTCAAGTACAACGCCGCGCAGGTCGACGAGGTGCTGCGCGAACTCGGCAGCGAGCCGGACCGGATCGACGAGCCGGACCGGGGGGTGCCCGGACAGGGCGAGCCGGTATCGCGGGATATCGCCGCGTTTGACCGTTCTCGCACCGAGGGCGCGGATAGCTAGGCGTGGCTTTCGGCCACCTCACGGGTGAACCACGCCTCCGGACAAGGCAGGATGGAGGAATGACGGAAACCCGAGTCATGACGGAGGACCTGCGAGCGGCGATCGAGCGCAGCGGCTATTATCCCGGGCTGGTGACCGACGCCGTGTCCAGCGCCCTTGGACCCGAGCCGGTCACCGCGTTCTTCGCACACCATGATGCGATATTCGACCCAGGCATGGAGGTCCGCAGGCACATGACCGTGCTCGCGCTGACTCCGACCCGCCTGGTGTACTCGCACACTGACGAGCATCCCGCCGAGGAGCCGGAGGGCAGGCCCCGAGCCGAGACGTCCTCCGAGGCCATCAGGTTCTCCCGCGTGTCGTCGGTGTCGCTCACCCGGGTGGTGCCAGACCCCGCGACGTACGTGCCGGGCGTGACGATGCCGTCCGAGGTCATCTTGACGATCGGCTGGAACGTGCTGGCCCACCTGGAGCTCGAGCCCGCGCACTGCGGCGACGAGACCTGCGAGGCCGACCACGGGTACCTCGGTACGATCACCGCCGACGACCTGACGCTCCGGATCAGCGAGGCGGCGGACGGCGAGGACGCCGTACGTCAGCTGCTGAAGTTCGCCCGCGCGCTCAACGACGCCACCGCCGTCGCCGGGAGCTGATGACCTTGGCGCGCGAGCCCAGAACCAGCCCGATCGTGCCTTCCTACGGCGAGTCAAGCCTCGCCGACCTGTCCGCCTCGATCCTGGCCTCGCTCACCGGGGACGCCGCCGCGAACGTGCTCGGCCTGCCGGAGACCGGCCGTGCTTGCCTCCTCATCGTCGACGGGCTCGGCCTTGAGCCGCTGCGTGCGCACCAGGCGGCCGCGCCGTTCCTCGCGGAGCTCGCGTTCAACTCGCGGCCGCTGACCGCGGGCTTCCCGTCCACGACGGTGACCAGCCTGGGTTCGCTCGGCACCGGGCTCCCGCCCGCGGTGCACGGGCTGCTGGGCTACCAGGTCGCGCTCCCCGGCGAGGAACGGCTGCTCAACGGCCTGCGCTGGCCGAAGGACGTCGACCCGGTCTCCTGGCAGCCGCGGCCGACGATCTACGAGCTCGCGGCGGCGGACGGCGTGAGCACGGTGCACGTGGCACCGGGCGCGTTCCGGAACAGCGGCCTGACCAGGGCGACGCTGCGCGGCGCCGAGTACCGGGCGGCCAACTCGCTCGGCGCGCTCGCCACGCTGGCCGCCGACGCGCTCGGCGAATCCGACCGCGTGCTCGTTTCCGCCTACTACGGACAACTCGACGGCACCGGGCACGAGTACGGCGTGTCGTCGCCCGCCTGGGTCAACGAACTCGCGCACGTCGACAAGCTGGCCGAGCAGATCGCCGCGGGCCTGCCCTACGGCTCGGTGCTGTACGTGACCGCCGACCACGGCATGGTGAACGTCGGACCCGACGACCGGATCGACGCCGACGAGGAGGACTCGCCGCTGCGTGACGGCGTGGCGCTGCTCGGCGGCGAGGCGCGGGCCAGGCACGTGTACGCGCGGCCGGGCGCCGCCGACGACGTGCTCGCCACCTGGCGGGAGGTGCTCGGCGAGCGCGCCTGGGTGATGTCGCGCGAGGAGGCCATCAAGGACGGCCTGTTCGGCCCGGTCGACGCCCCGGTCAGCGAGGCCATGGCCGCGCGGATCGGCGACGTGGTGGCCGCCTCCGCCGGCACGTGGGCGGTCGTGGCGACGAAGGCCGAGCCGCTTGAGAGCTCGCTCGTGGGCATGCACGGCTCGCTGACCTCGGCCGAGCAACTGGTCCCCATGCTGGTGCCCCGTTGACCGAACAGACTCCGCTGGCCAGACCGGCCCCGTTGACCGAACAGACTCCGTTGGCCAAATCGGTGGGCGACGTCCTCGTCCGCGGCCCGGAACTCGCCCGCCTGCTCGCGGGCGAACGCCCGCCGGCGGTGCTCGACGTGCGGTGGAATCTCGCCGGGCCGCCGGGCCGCGAGCTTTACCAGGCCGGGCACATCCCCGGCGCCGCCTTCGTCGACCTGGACCGGGACCTGGCCGCACCGCCGGGCGCGGGCGGCAGGCACCCGATGCCCGCGACCGCCGACTTCGAGCGGGCCATGCGCCGCGCCGGCGTGGATGACGGCAGGCCGGTAGTCGTCTACGACGCCGCCGACTCGACCGCGGCGGCGCGCGCCTGGTGGCTGCTGCGCTACTTCGGCCACCAGTCGGTGCACGTGCTCGACGGCGGTTTCCGCGCCTGGACCGAGGCCGGCCTCCCCGTCGAGCGGGAAGACGCCGAGCCGGGAGACCGGGCCAAGCGCCCGGCGGGCGACTTCACCGCGCGCCCGGGCCACCTGGGCCTGCTCGACGCGGACGCCGCCGCCGCGTTTGCCGGACCAGCGTTTGCCGGACCAGTGCCGGCCGGCTCTGGGCTCGCCGGGTCTGGGCTGCTGCTCGACGCGCGGTCCGGCGAGCGGTACCGGGGCGAGGTCGAGCCCGTCGACCCGGTGGCCGGCCACATCCCCGGCGCGGTCAGCGCCCCCACCACGGAGAACGTCAATCCGGACGGCACGTTCAAGTCGGCGGCCGAGCTGGCCGCCCGCTTCAAGGCTCTCGGCGCGTCCGGCGACCGCCCGGTAGCGGCCTACTGCGGCTCGGGCGTCACCGCGGCCCACGAGGTCCTCGCCCTCACGCTGGCCGGCGTCCCCGCCGCGCTCTACATCGGCTCCTGGTCGAACTGGATCACCGACCCCACCCGCCCCATCGCCACCGGCCCGTAGCCTGGTTCCGCCGTCCGGTTGGGGCCTGACTGCGGGTCATCCGGGTGAGCACCTCCGGAGCACCGTCCCAGTTGCACCATTTCGCCCCGCTTTACCCCGACGCCCGGTCGGCTGTTTCTCTCATTGAGGGTCATCCGGGGCGAATATCGCCAATTCTGACCCGCGATCATGCTAGAGCGGTGCAGCCGGGGGTAATTTGTTCTATTTTGCGGTGGGGAATGGATGTCGTCGCCGTCTCTCCCCCGCTTTGACCCGCAATCACGCCGACGGGTCGGCGTGAAGGCAGGATGACAGGGGCAAGGCGCGGTCGCGAGGATCTGGTTAGACCACTAATAAGGAAACTTTTTTTATTGCGGGAACTTCTTGGTGGTATAGCGAAAAAATGTTCCTACGCTAATAGTCGTCTCCGCACTAATGCCGCAGGTCGGCTGGCCGGGTGCCAGATGAATCAATTAGCCAGGCAAATTTGCCCGACTTGTCACGGCCACCCAGGTGAGCGCGCCAACTAGGAGCCCAACGGTCGCCGGCGTCCAGCCGGCGACGGCGACGCCGACCGTCGCCACGCCAGCCGCGGCGGCGACTCGCGCCGCGAGCCGCCAACGGCGCCATGCACGCGACCCGCGCCAGTCTTGCCAGTCCCGCCACGCGTGCAAGTCCCCCCACGCGTTC
>Ga0207416_1003751_pt1 | contig 14023 bp, 12 predicted proteins | sample PaiPotPPM11metaG_FD_184107 | JGI IMG/M metagenome (GOLD analysis project Ga0207416, IMG submission 184107) | Iron sulfur acid spring bacterial and archeal communities from Banff, Canada, to study Microbial Dark Matter (Phase II) - Paint Pots PPM... ...
ATACAGGGACGATGAGTGTCTTGTTAAATGTCAAAAGTTAAATACAATACTACCGAGCAATATTCATGAAGAAATGTTCGATAGTGCTTGTCTTGTTAGCGATTATCGGATGTTTACTATCAATCAATACTTTGGGTGCAGGGATGTCCCAAAACTTCACACAAAATCTAACAAAAACTCAAAACAACGCTTCTAATAATCCTTTTTTAAGTGGTGGGACACCCTTCGGAAGTGCTGCTCTGCCTCCGTAAGCACATACTGATGTTGCAAATTGAACTGCTCATATAGAGGCATCTAAACGGATATCCAAAAGATGTGGAAATTCCTTCCCTGCCATGCTGAGCTTTTGCGAATCCTTGTAGATCCTCTAGGTCCCTCTAACATGAAGCGGATTTCTTCAACAATCTTGGCACCTTGAGATAATCCACGTACTATGCCTTGAACCATGTGATAAGTGATTCTAAAACTGACATTCGGAAAAGTCGGAATTGAATCTAGCTACAGAGGTACTGAAATGGCGCTCCACCTCGCCACTCTTCATCATTGTCCCATAATTTTAGAAATGCTACATCAATCGTGAAACGATTCTTATACTCATGCAATGACTTTTCTAATGGCATGTTATGCCCAACTGTAACATTTATGCTACGAATTCTATAATGCGATATGTCTTTTATTTCAGGAGGAATTCTCATCGCTTTCTCAAAACGTTTAACAACCGATTTTTTCCGGATGCTATAAGAAATTACCATCCGCGCCTCCTGGGCCCATTCTCGGATACATGGCTTGCCACACGTTTTAGGAATTTATTGCACTATCAGGTGGTATGTTACGTCAATGGCAAAGTTTGTTGTACCCGTGGTTGGATTACCTGGTGTCAATCCACTAAAATGCAATTCATGCTTCCCAGGAGTGAGCGGTTGGAAGAAAACCCAGAACCCATCGGCTATTCCTTGAGTCTGACCAGGTGGAGACCCAAAGAGGTTATTGGACGGAAAAGTGACATTGAACAGCGGCGATGTTGCACGGTACTTATCTAATTGTTTCAGGTTCACCCCATCAATAGTTGCTTGCAAGTTGATAGCCCTATTGTCATCAGCTTGAGCACACAAGACAAGCTGTGGCTCAGACTTGACATTTGGATACGAAGCATAATCACACTCCGATCCCATAACAGCAAACAAAATAGCTTTTCCTGCAGGGATCGCACAAGTACGTTCAGCTGAGCCTCCGGTTGTTCCTGCTAGAAACCAAACAGCGCCGGCTTGGTTTTGTGCACAATTTTTGCCCGTCGGATCCGTCGCCGGGTTAACTGGTTGTGGTACTGAGATCAGCCACTTATTCCACATCCCACCATATTCTGCATACGGTATGCCGTATGGCTTCGAATCTATTGCGAACACACTTGGATTAATGGTATCTCCCCGCACATGCAGAATAATGAAGGGCGTACTAACCAAGAGCCCCAAGTACATAATTGCGGTAACTGTTACGACTCGATCTATCTTAGGTTTATGATCCGCTCTATTTGTCATCCTACCCATATTATGAAATCAAGTTTATAAACCCTCTCAGCTTTGGCGGTTAGAAGGTTCCGTTCGCATGGACATCATTTATCAGAATATACTTTTCCTGATGATCCAGTATTTGCAGAAATCCGAAGCCTACAAATGAATTTTATCATGATGTTTTGTGCCCGGTGGATACCACAACTAATAATAGGCACCGAGGTTGGACTATTTTACGAGTGTTGTAGTTCTAACGTCAGGACATAGGGGGATACTACTATTTTGGCATATTTATCAGAAACCGGTAAGAACAGGTTAATTTTCTTAGTAATGGCTATTGTGGTTACTGCACTACTAGTTGACACTTCTTTTGGTAGGATTTACTCATACAATTCAAATAACCAGTCGGTCACCAACCAGCGATTAGCAGTCTTTTCATTTATTGCAATTATCTATGTATTTGCTCAATATTTTGTACTGGAATTCTTAAAACGGAAAACCAAGGACATTAGAGCGAAACGCCAGCTTCACCTTAAGATTATTCACAGAGTTGTCACGATAACGCAATATGTCATCACAACCATATTAGCGTTTATTATTTCTGAGATGATTATAACATCTACTTACAGTATCCTAATGATATCAGCTGTGCTTGTGATCAGTTACACACTAACGCTGGCAGTTTTGGGATTACTCGCCCAACGGTTCTTTTCTTGGTTCAAGTCAAACAAGCATCTTGTGGTACTACTGTTTGGATTATCAGCTTCAATGCTTGCGATCAACGCTGCGTTCACACTTGGATTCGTTGAAGCTATATTTCTAAACACAGACCCTTACGTCCGATCGTACGTAGGAGCTTCGATCTCTCCTTTTATCGCCCCGGGTTCATTAGCTGATCTACTAGACATCCCATACGTAGTTTCTTCTGTTCTCTCATTCATATTATCCTGGGTGTCGACTGTACTAATTTTAAGACACTACTCTCCAAAACTGAGGAAAGTGAAATATGAGATCATTCTTGCGCTCCCCTTGGTCTTTTTTTTGGTACAGTTTTTACCCTCATTTGAAGAGGCGATCTCTGCGCTTACGCAAACATACTATGCCTTTTTTCTCTATACATTGTTTTTTACATTTAGCAAACCTATTGGGGGAATTCTTTTTGGGATCGCTTTCTTGGTTATAGCAAGAAGTTTGAGCCACAGGAGTACCGTGAGAGACTATATGGTTCTCTCCGGATATGGGCTACTTTTGTTGTTTGTCTCAAACCAAGCTGTCGTGTTAGTGAATATTATTTATCCGCCTTTTGGACTTATAGCCGTCTCATTTATGGGGCTGTCATCCTATCTACTACTTCTGGGAGTATATTCTTCGGCAATATCTGTATCAGAAGACTCAAAATTACGTCAGTCTATTAAACAATTTGCACTAAGTGAACCAAAGTTGCTTGATAGCATCGGGACATCACATATGGAGCAAGAAATTCAGAAGAAAGTGTTGGTACTCACAAAACTAAATCGAGATAGAATGGCCGAGGAAACTGGGATTCAAACTTCTATGAGTGACGATGATATGAAACTGTATCTACAGGAGGTTATCGAAGAGGTCAAGAAAGATAAGTTCTATGCTAATGATGGTAAGAACTAGTAATTCGTTTCACCGTTTAAGATATTTCTTGGGTTTTCAATTATTACCGTACTCTTTCAGTGAAGATAATCTCTGTAGCCTCTGAAGAACAATCAAATAGGGAAAAATGCATATTTTGTTGTTCGTTTAAGCATTCTTTGATCCGTTAGGATTTGCAGATTGTGTTGTGTTTGAGGGGGTGGACAATATCTGGAATACATAAACAGCAATCGGTGCTATCATAGCAGCAGCAAAAGCTGCATTCCCCGCTGCATCAAACGGAGGAAATCTATAAAGCATGATGAATGCAGCTATGGTGAAACTGGCAACACCAATAGGATATAAAATATTCAAAATTTTTATTTTACCTGATCGAATTTTCTTACCCGTATGTTGATACGAATGTATTACTATTAGAGCAATGGCCAGACCTATAAGAACTGCGATAATAATTATCGGAGCTTCTGACTCCACTACGATAACAGTAATTATTCCCTCCGATGCAGTTGAATTTTCACCTGCCAAGGTCGCTTTTAGCTGAACCGTACCATCTTCAGGTGGAACGAAGGATGAAATAAAACTTCCGTTACCGTCTGTCCTGACAAATTTCTCATAAATTGTCTTGTCATTTTGGATTGCTTGGATCTTAATGATCACGTCTTTCAAGCTTGATTTGTTTGATGGAATATTTAGTATAAACCCATTAACTGGTACGTTTTCCTCTCCAAATCCTATTGGCCCAAAAGTAGCTTTTCTAGTATAAATGGTTTTGTAGCCGGAATGGATGTCAATCAGATACTGAACTTTATTATTTTCTGATAAACCGGTATTAACGAAATTCCGATTTTTGGTTTGGCTAGATGTATTTGAGAGATTTTGTGATAATGTGTTTTGAGTAGGTATCGTATAGAATGCAGCTGATAGGAGCACAGGTGCAAAGAAAAATAATGGAAGTAGTTTGCCTAAGAGTACCAATCCTTAGAAATAGATTCTGGGCGCTTTATACTTTGTGCCAACAAGCGATAATCTCTGAAAGGTTGGTGTTTTGTAAATTTGTACTGACTTTCCTGTGCCGTAGTTCTCAAGAATGCTGCTATGGCAGTTATTGTTTCTCTAAGTATTTTACAATTAATCGTTTCTTCTATCTCGATGGTGATTGGTTATTTGTTGAATCCGTTATTTGATCTTTGGACTACTGAGGGCAAGGCTCCTCCTATTTGTTGCCAAACATCGTATTCTAAAGTAAGATTTAAGCTAAAGGACCAGCAGTCCAGTTAGAAGAAAAAACATAAGCTTAAGCGGCTGTTTGATTTGCAAAAGTCTCGCTCCAGTACGTCAACAAATCTGTAAGTTCTTAATTTCTAGTTGGCAAAAAAATTAGAAGGTTTTTTAACGGTCAAGTGGTATCCTAAGTTAATCGCAAAATTTGCTGTCCCCGTGGTAAGATTCCCTAGTGTCAATCCGCTAAAGTGGACGGTGTCAATCTTTTAACTCAATTTCTTTCCCTGTTTCCGAATTTGATGTCTACTTTGTTTCAATCCAGCCCTCTGCTCTTTTTTTCCTCTATACATTAATCTTTTCTTTGAGCAAGCCAATAGGCGGGATGTTATTTGGTTTCGCATTTGGATAATGGCAAGAAAGCTAGGCAGCGATAACCCCGTCAAAGGTTATTTAATAATCTCGGCATACGGAAAGCCAACAAGGCTATAGAATTGGTTTATGTTCCCTCTCCACCATTTGGCCTAGCATCGGTGTGATTTCAGGGTTTGTCATAGTATCTTGTGTTAATCGGGATTGACTCTTCTGCAATCTCAGTAACTCAAGACGCAAAATTCGACAGTCAATTCGAACTCTTGCGGTATGGTTGTTGGATTCAATCGGAACTGCCCAGATGGAACAGGAGACGGTCAAGAATGTGACAGGCCTGACAGTTTAGAGAGGACTTGACTTATAGATCTGGGATTGAATCATCGAGGGATGAAGAGCGTCATTAAGTATCCGAAAGAAGTTTTGGATGTGATAAAGAACAATAAAACAAGAGGTCGAAGAAAAACATATCAAGGGACATGAGCACTAGATCTAAGTAGAGAATTTGCGTTTAGTAACGGAAATAACAACGAATTCACCTGTGTTATGAATTGGAAATAGGAAGTATGTTATTTCGCAAAGCATTTTGCCATACAATGCAGTAAATAATATTTGTCAGCACTCCGTTCTGTGATTAGTACGTGTTTTAGAATCCCCAGACTTCACTATAGGGTAATAGGCCTGGATCTCGAGGGTTAATCGGGCCTCTGGACGTGAGATTCCGCAATTAATAAGTGGATGCTAATCTAGGCTTTAACAGTCCCTCATTATCAATAGGCAAACGTTTGGACAATTTGAGATGAACGCAGAACAATGGACCAATTTGCAGATTCGGATTGTGCCCTAACCCTTCAAATTGACTAATCCTAGTTGGTGTACCGAAGACGACTTGAGACAAATTAGCTATGGATGAATGACCTCTCTTAAAGCATCATATAGAGGAGGAAGTAACACCGACGGTAGAAAATTGAAAAGCTCTCAGTTGTGACTACCATCTGTTACTCTATCATGCTTGCAAATCACTACTTTCCCTTTGACAATACCCAACGCCATCACGAAGATTCTAGACATACTAGAATCAATAATCTCTTACTTCCTATTATACTTTCAAAAGATGAATCAAGTTAATTTAGTCTTTTTATTTGAAAAACCTGGATGCATATGTAGATATCTATCACCTTCTCCCGATTAACGGTTTACCTAACATGTGAACTCCTGTTGCTACGGTCTCTTGTATGTCACCCATTGTTGAGGAGCTGCATCAACGACTATGTCATAAAGAGAGTCTGTGGAATAGGGACTCTTACCTGGCCCACCAAAATGAAGCCTATAAGGCTTATTCGGGGGGCTAAGCGGGGACAGGGGGCGTATTAGTAACCAATATCCATCAGACACAGCAGAAGAGGATCCTTCTGAAACTTGAACGTTATCCCATACTCTTTGCTCCGCACCTAAGTAAGTCGTAGGTACCTCCAAAGTGAACGGCGGAGACTCGGCTCGATACTTCTTTATCTCTGGTACGATGTCATGTTCCACGTCCTTGTCGTCTATGTATTTGGCATAGAGATTTAGAACAGATCCTCCGTCTATATCATTACGTACATCAGCTCGCAAAAGACCGTCCGTTGTGAGTGTCGGGAAAGCCTGCTGCCATGCTGTAGCAGAAATTAAGGGGAAAAAAATGGCTGTATTCGCATTAATGTGGACCGCGTGAGGACCCATCCTCTTGTACTGTTTGAACTCTCCTTGAATCTGATACGCGCTACCCCTAAGGAAACAAACGGGACCGTTTGTTTCTTCTTGACCAGAAGAAACAAACCAATTATTCCATTGCATAATCAACTGGCCGTATGATAATCCGCGGTAGTTGTCCTTTGGATCAACAATGTTCACGTTTTCAGTTATGGACATTTCAAAACCCCACCAGAAAACGGTCTACTTTTTCTGTTATATTTTTGGATTTGATTTTTCTCTGACAATTCTACTGTTATTTAGCTTTCACTATTTTATAAATACAATGGTTGACCATCATCTGAATGCAAATCAGGAAGTGGATTCTTAAAAAACGTCGTATGAAGGCTTTATTAAAGATATATTATCCTATATTAGATAGGTTGATCCCGTCTAAGGGCCGACCATTTTGGGTATCATTCTTAACCTCAACAGCGAGCCAGGGCAAACGTAGACCACTCTACCACCATCATCCAGATTCTGGCTGCAGGTTGAATGTTACAACCGCCTAATAGTATTGAAACCCAATCGAATAAAAACCAAAAATTTGTAACATCCATGGCCACTACTTCGAGAGAATGGAATTATAACAGATAGCGTGGCTTAGTTACTATGTCTACCTTGCTTCACGAATCTTTGATTGTCGTGAACATCTAGGAACCTGGTCGTAGTCCTCTGGAAAACGAGCTGACTGATTTGCACTTTCTAAATTAGTCTTATGTCATAAAATGCCTCCGTGCTTCTGGACCCTCCGCTGCAAGAGCCCGCCAAGTGGATGTGATGTTCTCCTCGTGAAAGTGGTTTCAAAAAGGTCCAGTATCCATCTGCAGCTGCTTCGGTGTTGCCTCCTTTGCCTGTGACCCAACCAGTGTCTACGCCATTGACGCCGTGTGGAATGTCATTTGCTATTTCGACAGGAAAGAGCGCAGGATCCGAAGATACACGGAATGTAGGTAAGGATATTCCGTCTACGATAACTGTCTTATGTGCTATATCATCTATGTCAGCAGTTACATGTCCTCTTAGCTCGGCTTCGCCTTTGAATATCGGGTCTTCAAGGAAGTTCGCCTGATAATTTATAGCAGGAAATAAAATACCCTTAGCGGCAGGCAATGTGAGCGTTCTGTGAGGCTCTTTAATGGTGTTTACGAATGTTCCAGTCAAGAATGAAACATCGGGATCCCTCTGCATCCTTTCTATCTTTGTACCTGTGACGTCTAGTGCTGGATTGTTTTCTGCCGGTATAGAAAGTAGCCACTGCCACCACCTTACGGTCCATTGACCATATGTCAACCCGTATGGTTTTTCATCTGGTCTAAAATATTGCACTTCCATAAGGCAAGAAGAGCTATTATTTATTTAAGAATTACCTGTAGATTGCTGAAAATATATGGACCAGCAGAATTCTTTAGGTATAGTCGCGGACTTGCACATATTAAGTGCCAAATGGCAAACTGATAATGCTCTCAGATATCGCTCAGGTATCCTGGCTCATGTGGGTAAGTCAAACTCGCGACCAACTTGGGCGGTCATTTCCATAAGGTATACCTCTTTTGTCGCCAAGCCCTGCACTCAAAAGGTAGATGGAGTTAATTCGCGAACCGCTTGATCCTGAGAAGAGGTTCTTTGATGATCCTAATCCAAAGTATAGGAATATCCCGCTATAGTGCCCTATTTGGTCTCATGTGCGAAAGGCAAATCCAAGACGAGCTGACGAGGCGGAAAAGAAACTGATCTTTAGGAGAGGCTATCCTTACATAGAGGGTGGCCTGAACGGCAAAATCCATTCTGGATTATTGTTCATCTGCTACGAGAAGGACATAGAGAATGGTTTTCAGAATATCAAAAAAGAGTGGCTAAACAATAAGGCCTTCCCTGTTCCAAAACAAAGGAAGCAATTTTCCAAACATGAGTTAGCTAAGAGAAATCAGCATGGGCGATATACAGCACAGGAATTGAGAAGCCTGAGTATAGAGCAAAGAAGAGCACTTGGACTCGATGATGTTGACTCCTGGAACTGTGCGATAGAAGAGGCGGAGTGCAGACTAGAGCAGACTTTCACCGAATTGGAGAATAAAATCCGCTATTCTCGCCAAATGGGGATAAGGAATCCTCAATCCTTAGCAGATTGCGATACCCAGAATACGGGCCGCGAAGAGCTAGCTGGACCTTCGGAACTTGCAATAATGCCATTTGGAGGTGGTTACTATTTTATTCCGCCAATTCCTACCAAGAGGATCTCTGAAATCGGCCAACAGTTTTTCTAGTAATAATCAATGCATAGAGTGGGCTTCCAAGTAGGAAATGCGAGAGTTTTGTAATCTATAATGCTACTACTTTATGCCCTGGTTGATAATGAAAAGCAAAAAGGGTATTTTATTTGTAAATCTGGCATATAGAAATCGATATGCCTCCCAAGTGAGTTCTGCTTCCAGCATCGATATCTATTTGATATAAATTTTCATTCGAATTGACTAGATCGTGAGTCGCCGGCTCTCATTGTCTCTTTGGGATGAGTGACTTTTGGCACTAGATTAAACAAGTTCGCATCTCCTACCATATCTTGTACTTTTTGCGTTGCACTTAGTAAGAAGAACTAGCAAAGACTCAAAACCGACAAAACATGAATCTCCCAAGAGACTCTTCTTTTTTTAAGATTTGTGCTTCCCCAGTCCTTACCCCAACAAACAAAAATTCCCTTCTAATTGTACAAACTAACTAATGTTTGCGATAGTAAGATAGCTTAATTTCGTATTGCACGAGGTACGGAAATACCCAAAATAAAAGGTTAACATGACCGGTAAGAATAATCCAGTTCATCCTACTATGGCCGAAGAAAATATCACAATAAAAAAGGGTCAGGAATTTACAATAATTCTCGAATCAAATCCAACAAGTGGGTTTAAGTGGCTTCCCAAATTTGAGGGATCAATTATCAATCTGGTCTCACATGATTTTCAGTCATCAACGGCAAAACGTATTGGTAGCTCTGGAAAGGACATCTTTACTTTCCTTGCGATAAGCTCTGGCTCAGACAAATTGAAGATGCTCTACAAAAGAAGCTGGGAAGAACAGTTCGTGGCCGAAAAAGTCTTCGTGATTAATGTCAAATAATATTAATATGAGGTGGTTGATTGCATTTGAACTCCTATCCAACGCCCTTATTCTCAAAGCGTTCAACATCGCAGATGAAATTTCGTCTAATAGTCCGGTTGCTTCTTCTTTAGTTCTTGTGAGTAATCATTTTCTACTTATTGAACGTAGTCTTAAACGTACTTAAAAAACCCTCATTCCTACGCCAATATCTCTATGTTAAGTCACTAAGTTACGAATGGAGCATCACCGTACCATTCCCTATTGTCCAGATGAAATTTTTTCTATGGATTAACACGCTTATTCATGCCGCATGAACTAGAGATAAGGGATAAGATCTTATGATAACAGCGTTATACCTTCGCCGGTAGTCGTCGTTTCGAACATGCAGGTATTCTAAAGGTCCTAGAGATAGTCAAAGAAAGGTATTTCAATGTGAATCAAAGATGCGGTAGAATAGATATTTCTGGCTGGAACTTCAGATGCCCCAAAAAAATGAGGAAAAGCGGTGTACGACTTAATTTACCAATCTGATAGTCCAAAAATCATCGGATAGATTTTCATTAAGAAGGTACGTATACGGAAGGGTAAAGTAGCCATTCATCCCCCAACTTGTCCCCCACGAATTCCTTACAATAAACCAATTTTGGGAATCATCATATCCTACTGCTAGTACTGCATGTCCACCAACAGCTTGCTCTCCAGATGTTGGCATCGAAGCGTGCCCAGTCTGGGCTACCTGCTGGCTCTCAAAACTCTGATATACCGTAAAGCCGAACACAAAGGGATACCCAGAGGCAAGACATCCCTTCATCTGATTCAAGTCTCGAATCGTTCTTTGGTACTGAACTGCTTTATGCTTCACAGCATCATCATAGCATGTTTGTGGAGGTTTGTCGGTAAACTTATTGATATCGTAAGGCCACAATTTCTCGGCACAGTCTCCCTGACTTGCAACGCTTTTGATCCCGTCCCTGATTTGAGCGCCGGAATCCGAGTCCACTGTTCCTTCCATATCCCGTTCATTGTAGTAGATGAAAAGTCGTGATGGCATGAACTCATTCTTGTTCTCCTTCATCAAATCAAATTCAACTGCTGCTGCGATCGCATTTGCTGTGCAACTGCCAAGTTGTCCTTGGTCGTAGACAGGAGGACATTTAGATCTCAAATCCGTTGTCGTAGGAAGTGCAGTAAGAACCTGCATCGGTGCTGCATACATAAGGTCTCTATGGTCTGGCAAGTCTGCAATCCAACCAAATCGCTTTATTTTTACAACCATATTGTATTGTATTGATAGAGGGAATATTTAATGGTGTTGCATATTCCGGTATTAAATCTTAGATAATTACAAAATAAGGTAATTTGTACTATTTATTTATATGGTGAGTGATCATTGCAACTACAGACGATTTTCAAAGAGTAAATGGCAGATTTGAACAGCTTGCAATAGCAGCTGTCATATTACAGACGTATATGGATGGTGTATGAAAGGGGTAATAAATACCAAAAGCACAATCGCCGTTAGATCCGCTTTTCAAAACCGTGCGACAAAAGTAGCCAGAATAGTGATACAATTTTGCTAAGACATTCTCTGATCTCGTCTACGACTTTTAAATCGTCTACGACTTTTAAATTATAACCATCATCATTTGCTCTCCGTGCCTGAAACCATTCTAAAGCTCAATGGTAACTCCAAGTATTTCCGGTGTAAATAGCAACCTTCAGAGGTTAAAGATCGATTTTGGTAAAGTATTTCTATTAAAGGAGATCAACAATCATACGTACATAGTTTTGGACATATCCCATAGTGAAAGCACGTCTTCTACGATAGGCCAGAAACAACATGGATACCTAAAATTATGGTATTTCTCAGGCAAAATGTTTGCAACACTTGTGTTAGTTATTTTTCCAACGCTCGTATTGTTATCACAAGTCGCTTTCGAAGAAATGAGATTGTATTTCATAAAAGGACTGGAGAATGGTTCGTTGACTATCCAATACATCAATTCAAATATTTATGTTTATTATATTATTATCTACTTCCAGTACAGTGTATTTCTCATCACCCTTGCTGTTTTTCCTCCATTCCCAGCTCCACACTCTACAGAGAAGTATTTTAGAATAAGAGGTTTCGAAAATGCCGTGTTAGAATATCAATTCGTAAGGAATATCCTTCTTGTCACGTTAGTACTACTTATCGTTATTTTGGCTTTCACTATTATTCTTCCATTTATACATTCGTACTTCCCAACCCCATTAAATACACTCCTAAATCCGGCGATATTGAACTCAGCAGGAACTGGGCAAGAAGTACTTCCGCTGCATATTATTTACTATCTACGGTTTTATTTGTTTATTATTGTGGTAGGCGCATTTCTTAAAATTCTATTCGCTCTTGCAAAGCCAGAATTCAGATTATATTTTGCGGTAGGCTGTTTTAGGATTATCCAACGAAGAAAAGATGAAGTAGGAAAGATGAGATACTTGACAAGAGGCTTGAACTCTTACAATAAATACCTTAAGAGGTCTATGAATCTTCAGATGAGCAATCTCACAAACATTTATTCCAAAATCAGCACTGCTCCCCAAGAAGAAAGAAAGAAAATAATAGAATCGCTTTCTGACTCTCTTGAAAAAGGAAATAATACGTTAGAACCAGTTAGATATTTATTAGCTATATCGAAGGTTCCGGAAGAGGAATTCTTGACAGAACCACCACTCAAACAAAAAATAAAAGAAGGTTATACTTTGCTCATACCAGTATTCACAATAATCGTGACGTTAATAACTTCATTTCTAGCAAAACACTAACTTGGAACGGTAGAGGAGACAAAGATATACCAAGCGCAAAAAAAAGTTACCGTAAGTAACTCCCATCATAATTAGACAAAGATATTAATTAGATGAGATTTAGCATATGCGAGACAATTATCATGCACAGTATTAATCTTGTTAAACTGTTGAAGAGTTAAATACAATATTATCGAGCGGAATGCATGGAGAACACATCCGTTGTAGTAGCTTTGTTGGCAGGAATAGGATTTTTGTTATCGGTCAGTACCATGGAGATAAGTATGGCCCAAAACCTCACCCACAATCTCACAAAAACTATAGGCAACGTTTCTAATGCTACTATCAATAATCCTTTTCTGAACGGTAGGACACCATTTGGGAGTGCTGCTCTGCCATGACATGCATATTTGATAATATGTGAACACACAGTCGATCAAGATACGATCAATACGCAACTAACTCTGGCAACTATTGAACGTTCAATAAATACCCCTGCGCGACACCGAGAGACTCACCTTTTTTGTTATAGGAGAGGCTGTCAGAGCAATCAGAGGACCTCTTCATCGAACTGAGATAAATGCAGATGAATTTTTAAGAATAGCACTCACCAAAATAGTTTCTAGAGAATCTCAATTTCGCACGCTGCTATATGACGAAAGGATTATGTTCAACGACCATTCGTGGAGATGGTGTTAAAATCCTTAAGCCGTGATCAGTGTTAGAATGAAAATATCTATGGACCTTGGATATATATAAGATATACAGGGATGGTGTTATTGGGTCAAATCACGTATATTCGCTTACAGGGGCTGCCTAGAAAAGTGTCTAATCTATACAGGGCAGCCTAGAATACCACGTCGAATGTTTTTCTATCGTCTATGTATTCCATTCGTTCCCAACGGTCGACTTTTCTCCATTCGATACAAAACATTATGTTAGTAGCCGCCACGGTTATGCGACAGCTGATATATCATTAATAGTGCACCCGAGCATGTATCTTCTATTGTGGTTTAATCACATAAAACGTTGCATCACTATTTGCAAACGTAAGTAACCCACTTTTTTCCACTCTAATAACACACTCTGCATTATTCGCATCACAAAATAAATTCTTATACTCGTCTTCTATAACCTCAGCTCTTCCTGCATACTTGGCGCGATCTCCTTTACTATCATCAAAGTCAGCCTTCTTTACACTGTAGTTATCGATGATCTTTGCGTCTACTACTTCTACTTGCGCATTAAGCTTAGTTATCGTCTCATCATCAAGTTTTACTATTATTCTATTATCTCCCCATGATGAAATCTCGGGCTTAAACTGATTTTGCAGACGCTCTCGCTTATATCTGGATTCTTTCAGTTTCTCAATATCATCGAATCCCATGGCGTTTTTTTCATCTATGCTTAAAGGGCGATAATATTCAATCCAAACGGTACCCCTTTCTTTTTCTTCGCCAAAATTGGAACCGATAATGTAAATCAAATTGTCCTTCCTAAGCTCTACTTTACAAGGCCTAATTTCGTTTATTGAAAATACATCGGACGTCGATGCCTTGTTTATTATATATGTTCCTTGACTTAATCCCATTAATGTCACAAAGAGATGCTTATATCAACAATAGCCAGATCCTGGATATCACCTAACATTCTGGTATTTGTGAATACAAAACCGAGATATACACTATTAT
>Ga0207416_1003752_pt1 | contig 14023 bp, 16 predicted proteins | sample PaiPotPPM11metaG_FD_184107 | JGI IMG/M metagenome (GOLD analysis project Ga0207416, IMG submission 184107) | Iron sulfur acid spring bacterial and archeal communities from Banff, Canada, to study Microbial Dark Matter (Phase II) - Paint Pots PPM... ...
GTCGTAGGGTGTGCCGACCGTTCCGGCAGGACAGCACGGGCTCGGATCGGTGATCACCAGCGGGGCAGGCGGGTCAATGGTGAGGGTGAAAGCCTGTCGCGCGGTGTCTCCCACGCCATCCTTGACCTGCAGCGTGAGGGTGCTGGTCTGGACCGTAGTGGGCGTGCCATAGACATTCGCCGCGTACACTCCGTAGGAAGGGGTCAGCGAGAGGCCGGCCGGAAGGCTGCCGGCGACCACGGTCCAGGTCTAGTCAGTGGCAATCTCGCCAGGTCGGCTGCGACCAAAGCCTTCCGCGGTTACCCAGATGAGGAGGCTCCAGACGGCGCCTCCTACATAGGTCACTTTCCGAGCGAACCCGACGATCAGTGCGGCGGCAATGCCGGTCTCCACGACGGCGATGCCATACGCCCAGAGCCTCGGCTGGACGGCGATGACGGCATGAACGAAGCTGAACCAGGGCGTCAGCCAGCCTGGCTGACCCATTGTGCCGTCGTGCACGACGTCGAGTAGACCGTTCAGGAACGAGGGCTGCCACTAGGTCCCAGAGGACGCTGCCGGTTCGAGTCTTCCCCTTGGTCTCGACGGTCTGTCTCTTCCACGCCAGCTCCACCAGACCAATCGCGGCGAGCCGACGCATGGCCCGGCGGTGAGACTCCGCTGCCGCACGCCCACCTCGCTCTGCCGGGATGACGGACGGCTCCTCGGTGGGCGGAGGCGCGAGCAGCAAGATGCGTCGAGCGCACCTGCCGAGCCGGAGACCATGCAGGCTGGCTAGTGCAGAAGACCCGGTTGGGTCGAGAGCATCTGGGTCACGCGACATCTCCCACGCCCAGCACCGGTGGATGACCACGCCACTGTCTCGGCACGCGTACACCTGCCCAATCACTCCTGACGATCAAGCTCGCGGTGCTTTGATATGTCACTTGTCACTACGCGACCGTTTTACGGACGGTCAGGCGCTGGTACGCGTGAGGAGCGACGGAGCGCCTGGTGTTGGGGGTGATCACCCCTGGATGAGGCAGCGGTTCCTGACTCGGGTGGAAACCGTCGCGATGCATCCCCTCTATTTGCGGTCCTGGAGACGCCGGGATCGGCGGAAGGCCCCTCAAGCTACGCTCCGAACACTTCCACGGTCCCTCCTTTGACCCGAGTCATGATCGGAGGCAACGGAGGAAGGGCCCGGCCGTATTTCCATGGGTTGTGGATGTGGCCCTGGAGGTCAAACTCGGCGCCATGACAGGGACACTCGAACGTCTGCTCAGGGCGATTGATGCGTAGCGTGCAGCCCATGTGCGTGCAGATCCGTGAGAGCGCCTGGAGCTGACCGTCGCGGTAGATGAGGAACCCTTGGACCGCACCGGCCGTGAAGGGGCGAATGGCGCCATCGGGCAAGTCGGCGAGGCTCGCGACCGGGTACCAGCGACCGTTGGCACCCACCAAGGGCGGTCGCTTCGATGAAGCAGCCGGCTCCGTGGCCCGGCCGAGACCCACACCGGCGATGACTCCGGCGGCGAGTGCGCCCAGGCCCGAGAGGAAGGCGGCACGGCGCGTGATGCGCCGCTGATGCGAGAAGAGACGGGCGTGCAATCGCTCCGTGAACTCTGGAACCATCGCCTGGCCGCGGCTCCCACGCAGGAGCTGCGCCATGCGGACCATACGCTGCTCCTCAGGGGAGAGACCTGCCGCCTCCGACCGAGGAGATCGATCGGCAAGCAGCTTCCCGATGGCCTGCTCGAAGCGCTCCTCGTCGTTCATAGTAATCCCTCTCCCACCTGCAGCGCTTTGGCAAGGGCCCGGTGCTGGATCACCTTGGCGTTCTCCGGCGTGATCCCCATCCCCTGGGCCGTGTCCTGGATCGAGTAGCCGTACAGGAAGCGGTACACTGGGTCTATATGGCGGGAAGCGACCTGCTCAAGGTCGGGCGGCTGGCGCACGATGGTCCAGGGCTGCGGTGAGGGGAGCGAAATAGCGGCGTCGTGCATGGAAGCTCCCACATCTTTCGTCGGTCCGTATCAGCCCGTTATACATATCTGTGTGTATGTACGTGTGGGGGTAACATCCGCAGAATCATCTCCAGCCCCATCGGCCGGTCGAGCTGCACCTGGTGGTCGAGGCAATCCTCGAAGGCAGGCCATCGGCAATCCCATCGGAGAGTCGACCAGCCCGATACCCCCTGGGTCGATTTCAGCAACAACTCTCGGAGGAAGCTCCAATTTTGACGATGAACACCACCGTAGCGCGAGCCTGTCGGCGCGGAAGTGAAGTGAACCCTTGATACCCGACTGCCGCCCAAGTCACATTCCCCAGAGGCGATAGATCGACTCCTCGCCTGGTCATGGCTCGCCTCCTTTCAACCTGACCGGGCTGTCTCTCTGGCGGGAGACGGCTGGTTCACTGATTCCGCGCCGTGCCTAGCCTCCAACCTTGACAAGGCGCATATCGACCTCTCGCTCCACATAGGTCCACTCTTCCGTCCCGCGCAGCACGTCGACCAGCTCGTCAAATGTGCCGGCATCGGAGGGGGTGTGCTCGAACCAGGTGAGAAAGTCGAACGGCTCTCCCAGCTCTCGGCAGTGGTAGAGACGACGCGCGATCGCAGGGAGATACCTGAGCCCCGTTGCGATGTGGTGCGAGTCCTCTTCGAAGATTGTCCGCCTCACGTCGGGAGTCAAATTCCACCAGCTGGCCGACTTGCGTATAGGGATCAGCGCCGCCCGGGTGGCTTCGGGCCGTCCCAGCACTGCTTGGTGCGCCGCCAAGGCGGCACGCTCTCCTCGGTTGACGTAGCGCTCATAACTTGTTACCCCGTGCAGCCGCCACGTAGCACTTCCAGCCCCAGACCCATGCTTGCTTTCGAGCACGGCCACACGTGAGACGGCTTGCAGGGGAGGGCCAACTAGCGCCTGCATACGTTCGACGTGCCATGTGCCGCCCATTCCGCCCGCGAACATGGTAACGTTTCGTCTCGAGGGATCGGCTTCCATGGTTCTGGCTGGAGTCCTGTCAACACCCATCATGCCTCCAAACCGGCATGGGAGGCCAGCATTGTAACGTTCCCAGAGATCGGGGGACTGTTCGATGCGACACCTTCAACCGACCGGGCCACTTTCCCCACCATTGCGACTTTCATGGCAGCCCGGGCGGGATAGGAAGGGCCGGTCGGATCATTGTCAGAACCATCCAATACCTGTAACCTCTAGACGTATTTCCATGTGGGTAGATCGGGGTGTTCCACCGATCAGGAGGAAGGGAAGATGACCACCTTGCCAGCGCGACGTGTTGTTCTGACTGCTGCTCTCAGCATGAGCCTGGCAGTCGCCGGAGCGTTCAGTCCGCGAGCCGTCTCCGCCCAGAGTTACGGCCCTGGTGCACGCGTCGCCATCTATCAGTACATGTTTCATCCGGCTGTGATGACCATCCCCGTGGGTACCACGGTGACGTGGACAAACTACGATCCTTTCGCCCACACGTCGACCAGCGATACCGGTGTCTGGAACTCGGGCAGCATCAATCCAGGAGCCTCCTACCAGTACACCTTCAACACCCCCGGCACATTCCCCTATCACTGCATGATCCACCCGTTCATGCATGGCGTGATAATCGTGGTGCAGGCGGTAACAAGCTTCCTGGCGGCATCACCCAACCCGGTCAGGAACGGCGGCACAACGATCATCTTTGGTCAGGGGTTCACGCCGCATACCTGGGTCTTCGTCAGCTGGCATCGCCCTGACGGAACGATGGGGAGGTTGTGGATCTTTACGAGTCGGGCAGGGGCATTCGCATTCAGGCTCTTTGCCGACCCTCGCCATGGGTGCGGGCCCAGAATCTTCATGGCCTTCAACTCCGCCACAAGGACCTGGACAGCACCATTCATCCTCAACGAGATCTGCTAGTCCTGGTCCGAGATCCCCTGGCCGGCTCGACCCACCTCCACAGCTGTGATCGCATCGACGCCGCACTCCCGGAGATCGCTCCTACCGGCCCGCGGACTACATCCTCGTCCAGGTAGTAGCGCAAGCCACTCATGGAGCCTGACGACGCTTGAAAGCCTTTCCGATCGCGCGCATCCGCCTGGCGACAGGCGAGGCGTCCGCTGCAGCCCTGCGGGCGAACTCCCGGCGGTCGGCCGCGATCTGTCGATCGATGGTTGCCTTGTGCTCCTCGTAGTAGGCGAGAGTTGCAGCAACCTCCTCAGGCGTGAGGCTATATCCCTCGGCCAGCTCCTCGACCGAAGCATCGTCGTGCGGTGATGTGCGCTGATCTGCCAGTCCTTGAACGGCCATCTCCCGCTATTCGTCGGGACCTGACTCAGGTGGACCGTGACACCTTTCGGAGTCTGAAGCGTGCAGCTGGCAGCTGAACAGGTACGACGCGTCACGTGGTGTCGGAAGCTGTACCTCGCTGTCACGGCACCCCAGGTCGTCCCGTTGGTCGTGGTGATGGAGATGGTGACGGGACTCGGTCGGGCGTCAGCGTGCCGCTGGACGCCGAGTCGCGAGGGCGCTTCGAGAGCCCCGCTGGCGCGATGTGGACCGTCCGCGTGCGTAACCCCGAAGCGTATTCACATCTAAGGACACGGAACGTAGGTCGCATGGGAAGGGATGAGACAGACGTGCGCGTGCCGGGCTGGCAGCCCTTGCCGAGTCATGCAAGCCATGAATGGGGGTTGCGACAGATGAAGCTGCCTGACTCACCTGGCGCTGCACCACTCGAGGAGATGCGAGGCCTGCACCTCGGTCGGTGCGCTCGGCGGATCCTCCTGCTGGCGCCAGACCCCACAGACGAGCCGCGCGTGCTCCTGCCGGAGCGAACCGGGCGTGCGGCTTCGGAGTCCCATCGCCGCGCCATGCGGCGCCTGGCCGCGATTGGCCTGGTGGAGCTGTCGTGGAAGGTAGAGCACGTCCAGACCAAGCGGGAGAAACGGACCAATGACCTGTCCTGGGATGGAGAGGCCGGCGTGTACCAAGCAAGAAAGCGCCGGCAGGTTCCCGTTCGGCGAGCCGTGGAGAAGCGAGCAGCGAGGCTCACACCGCTCGGTGCTCTGGTGGTGGATCGGCTACGATCCGTGCTTGAGACTGGGGAGCGTATACGATGGGCCGCAATCATCGATTCTGAATCAGAGTGAATAATACGCTGCTTCCAGTTCGCTCAAGGGGTCATTGCCGTGCACCCAACCGCCTGGGCGTATGGCATCGCGCTTGCGGAAACCGGCATTGCCTTCGCCCTGCTCCTCGGCCTCGCCCGCAAGCTGACCTACATCGGCGGTGCCATTTACAGCCTGACGATCTGGTCGGCCGCTGAGGGACTCGGCCGCACCTCGGGGGTTGCCACCGACATCGGGACGGCGATCATTTACGCGCTCCTCTTTCTGGCGCTTGTAGCGCTTGATGCCCGGGGGAAGGGAACCCGCCCCTACAGTCTGGACGCGGTGATCGAGCGCCGTCTGCCATGGTGGCGGCGACTCGCAGAGGTCAGGAGGTGATGCCACAAGGCAAATGAGTATGCCACACCGCCGTAACCGGTCTCGTAGTACCTATTAGCGGAGCTGCCGAAACTGCAGCACTCGTCCGCTGTGAGCGAAGGAGAAGGAAGGATGACACGCCATCGCCTGTCCCCACTACTCGGAGCTGTTGTGCTGGCCAGCATCCTGGCGTTCGTACCGACCCTGGCACGGGCATCAAGTAGCTCGTTCATCGGGCCGTTCAACCACATCACCACCATTGCCTCGACGGTGCCGAAGAATGGCGATATCAACCCGTATGGCCTGGTCGTGGTGCCGGCCAGCACCGGCAGTCTGACCGCCGGCAACCTACTGGTCAGCAACTTCAATAACCATCGAAACCTGCAAGGGACGGGAAGCACCATCGTCCAGATTGCACCCAGTGGGGCGGTCACTCTGTTCGCGAGTATCGACCCCAACAAGCTACCGGGTGCCTGTCCCGGTGGCGTTGGCCTGACGACCGCTCTCGTTGTCCTCAAGAGTGGCTGGGTCATCGTGGGGAGCTTGCCGACCAATGATGGCACGTCCGCCACCATGCAGGCGGGCTGCCTGCTCGTGCTCAATAAGCTGGGGCAGGCCGTCAAGACGATCAGCGGAGGACCGATCAACGGTCCCTGGGACATGACCGCGCTCGATTCGGGCTCCAGCGCGACGCTCTTCGTGACCAGCGTTTTGAACGGCACGGTCGCTGCCAGTCCCAACACCGTCAATGGAGGGACGGTGGTGCGCATACAGCTGACGAAGCTCTCGTCAGGGACACCGCACGTCGGGTCGGAGACGGTCATCGGCTCAGGCTTCCCCGAGCGCACCGATCCTGCCGCCCTGGTCGTCGGACCCACCGGCCTCGGCCTCGGGAGCGATGGCACCCTCTATGTCGCGGACAGTGTGGGCAACCGAATCGCCGCGATCCCGAATGCAGCTACCCGCTCGACGTCGACCACTGGCACACGGTGACCGCGAATGGCTCCCTCAACGATCCACTCGGGCTGACGATAGCGCCCAACGGGGACATCTTGACGATGAACGGCGGAGACGGGAACATCGTGGAGACCACGCCGGCTGGTCAGCATATCGCGGTCAAGATGCTGGATACCTCGCCCGCGCCTCCCGGGCCGAACGGGAATGGCACGCTCTTCGGTGTGGCTGCGGTCTCCAACGGCGTGTACTTCGTGGACGACGGAACGAATACGCTGAACGAGCTGCACTGACAGGACAGTAAGTAGGCGCGGGATCAGCCGGTGGCCAACTCGGCCCGGCGATTCCCGCGCCCATGCGTAGCAAACCGCGCACGGACAGGCGAGTCTATCCCAGTCCCGTGCCAGGCTATCTTAAAAGTCCGGCGAGATTCCCAGCCAGCTGGCCCGACCTGGGTGCAAGACGATCCGTTTGCTCGGTGATTCACTCTACGGCGTGTAGAGCTCGGCACTTTGCAGGACGGTAAATCGATCGTTGGTGAGGTTCTGCCCGCCTGCGACCAGCACCTGTCCATTCGGGAGCAGGCTGGCCGTCTGCCTGGCTCGCGATTGATTAAGGCTGCCCGCGGCGGTCCAACTGTTCGTGGCAGGGTCGTAGAGCGAGGCCCCGATGGTGGTCCCCTGGTTGGGATACCTGCCGACGAACCCGCCTGCGACCAGGACCTTTCCGGTATCCAGCAGCGTGGCGCTGGCGTCAAGGCGGCAGGGGGAGATGCAGGGGCCGGAGACCGCGGCAGACCACTGGCCGGTCGCCGGGTCGTACAGCTCGGCAAACAGGCCGGTTGCTGAGCCTCCCGTGACCAGCACTTTGCCGTTGGGGAGCAGGGTGGCATCCTGATTCACACGTGCAGTGCTCATGCTGCCGGTTGCCGACCACTTCCCGGTCGCCGCGTTGTAGAGCTCGGCGCTGGCTAGCGTGGCGCTTCCGCTGTCGCCTCCTGCGACGAGCACCTCGCCATTGGCGAGCAGGGTAGCGCTCTGCCCAACCCGGGCGGTACTCATGCGCCCGGTCTTGGTCCAACTGCCGGTGGCGGGGTTGTACAGCTCCGCACTGAAGAGGGGCGAGCTGCTGTTGTTGTCCCCGCCGACCACGAGCACCAGCCCATTCTGGAGAAGGGTCGCGCTCGCATTTGTCCGGGCATCGTGCATGCTGCCGGTCACCGTCCATGTCCCGGTCGCCGGATTGTACAGCTCCGCGCTACTGACAGCGACGCTGGTGCTGCTGGTGCCACCAACCACGAGGACCCGGCCGTTGGGGAGCAGGGTCGCGGTCTGCTTTTGCCGGTTCGTGTTCATGCTGCCCGTCACCGTCCACGTGCCGGTCGCGGGGTTGTACAGCTCGGCACTTGCTGCTGAGGGCAAGCCTGCGCCCGCCTGGCCGCCTCCAGCGACGAGGACCTGGCCGTTCTGGAGCACGGTCGCGGTATCGTACACACGGGCCGTCGTCATGCTGCCGGTCGTCGTCCACGTGCCCGATGTTTGCGCCGAAGCGGTTGTGCTTGCTATCTCGATGCCGAGCAGCAAGCCGACTGACAGTAGGGTGCGGATGGTTGCGATGCGAGTCATAAACGTCCTCCTTCTCGTCGCTCCTTCTGACCTAGCCGGTTACTTTGGCGTCAACAGGAATGCGTTTCCATAGCCGCTGGAGTTGTCGCCATTGCAGATGATCTGTCCTTTGTCGTTGATGCCGATCGCCTCCGTGAGCGTCATGCCAGACCCCGCCGGAATCAGATTGTTGAGATCCTGCAGCGTCCCGCCGCTAAAGAGGACGGCAAATTCTCCTCCGTTCACGTCCGCCGAGCCGACGATCACCCCGAGGTTGTTGATGGCTTCGGCGACGCTGGCGTCGCCTAACGCCCCAAGGTCGTGCATCGTCCGGTTCTGATAGAGAAACGCATGCACCGCGCTGTTCGGGGGAGAGGCGTACCCCACGATCTGGCTCTTGTCGTTGATGGCGTAGGCCTGAGTGGTGTCGTCGAGGCTGCCGCCCAGTGTTCCCAGGTTAGTCACCGAATACACGGGCGTGCTGGCGTGCGTCGTCGTGCCTCCTGCCAGTCCGATCGCACCAGACGCGATCAAGGTGACGACGGAGAACACTCGAAGCATCTTCCGGCTCTGCACGATGCTGCTGATGAATGGACCTCTGAGACGTCGCGGAGACTCCATCTTGTCCTTCCTTTCTCTCAACGGCTGCGATGGACCAGTCCATGTGCTCGCGCTAGCAGCAATACTGCTCGATCAGCGTCTGATCCAAACTGGAGGAATTGGCCTCGTATCCTGTTGCCCAGACATTGCCGGTTGTAATGGCTGCCACGCCCAGCAGGTCGTTGCCTACCTGCCCTGTCCCATCGCTCAGGCTGGGAACCACGCTCCAGCTCGTGCCGTTCCACTGCTCGGTCAGGGTCTGACTGACGCCAGTGGAGGTGGAGGGGTAGGCGAATCCCACCGCCCAGATATCGGAGGCTGAGATGGCGGCTACCCCGTTCAGCTGGTTCGAACCGGCCCCCACATTGGGGCTAGCGCTGATGTTCCAATCGGGCACGCTGCCCGTCCCGATGCGGCCTCCAACCTCGTCCTGCATGTTGGTGCCATTGCGGCTATCCATCCAGGAGGCGTAGAGGGTCGTGCCCGTACTGTTCCAGACATTGCCGGTATAGTCGCCCATGAAGGTGCCCTTGAACCCGTCGTTGTCGGGATTGGAGGCCGCCGAGGCGATCTGCAGGTTCGGGAAGGTGGCGCCCCCATCGCTGGAGATCGCCGCAAACGCGTCATAGCTGAGGTTGGTGGGGTCATTGCGGCGGTCCAACCAGGTGACCCCCACCATCCCATCGGTACTCACCGAGAGCCAGGGAAAGAACTCGTCTTCGGGGTCGCCGGGCGGGGTAACGCGTACCGGTGTACCCCAGGTGCTGCCTCCATCGGTGGATTTGGACAGCACGAGCGTCGCCTGGGTGCCGCCGCAGTCACCCGGTGGGTAGTTGGCGGTGCAGCGCAGCCAGGACACATAGACGGTGCCGTCTTTGCCGATCGCCAGGTCGCTGAACTGATCAACCGAGGGGAAGACCTGGAGCTGATCGACGGCGGTCATCGTCCAGCTTGTGCCATCATTCGTCGAATGAGAGACCGAGATCTCGGTATCGCTGAGGCCGGCGTCGTACTGGGTAACCGAGAGATACAGGGCGCCGGCGTGCGGACTGCTGGCATTGTCATTCACCTGCAGCCAGGGCTTTTCGGTGACTCCGCCGGAGAGGAGCGGGGGGACCGCGACGTCGAGCCGCCGTCGCCCGACGCGAAAAAAGCCCAGGAGCGAGCTGCAGTTGCAGTCATTGCCTCCCGTGAGCAGATCCTGGGCGTTGATCGGGTTGGCCGCGATTGGATCTTCGTTCACCGGTTTCTTCCCCTGAGACGCCTGCACGTTGGACAAAGCACAGGGCGTCGGGGAACAGGTGGGCGTGCTGGACACAGAGGTGGTCCCGGCGGGAGCGCCGATCGGCTGCACCTGGCCTGAGTGAATGGCTCGCGCCATCAGGACACCTCCCGACATCGGGCCCCTGGGCAGATGGAAGCGGGCATCGGGGCTGCCGGCAGCGCGGTGAGTGCTGCCACGAGGAGAACACTGGGCGTGGCCACGAGCAGGCGGCCGCGCACGGCGCCGCCGCGACGGATGTGGAGTGGGGACATCGGAGCCTCCCTGTCGTCAAATCAGCGGATGAGCGGACGCTCGGCAGCAGTAGCTCCTCACGGATCAGCTGGGGGATAGGTGGTCAGCGAGGCCGCCGCAAGCGTCAGGCCTGACATTACGGCGACCTCCTAACCAATCAACCCTCGCTCACAGAGTGGTACTAACCGTGGCGGGCCGCATCTGCGGCCTGTGCCAGAGCGCTTAGGGTGGCAAAGAACCCCGGCGATTGGCCTCTGAACAGCCCGTCGGCCGTCAAGGCCGTGAGCGCGCCCATGGCCGCCCCGCCTGTATTGGTGGGGCGAATAATCGACACCTTCGGGAACTTGCGGTCGAGGAAGATGGTGGGCTCGGGCATGATCAGGTTGGTCTGGAAGTCCTCCCCGCCAAAGGGAGGCGAATTGAGGTCCGGAAACACCAACGAAGGATCACTGGGATCGGTCAGCGGAGGCGCATTGCCCGCCTTGTCATGCCACGTCTGGAAGTGCATGGTCTCGGTGGGGCCGATGCTGAGCAAGATGCGCAACACCTCCGGATGGGTGACCCGCTGGGCCAGCGAGGGGTAGAGGCTGGTACCTCCCTGCTCGATAAACGCGAAGTGAAATCCCGCCGTGTTGGCGATTGCCTGGATGTGGTTCGGGGGGGTGAGGTCGGCATCGCTCCTGGGAATGGCCGGATGCTGCCCCACATTCAAACTCGGGACGGCTTGCGGGAAGGTGTCACCGAAGTCGGGGTTCTTGGTGCGGCTGCGGTAGCGGGTCCAGTAGCTGGTGTCCACGGTGAGCTGCATCAGGTTGGTCAGCCGGCCGATCTGCTGGGCGCCGGTCGCCTTGCTGCTCGGCAAGGTGCGGAACTGATCCAGATTGACGGTGGCCGCGCCATGCGCCATCAGGTAGGCGTTGATGAAGGTAAAGTGGGTGAACTCATCCTCGGTGTTGTCGTGGATGTACTGGGGCATGTCCCCATCCAGCACTTGCAGGGCAGCGGTGTAGGCGGCACTCCCGCTTCCGCCGGGGACTTCGCTGTCCTGGATGCCACCGAGCTCGTTGTATTGTTGCCAGAAGTCGGTTTCGAGGATCTCGGCGGCAGCCAGGAACCTGAGAATGGCCGCGTCTCCCGGTGTGAGGCCGCCACTTGCTTCGGCGGTGACGGCCGGCAACTCGTTGGCCACCAGCCCGGCACCCAAAGCTCCTGCTCCCACTGCGAGGCTCCTGCCCAGGAAGGCGCGGCGACTGGTCGTACCTGACGGCTGGTTCGATCTCTCTTCCATGATCTCCTCCTTCTCGAGTTCCGCGAGCAAAAGAGAACGACGCGTGTACAGATATGTGGGCAATCACCCACATGGCACCACGTACCAGCAATGAATACGTAGAGGGTTACATTTGGGCGAAAGAGGCGATATTTGCACAAGTTGTTGCATGCTGATCACGAAATGTTGTGGTTTCGGCACGAAGTGTTGTACCTGTATGACTCACGCAGCATTCGACGCGGGTTCGTCACGGATCGTGATCCCGGAGGCGCTCGCCGTCACCACCTACAGCAACATCATCGACAACGCGCCACTCTTCCAGCGGCTGGCTTCCGATGACCAAGGGTATCTCCGAGCCGCGCGCCAGGAAGAGATGTCCCACTACCTGCTCGAGCAGAGCCTCACCGGCTCGCCCTCCCCGTTCACGACCTTCTACTATCCCGCCGGCATGTTTGCCAATGCGCAGATGACGCTCAACATCCTCGTAACCCTGGAAGATGCCTTCATCGCCGCCTACCTGGTCGGCGTACGCAACTTCTCGAAACAGTTACTGCGGGTTGCGTCGGCGCGCATCATGGGGATCGAAAGCGATCACCGCACCCTGGCCCGGGTGGTGGCGCCCGGTGTCGCCTCCGTCGATGGCGGCCCCATCGAGACGGTCACTGGCATCCAGGGGGTCGCCGAGAGCGTGGACCCACCGAAAACAACAACGGCTACGAGCGCACACTGGGCTGGACGACGATCGACCAGGCTGTCAATGCCTTGCTACCGTTCGCCAGCAAGACGGCAGCCGCCAAGGCGGGCTTCGATACGACTAAAGCGTACGACTTTCATCCCTTTACGCCCACGCTGCCCAGTCCGTTGGGCGCCGTCTAGATCCAGGAATAGCTGATGGCTCCCATGCTTCAATCGGGACACGCGTCGATCGATGAGAAACAGGTGATGCCGGGAGCGCTATAGGTACCACACGGCGTAGACGCCGACACCTGCCAGGACCACGATCCACCACAGGACAAGCTCGGTGCGCATCCACGGCTTGTAGCGCCTGAAGCGCAGGCGTGGTGGGATGAGCTTGGTACCCGCCACCAGCAGGATGTAGAGACCGAGCACCTGAGCGATGACGCCGATCACGGCGTGGAGGGTTGCAACCGCATAAAATCGGTCGCCGAGGCTGCCAGGGAGCTGTGGTTGGACCTGGTCCCGAAAGGACGGAACCATGATGAACGCGATCAGCGGCAGGTTCAAGAGCAGGACGGCTGACTGGCAGTACTTGTGGGCACGATAGTGTCTCCTTCGCGCCAGCAGCATGCCACCCAGCAGTGCCATCCCCATCGCGAGGTGCGCGAGGAGGTTGAAGTCGGCACTAAACGTGGCCCCCGTCCCGAGAAACCCCGGCATGGTTCCCTTCCTTCTCTCCATGTGTACGCGGCCACGTTACGTTGTGGCGTCGGGTGCTCGCGCCTGGCTGCTGGAAGGTGGAGAGAGCTCTCCCATCCGGTGGAACCAGCCTGATCCTGCAGGAGATAGGTCGTTTGGTAGGGCTCCACGGTGTAGAACCCGAAGCGTCCTATGCTCCTAGCATCCCCAGGCACGCGCGGTAGCTGCCACTATGCCAGGGGTGGGGGCCTGTACCTGTAACCAACGAACGTACCTCATACCAGGATTATGCGAGGAGGTAGAAGCATGTACGGCAGCATACGTCGACGACACATGGTAGCCGCAGTGTTGGGACTGACCGTGGCCCTCCTGGGGGCCATGTCAGTGCATCAGGTGAGCGCCCGTTCGGTGCGGAGTGGCATGCACGAGGGACGCATGGGACCGGTGCACATGGGGACTGTCCGGGAATGGACGGGCTTCTATGACGGACACAAGGTCATCTACCTGAATACTGATTCCTCCAGCAGGCAGCAGGCACGCATGATGGGGATCAACTTCGCCCCTGGTCTGCTGCGCGCAAACATGGCTTCTATGCCGGAGATCTACCTGATTCAGGGCCGCGCGGCCCCGAATCAGGTTGCCATCTTCGGCTCCGAGCCAGGTGAGAAGGATTACTCTCCCCTCTGGCGCGAGACCATCCTTACCTGGAAGCCAGGGGCGACACCGGTGCTCGTGACCAGCGACGCGCAGATTAATGCGCTAGAAGGGAAGGGAAAGATGACCGAGCGCGCTGCCCATGTCTTGCTCAACTGCCCGATCATCCGAGTCCTGAAGTAGGCGCTCATGTGCTGTAGAAACAGGGCACAAGCTTCCACACCAGTGGGTCGTTTGCGTCCGGCATGGCCATGCCAATCCTGACGAGGCATGTTCGAAGCATCATCGAGAAGGGCGGTGGCACGATCCTCCACCTGGCTTGGACGAACCAGCCCACCCTCCGCGACGTTCACCTGGCTGAGCAAATCCAGGTGGTCTTTCAAACCGAGCCAGAACTCGGGCTGCTTCATCGGGAGGAGGGGCATTGCTTGCGAGAGAGCGGCATGCGGTCGACAGACGCGGCTGCACGGGGCATCCGGCAAACCCTCGCAACCAGTGGGGCATTTGTGGTGGTATCGATGCAGCGTCTCTCCTCATCAGACTGCTGGGAGCCGGTTGCAGATGGGGAGATTGAGTGAGACGTGCAA
>Ga0207416_1003753_pt1 | contig 14020 bp, 9 predicted proteins | sample PaiPotPPM11metaG_FD_184107 | JGI IMG/M metagenome (GOLD analysis project Ga0207416, IMG submission 184107) | Iron sulfur acid spring bacterial and archeal communities from Banff, Canada, to study Microbial Dark Matter (Phase II) - Paint Pots PPM... ...
TCAAAGAACTGAACCTGGACGAGAAGCAGTTTCGGCCCGCCGCCATGCAGGGGCAGATCTCACGCGCCAAAAATGATATGCTGCTGCCCGAACAGATGGCGGAGCGTGCGGCGAAGTATAGCGAAGAGGTGGCGGCGCGCATCTACAAAGTCTATCAGAGGGCGTTGCGCGCCAATAACAGCGTCGATTTTGATGATCTGCTCATGCTCATCGAGCAGTTGTGGCGGCGCGAGCCGGATGTGCTGCGCCGCTACCAGATGCGCTGGCAATATATCCACGTTGACGAGTTTCAGGACTGCAACTTGCCGCAGTACAAGCTGATTCGCCTGCTCGGCTATGGCACGGACATGTGCCATGACGGCTTCGGCAACGTCTGCGTGGTCGGCGACGAAGACCAGATGATCTACACCTGGCGCGGCGCGAGCGCGGAGAACGTGCTGCGCTTCGAGCAAGACTTCCCCGCTACGCAGATCATCCTGCTCGAACAGAATTATCGCTCGACGCAGACCATTCTTGACGCCGCGCAGCACGTCGTCAAGCGCAATAGCGGGCGCAAGGACAAGCACCTGTGGACGGCGCTGGGTACAGGCGAGAAAGTGACAGTCTATGAGGGGCAGGACGAGGAAGATGAGGCCACCTACACCGCCCGCGAAATCCTGCGCCTGCTCTCGCGCGGCGAGATCCAGAAGCGCGGCGACGTGGCCGTGATGTATCGCACCAACGCGCAGTCGCGCGCCCTGGAAGAGCAATTCCTGCGCAGCAACATTCCTTATAAAGTGATCGGCAGCCGCAAATTCTACGAGCGCAAAGAAATCAAGGACATGCTGGCCTACCTGCGCCTCATCCATAACCGCTATGATACGCTGAGCCTCCGGCGCATCATCAATGTTCCCAACCGCAAAATCGGCCCAAAGACGCTGGGCGAACTGGAGCGTTGGGCCGACGAGGAGCGGCTGCCGCTTTTCGACGCCATCCAGCAGATCGAGCGCAACGATACGCTGGGCAAAGGCGCCAAAAACGCCCTCGCCGAGTTCGGCAAGCTGATGAGTGACCTGGTCGAAGCGATCGATGAACTCAACCTGCCATCGCTGCTCGATCGCATCGCCGAGCGCAGCGGCCTTGGCCCCGAACTGCGCGAGAGCAGTGACGAGGGACTGGATCGCTGGGCCAACGTGCTGGAACTGCGCCGCGTCGCCGACGACTACTCTGAGATCGAGACGCGCCTGGCCCTCGAACTGTATCTGGAAAACGTCGCGCTTGTCGGCGGAGCAGACACCACGCAGACGGGCGAGGACGGCAAGCTGATCAGCGAAGAGAACACCGACGCCGTGACGTTAATCACGCTGCATGCCGCGAAGGGGCTGGAATATCCGGTCGTCTTCATCATCGGCATGGACGAAGGCTCGCTACCGCACGCCCGTTCCGTCGATAAGCCTGAACAACTGGAAGAGGAGCGCCGCCTGGCCTACGTCGGCTTCACCCGCGCTATGCGCCGCCTCTATCTGGTGCGCGCCCGCCGCCGCGCCTACTTCGGCGACGTGCAGTATACCGAACCGTCGCGTTTCCTCGACGACATCCCGCAGCAATTGGTGGCGGGGCGTAACAGCCGCCCGCGCGCGCGTTATCGCTGGGACGACGATGACTACAATAACGGAGACGATGGCAGCCGTTACGACTCGCGCGATAGCGGGCGCGTCTTCGGCAGCGGCAAGCCGAATAGCCTCAATCCGCCGTCTCAGCCCAGCAAGCCGGCCAATCCCGCGCCTCCGGCTTTCACGCCGCGTTCCGGCGCTTACTCGTCTCACACCGTGCCGCCGCGCCCCCAGCCTCCGGCCACGCCGCCGGCGAAGCCGCGCGAGCAGCAGTTCAAGCCGGGCGACCGCGTGCGCCACAGCATCTTTGGAGACGGCATCATCCTGAAAAGCGAGATGCAGGAGCAGACCGAGTTTGTCGAAGTGCAGTTCAGTGCGAAATTCGGCAAGAAGAAGCTGAGCATGGATTTTGCCAAATTAGAGAAAATCTGATGGTACTTCATGGTACAATATGGAAATGGTTCCGTCATAACGAAACCATTTTATTGTACCATGAAGTACCACGCGCCCCGAAAGTATGGGTGGCTGGCGTTTTTTGGAACAAAGGCATTTGATACATCAGATTTTGGGGAGGCTTTCTCTATGTTCTTATCACGTATCCAGTCACGTATCCAGGCGAGACGTGTCCTGGCTTCACTTGCCCTCTGTCTCACGGTGGGGCTGTTGCTAGCAGGCTGCTCGCTGCCCTGGCAGCAGGCGCAAGCCAGCACACCCGCTCCAACCACGCAGCAGTTGCTCGCTGCGCTCCAGAAGAACTTCCGCAACGTCACTTCGTTTCATGTCGTCATGTCGGTAGCCAACCCTGGTACGACGAGCGCGAGCCAGATTGAGATTCGCGCCGCCAACGGCGATATTCTCATGCCGGATAAGGTCAAGGCGCAGGCCACCATTATTCTCTCCGGCCAGTCCATCACCGTCAACGTGATCAGCATCGGCTCGATGCAGTTCATCACCGATCCCATCACCGGGCAGTGGCGCGTCGTCAAGGGCGTTCTCGATGCCAGCACGCTGACCAATCCCAATAGCGGCATCCTCTCGCTGGTGAACAAAGTGCAGGACGCCAGCCAGCCCACCAGCGACAGCGTGAACAACATCCCCTGCTGGCGCGTCACCGGCAAGCTCAACGCCAAATACATCGCCTTCTTCACCGGCGGCGGCGTCCCGGCGGGTACCATGCTGCAAACTACCGCCTGTATCGGCAAAAGCGACTCGTTGCCCTACGAGGTGAAGGTGGTAGGTGAGGCGGCTGCGGGCGACAATGCCAACACCACGCGCACCTTCATCATCTCGAATTACAACGAAAACATCAGCATCACCGCACCACAATTGTAGAGGGGCAGGATGTACACACTAGAAGACGATAAAGAAACAACCTCCGGCCTGCGCAAACAAGACGTGACTGCCGCGCTGGCGCGGCGGCAATCGATCAGCGCGCAGATCACCGGTTCGCTGAAGAGGGTCACTACGCCGGCCAGCGCGCCCGCGAGCGGGAAGGCTGTCGCTTTCGCCGTGCTGGCCGTCGCCTGCATCAGCGTATTCTTCACGGCAATGGATCAGACCGTGGTCGTGACGGCGCTGCCGCCGATTGTCACTGATCTGGGCATTGGCCCGACCAAACTCGATCACGCGGCGTGGATCATCAGCGCGTACCTGCTGGGCTTCATCATCGCCATGCCCCTGATGGGGCGCGTCTCCGACATTTTCGGGCGGCGGCGAATTTTCCTGCTCTGCCTGAGCATTTTTGGCCTGGGTTCCATTCTCTGCGGCCTCGCGCCCTTTTTCGCGCAGTTGTCAGACCTGGGTTTTCTGAGCAACATCGGCATCGACACCTCATCTCCCGGCCTGATCTACCTGATCGCCGCGCGCTTCCTGCAAGCTATCGGCGGCGGCGCGGTCGTGCCGGTGGCGATGGCGATAGCCAGCGACTTCTATGGCGAAGCGCGGCGCGCGCTGGCCCTCGGCGTAATCGGCGCGGTGATGGAAGCGGGCGGCGTCGTTGGCCCGCTCTACGGCGCGATCATCGTGCAGCAATTCGGCTGGCAATATATTTTCTTTTTTAATATTCCCATTGTGATCGTCATCATCGTACTCGCCTGGTTTCTCATACCCAGAAGCACGCGCCTGCGCGAGGGCATCGATTGGCTGGGCGCACTCCTGCTTGGCGGCGCGCTGACCTGTCTCAGCCTGGGCCTGGCGCAGCAGGGTACTGATCTCGGACCCACGCCCGCCAACACGCCCGCGCCGCAGAATAATCCCATCGCGCTGGTACTCGCCCTTGTGCTGTTCATCGCCTTCATCCTCGTCGAGCGCAGGGTGCGCTGGCCTGTCGTTGACCTGTCGCTGTTCAAACGCTTCCCGTTCAGCGCAGCATCAGTAGTGAGCCTGCTGGTGGGCGCGGCGCTGATCATCGCGATGGCCGATATCCCCATCTTCGTGGATACTGTGCTGAACCGCCCGGTGCTTGATAGCGGCCTCGCTCTCATGCGCATGACTATCATGATTCCCATCGGCGCGCTGCTCGGTGGCTGGCTCTGCAGCCGCGTCTCCTGTCGCCTCACGGGCGTGATCGGCTTGCTCTTCGCCGCCGCCGGTTTCTACCTGATGAGTCGCTGGCCCCTGGACGTCGGCTGGACGCAGATCACCATCAGCACCGTCACGGCTGGCCTCGGCTTCGGCCTGGTGATCGCGCCCATCAGCACGACGGCTATCAACGCGGCGCGTGCGGCGCAGGCAGGCATCGGCTCGGCTATCATCACCGCGCTGCGCATGACCGGCATGATCCTCGGCCTGGCCGCGCTTACCTCCTGGGCGCTGGCCTACTTCAAGCAACTGGCCTCCCAATATCCGTCGCTGCCTCTGACGGCGACAACCGCGCAGTTTATCCAGTGGTCGAAGGGCTATGGCGCGCACTTGATCCAGTCGGCTCACACCGTCTACAGCGCGGTCTTCTTTGTCACTATGTTTGTGTGTCTCATCGCCATCATTCCAGCCATTTTCCTGTGGGGTCGCAGCGCGAACGTGGGGGCGGCATTCATGACGCCCGCGCCCGCCGATCCCGCGGCTGCTGATCCCGCCGTGGACCCCGATGCCGCTACCGTTGTTATTCCCGCGCCGGAAGCGGCAGGCATCTCGCTGGCTGCTGCCGACATTTTGTCCGAACCGGCGCTGCCTGCTGAAGCGGGCGAACCGCCGCCGCTGCCTCCAGACGCGGGCTGGCACGGCGGTAATGGCGGCGGCAAGCCCAAACCCCGGCGGAGACGCCTGCTCATTGCCCTGGCCTGCCTGCTGCTCTTGCTCCTGCTCATCGGCGCGGGCGTCTTCGTCGCCTTCACGTGGCAAGCGTCTACAACGGCCAGTAACGGCACGCCCGGCAGCGCGCCGGGGGCCACGTCCACGGTCGTCTCCGGCCCGCGCATGATTGATCTCGCGCTCGATCAGGGCGCGCTCACCTCGCTCTTTGTCTCACAACTGGGCTTGCAGCAGGGAGCGATTACCAATATGAAAGTAACGCCGGTTGCGCGGGATGGCGTTGTCTTGACGCTCAACTTGAACATCGACGCCGATGGCATCCACCGCGTTATGCCTGTCGAGTTGGACACCACCATCAGCCTGGACCACCATCAGAACATCCAGTTAGCCGTGCATAATCTGAAGCGCGACGGCATTGATGCCGGGTCGGCGGCGGCAGCCAGTATGCAGCAGGCGCTCAATCACTTGCTGATCAGCCAACTGATGCCCTCGCTGCGCGGGCAACTCAAAGGCGTGCAACTGCTCTCCGTCACTACCAGCAGCGCCGTTGGCTGCGGGAGCGACACGGAGATGCTGGTTTTGCTGGTCAAGGCTCCGCCCATTCAAGGCATCGCCGCCCAGCCCAAACCTACCCCATTCTGCCTGAAAGGCCCGATTACTATCAATAAACTGTTGCCATCATAAAAACCCGTAGGGGTGTAAGGCTCTGCCCCACCCAATTCATCCGTTGATGATGATATCCTGGCAAGGACGATAGGGCGGGGCAGAGCCTTACGCCTCTACGGATGCAATAATTAAGAGGAAGATGCAATGAAACACAGGAAAATGCTCTCCGGGACCATAGGGCGGGGCAAGCCCGCGCCCCTATTGCTCGTGCTGGCTTTGCTGCTGGCAGGCGTGATCTTCGTTCCCGCAGGCGCGGCGGGCAAGGCGCGCGCGGCAGGCAGCGTCGCCGGCCACGCTGCTGCCAGCGCGATGCCCGTCAGCGCAACTATCTATCTGACCATGCCCATGTTGCAATCGCTGTTCCAGCAGAATATCGCGCAGCAAGTCCCCAGCGCGTTCAATAACGCCATCAGCGGCGCGCTCGGCAAGATGCCCGCGCAAGACCGGGGCTGGGCGCAGCAGATGATTGCCGCGCTGATCCAGCCCGGCGCAGTGCTGACGGGCCTGTCAACGCAGAAGAATGGCCTCGCGACGTCGCTGCGCATCACGCTCTACCCCGGCGACCCGCAGCCGATCAACGCCAGCATGTTGATCACGTTCAACGTTATCAACTCCTCGACGGTGCAGGTCAGCGCGCAATCCTTGAACGGCAGCCCGTCGCTGGCGAATGGCCCTATCGCCACGTTCCAGGTTCCCATCGGCCAGTTGAGCAGCATCAACACGACGCCATCCTGCGGCAGCGCCGCGCTGGCCGTTCACCTGCAAATCCCCATCGCGCTCAGCCAGGGACAAACGACCACCCAGGCGCTGGCGGGGCAATCACGTAGAAACAGCGGCCTGTCCCTGCCCATCAATCTACCGGCCAGCGCCAATTCCTATGTCGAGATCCCGGCCTCGTCGCTGGCGCAGCTCGGCGGCAGCATCGGCACCATGCCCATCAGCAGCGGCCTGACCGCGCAGAACATCCGGGTCGGCGTGCAGGGCAGCAACCTGGTCATCAATTCTGACATCTACTCTTCGATCTTCGGCGATGTCGGCACGGCAGTGACCACCATGAATCCGACGGCCAGCAGAGGCGGCCTGGCTGTCATTGTGACAAACACGACCTTCAACATCTTCGGCTTTATCCCCATCAATGAGAATGGCTACAACCAGCAGATCCAGCAGACGCTCAACAGCAAGCTGAACAGCGCGTTTGCCGGCAAATTCGACGTGACGCAGGCACAGATCGGCCCCAATAGCAGCGTCCCCTGCGCCGCCAGCACCAGCCTCGTGCTGTCAGGCTCGACCAGCCTGGGATAACGAATAGTGGAGGAGAAAATAATCACAAACTGCCAGTTTGTGATTATTTTCTCCTCCACTACGTACTCGCGGCGAGGTCATATTCTATGGCAAGCGCGGTAAATGGCACATTGCCTGCCCAGGCTTTGTGCAACTTGCCAGGCGGCCATAGGATAGCCTGCCCGGCTTCGATTTCGGCCTCTTCGCCAGCGACGCGCACATACCCCCTGCCCGCGATCACCACAAAGAGGATCAGGTGATCGGCTTCGTGTTCCCACATCTCGCCGCCCGGCTCAAAATGCAACTCCACAACAGCAATGCTCTTCTCATGGAGGATAATCGCGGGATACATGTCTGTGCAGTGCGGCGGCGGGTCGCTGCGGCGATGACCGGGGCCGAAATGGAGGATTTCAAGCATGTTGTTTGTTTCCTTTTATTGTCCAGCGCGCGCTGAGATCCATCCACGGCTTCTCCACAAACTTATAACACAAAAACGTGAATGGGATGATCGCCAGCGCGATCCATAGCAGGTAGAGGCTATAGACAGCAAACGGGTTCCAGGTCTCAATCTTATAACCCACGTCTGTCATAAAGAGGACGAGCAGAGGCAGATGCCAGATGTACAGGCTGTAGGAGATCATGCCCATGAAACGCAAGAATCTCCATTCAAACAGGCCGCGCAGGCGGGCCGCGCCAAAGAGTATCGCCGCCAGGCACAGGCCGAAGCCGCTCGCCAGGAGAAACTCGCTGACGATATTATACATTGGTGCGATAGCGTCCAGCGCCGGCACGCTATGCTGATACCACATATTATAATGCCACAGGGCCATGAACAGCAGCAGGAGCAGACCGCCCCCAAAAAGCCACGGGCTGAGAGATTTCAGAACGACCGCAAAGGTCATCTTTCCCTCTGGCTCGTTCGTTGTAGGGTAGGGGCGACCCTTGTGGTCGCCCTGGGAAAGGCTGCCTGGCTCGTTCGCTGTAGGGTAGGGGCGACCCTTGCGGTCGCCCTGGGAAAGGCTGCCTGGCTCGTTCGTTGTAGGGTAGGGGCGACCCTTGCGGTCGCCCTGGGAAAGGCTGCGGTCGCCCTGGGAAAGGCTGCGGTCGCCCTGGGAATGGTTGCCAATGTCACTTGCCCTTTGCCGCGTCGCCAGCACGTAGCACAGGCTGACCAGCATGCCAACGGCGAAATCTTCCAGGTATTTGCCGGCGTCGCCGTAGAGGAAGAAAAACGGCACGTTGAGTATGGGACGCGGGATCAGGAACGTTTGCGCGGGATGTTCGAGCAGGTATGGACCCCAGTAGCGCGAATAGACGCCCCAAGCAATGACGCCGAACAGCAGCGACGCCAGTAGCCAGGCTCTGCGGCTCGGCGAACCGCCAATACGGCGCGCGATCAGGCCGATGCCGAGGGCCAGCCAGGGCAGGAGCAGGTAGAACTGCCATTCAATCGCCAGCGTCCAGTAGGGGCCATTGATTTGCATGAATGTGGCCGGAGCATCCATGAAAAAGGTGAGAAACAGGCCCAGGTCGGCCAGGTGATCGGGGCGGAAGTACGCGGGACTTGTCAGCAAGATCAGCAGGAAGAGTGAGAAGTAGTAGCCCGGCACGATGCGCAGCACGCGCCGCGAGTAGAAGCGCCACGTCGAGGGCCATTGAGTCTCAAATAGCGCCGCTTTGACGAAAGGCATAAAGAGCAAAAAGCCCGACAGCACAAAAAACAGCGTCACGCCCGATGCTCCTGCCAGCGCGATTGCGCTGAACAAGACATTCGATTGCAAGGGATTCCAGACATGCGTAGAACGCATAATCAAGTTCAGGTGAAACCACAGCACCGCCAAACAGGCAATGCCGCGCACTCCCTCGACCGACTTGATCGTCCCTTGTCTGCTCCCATTCTCCAACTGATCGCTCAGCCATTGATGCGCGGAGTGCAGCAGGGATTGCGACCCGGCAGACGTTGTGGCTGCGGATCGTTTGAACAGAAACATTGGACCGGGCCTTTCACTTTCGTCATTTATTACAAAATTTGCATTGGACTATACGTTCTGCAACTTCCATATCACCACATCCTACCAGATCACGCAACCCCACCTGAGTAGTAACGTATATACATCCCTATAACGCACAAAAAGGCCAGAACCCTGTGTTTTTTATGCAGGATTCTGCCTTTCTCTTTCTATCTGTTTTTTTTGAGTCTCGTGCGCTCCATCAGACCCTCTACGCCCCTGGGTAGCCATGGCTCACATGTTGTACGTACAAAAATAGATACAATGAGCAATGTAGTGAAGCTTTGGAAGGAGAAAAACCCGACTCCAGACGTATCCCAAACACATCTCCAGACGCATCATTTGTCTTTCCACATAAGTTATGCTTGTCCTGATCCCGATATCTGGTGAGAGCGGACGTTTTCCCACTCCGCCGGTAACGGTCACGAGAATGGAAATCAAGATGATCCTGCTCAAAACTCGGCCCGTTCAGAAGAAAGCCACATCCTTCCCTGTCTACCGTAAGCTTCAGTACACTTTTTTTGCTGCCTGCCTCATTCTGGGGCCGTTATTCATGATCCTGGAGGTGGTTTTCAATCCATCCAGAAGTGCCGCGGGCAGTACCGGCAGCGCAGTTATCGCCGCCAATATAGCTGCTAATGCAGGAACGAACCTGTGGCATCTTCTCTTCGGGATGTTTGCCTTATTCCTCTTCCCGTTCGGCACTCTGGGCATGACGATGCTTGCGCTACGGCGCTCACCCTGGCTCGCGACCATCGGTGGCTTTCTGGCTCTGATTGGCCTTTTCGCCTTCATCGTGTTCGCGGGCCAGGAAGATCTCAGCTACCTGATGGCGCAGATGGGCGGTGGTTCGCAGTTGGTCGCCCTCTGGGACCGTTTCAATACTGACCCGCTGATGACTGCTTACCTGTACATTTTTATCATCGGCCACCTGATCGGTCCCATGCTCCTGGGGATCGGACTAGGTCGGACACGCCTGATTCCCGCCTGGGCGGCCTGGGCGATTATCCTGCGCACTCCGCTCCAGATTGCTGGCTTTTTCACTCATATCGGTCTGTCGGTAGAGATAGTCACTTATGGACTTCTTCTCATTGGCAGCATCCCTGTCGCTCTTGCCTTGCTCAAGTTTCCAGACGAAGAGAAGCCGGTGTGTGAGAGTGAGAAAGCAGCCCTGAGCGAGAATATGTAGCGTAGAGAGATAATTTTCTGCTGCCCTGCGGGAGCAGAAAATTATCTCTCTACAGGCTTATTTAATGAAGATTCGATGTTTGATTTGAAAAATTTATAGATCTTGCCCCGAATGTCCTGTATAGTTGATGAACCGTCTCCAGATTGATACAATGGCAGCGATACTATAGCCACTTGCACACAATAGCCTGGAGAGGATTTGACGCATGTACTCACGACCGGCCACATCGCTCAGCCCGGCGCTCATCATCTATCTGATCGATGCCAGCCGCTCGATGAGCGATCCATGTGGGCAAACCACCAAGATTGACGTGGTGAATAAGGCCATGCGCGACGCCATGAAGGATATGGTGCGCCGCTCCATGCGCGATAGCAACGTGCAGCCGCGCTACCATATCGCCATTTTCGCTTACAGCACCGCGGTGGTCGATTTGCTGGACGGCATCCGCCCGCTGCCGGAGCTGGTGCAGTTCGGGCCGCCGCTGCTGAGCGCCGGCGGCAGGACGGACACCGAGGCTGGCTTCACCGCCGTCGCTCGCCTGCTGGAAGCGCGTATCCGTGAGTACGATCACTGCCCGGCCCCGCTGGTCTGCCACCTGACCGACGCGCTGCTGACCACGAACGATCCGCAGCCGGTGGTGCAGCGCATCAAATCTCTGCGCGTCGAGGATGGTTCCGTGCTGGTCGAAAATGTCTACGTGGCCGATAACATGCTGCGCAAGCGCACTCATGACTGGCATAAATGGGGCGGCGTCCTCAAAGCCGAGCAGTTGACTGACGATTATGCCAGATTTCTCTATGGCATGTCTTCGCCTCTCCCGGAATCCTACCGCGAGAACATCAACAATCATGGCTACCACCTGCAGAGTGGAGCCGCGCTCTTTTTTCCTGGCGCGAATAGCGATCTCGTGCGCCTGGCCTTTGCCGCCTCGGCAGCCACACAATTGAAATGACGGATTGATCGACGGACGGTTCAGAAGGGGGGAACGTCCATGAGGCATGACACCAACCAGGATGCTCCGTGCATCATCGAAACCAATCAGGGTGAGGATACGACTGTCCAGGTCGCGCTCGGCCAGCAGACAACGGCGCGCCTCGTCTCTCTGCGCTGCCGCGAGAGCCAGGAGCAGTCACTGCCCGGCCAGGATTACGCCATCCTGATCAGCAATCCTTCCGGCACGTCGATTAGCCTGTGTGTCTGCGACGGCGTGGGCAGTTCGTACAAGGGAAATTTCGCGGCGCACTATTTAGCCGGTTGCCTGGTATCATGGCTGCAAAAGTTGCCCGCGCTGCCGCGCCATTCCGGCAAGCTGATCAGGCCGCTCCACTCGCGCCTCAACCAGTGGGCGCGCGAGGCTCAGGAGACGCTGATCGATTTCGCCATCGCGCCCGATGCGCCTGAACTCGTGCGCGAAGTCCTCGAAGAACTGCGCCAGACGCACGGCAGCGAGACCGTCTTCTTCTGCGGGCGCATCGACTTTGCCGGGTCTGCCGCGTCCGGGCCTGCTCTTTTCAGGCACGCCGCGCAGCCTGTCGCTGCGCAGGGCGTCTTTTTGTGGATGGGCAATGTCGCCGCGCGGCTGTTCATCACGGCAGATCACGTCATTGACCTGGGCGAAAAAGAGAACGATGCGCAGCGCTGGTCTACGGCGCGCGGTCGGCGCGGCAGCCTGACCGCGCGCAGCCTGGCGCTTGAGAGCTTTGATCGCCTGCTCATCTATACCGATGGCCTGCACGCGCTCGGCGACAAGCTGGCTGCCCTGAATGATGCTGAGCTGGACGCGGAGATGCAAAATTTGCTGGAGCAGCCCGCCAACGATGATATGACCGTCCTGGACATTCGGCGGTTTCATCCTGACGCTGACTCTGGAAAGGAAGACACGCAATAATGGACTTTCAGCCAACGCGCGCTACCATCCTGACCATCGATGATAGCACGTACCAGTTTATGCCGCACCCGTTCTTTCTGGACGAAGTCTACGCCCAGGAAGGTGGCGAAGCGGTCATTTACCAGGTGCATGACATGACGAGAAATCTGCTCATGGCGCTGAAAGTTACCATGCCCTTGTTTCGCGGCGAGCAGATCGCCCGCGCGGCGTCGGCCCTCGCGCCCTACAAAGACATCGCCGGTCTGCGTGTGGGCGATCGTCTCTGCCTGACGAAGCCACGCTTCGCGAAACTGATCGCCGCCTATCCCGACCTGGAATACGCCATCCTCATGCCTTGGCTCAACGGGCATACCTGGGCTGGTTTCGTCCTCGACCGCGTGGCGGCCACGCGCTACACGCACGAGCAAGCCCGATCCCTGGCTCTGGCGACGGCGCACGTTCTCTGGGATCTGGAAAGCCACCACCTCACGCATACCGATATCGCCGGGGGCAACATCATCATCGCGCCAGATATGCGGCGCGTCGAGTTGCTTGACATCGAGAGCCTTTACGCGCACGGCTCGCCCGTTCCCAAACTGCACAGCATGGGATCGCCCGGCTACCAGCACCGCAAGCTCGATCAGCGCGGCCAGTGTCGCCCGGAGGGCGATCGCTTCGCCGGGGCTATCCTGCTGGCCGAGATGCTTTCCTGGTGGAGCCCGCAGGTGCGCGCGCTGACGCCCAACCACGCGGAGTCGCTGTTCCAGCCGCTCGAACTGCAAGTCACCGACCAGTATCACCCGGCCTACCCGCGCCTGTTCGCCGTGCGCAGCGCCCTCTACACCATCTGCCCCCCGGCGCTCGCGCTCTTCGATCAAGCCTGGACCTCGCCCGATCTCGCGCAGTGTCCCGAATTGAGCAGTTGGGCTATGTGCCTGATCCAGGGACGGCGGGGATGATGATAGAAAGAGAGAATAGTCATCATCAATGTTTGAATATATTGTGAGGAGGAAACACACATGAATCTTGATGAGACGATAGCCCAGGAACTCAAAAAACTGTACCAGGAACTGGAAAGCGAGAGGAAACTCCTTTCCCAGGAGCAGTTAGAAAACTACTACAACACCTTTCGCAGCCGCTTTGGACCCGAAAGGCTCAAAAACCTCGATGGCGAGGCGCTGTTAGAGACTATGCATAGTCACGGCACTAAAGACAGCCTCGTCTACTGGCTGGAGTTCAAAGATGATGATGAATTTCCCTCGTCCCAATTTGGCAGTATAGCGGGTGGAAGCGCTTATAAATTTGGCTTATTTTGGAGGAGAGAAACTGGCAAGTGGGTAACTGGCTCTCCGCAGCACGAGCGAGAACTGACGCTTGAGCAGGCCGTAGAGAAAGCAAGGCAACATCGGGACCAACTTCTCAAGGGAGTGGAACTGTTAGAGAAACTACCTGCCAATGGCAGCGATAATGATTATGCTAAATTGCAGCTAGAGATGAATAACGTTGCTCCCGATGTCAACAATTCTGCCTGGGGACATAAGTATTTTCACTTGATACATCCCGATAAGCTGGATGATTTTCACAATCCTGACTACCAGCGTTTCCATCTGATCAGGTTGCTCCAGCTTCCTCCTGAAGGTGATGGGCGTTATCTTGTGGCTGGTCGTTTTGTTGCCCTAGCTCGGACACTCGACATTCCAATGAACAACTTGACCTCTATGCTCAACGTGCGAGATGGATCACCCCCTTATACTTATTGGCGCATTGGAACCAGGGCAGGCGCTGATGGTACAAGTTATTGGGAAATGATGCGTGACAACAACTGTGTAGCTATTGGATGGCTCGAGGCAGGTGACCTCTCAGCTATTACCTATAATCCTGCTGGGAGGGAAGAAATCAAACAAAAGCTTCTCTCTCATGATCCTGCTCCAACTCCCATCGCGGCGGCGAATGCGGCGCGACAGCTTTTCAACTTCAGATGGGTAATTGCTCCTGGAGATCTAGTATTGGCCTCGGATAGCGCAATTGTGCTGGGTATTGGTAGGGTGACTGGTGACTATGGTGACTATCATTATGATCCTTCTCATCATCTTCCGCATCGCCGTTCTGTCGAATGGCTTTCGCTGGAATCCTGGAAGCAACCCGATCTGGAAGGTATGCTCACTAC
>Ga0207416_1003754_pt1 | contig 14017 bp, 14 predicted proteins | sample PaiPotPPM11metaG_FD_184107 | JGI IMG/M metagenome (GOLD analysis project Ga0207416, IMG submission 184107) | Iron sulfur acid spring bacterial and archeal communities from Banff, Canada, to study Microbial Dark Matter (Phase II) - Paint Pots PPM... ...
CCCCTAACGCGGCAAGTGGCGCGAGTATGCTTTGCTGATCAGGAACCATGCCCGGATCAATGATCACGCGCACCTCTCCCTCGCGCACAAACGCCACCGTCGAGGCCACGCGGCTCATTTCCGGGTCGCCACTCTGCTGCACATATCCATTGAAGAGGATGTAGACCTCAGCCGATGAAGCTCCTGGTCGATCACTGCCTGCCGCCATAATTCATTGCTCCTTTGTGCAAACGGGTATTTGATCTTGGCAAAGCGTTCCCAGCGCCAAAGCACTTGACCTTGTCGATTTTCCTTTGTATACTCGTGTAGGCCAGAAGCGGTGGGATCCTTGTTTTATAACGATCCGCTTTAGGATACTGCAACTTGCTTGATTATATCCCATTGCCGAACAAAAAGCAGGCAAGAGCCATGAACTGGCCCGCGCCTGCTTTTGCGGCATTGCATCCCAGAGCGCCGCACTTCACATTGCCATATCCTCGATCGCGTCAGCCTGGATCATAGGCAGAAGGATCGCCGGGAATCTGACCGTTGATGGTTCCCTTGAGAACCGGCTGCGCGTTGCTGCCGACATTCGGACCGGCATAGGTTGCCGGAGCAAAGGGATCGGCCCAACTGGTATTGGCATTGCTAAAGACGAAGAAAAACGCGTGCTTCCCAGTGACAAGGGTCAGCGTCGTCGAGAAGACCACTCCCGTCTGATATGTGCCGCCGGGCTGCTGCGTCAAAGGATAGGAGGTTCCATCCACATAGAGCAGCGCGGAGGTCGGCGCCGCGCCCGTCGAGTCGGCATACGTCGTCTGGAACGTGAACGGCGTGGTGTTGGACCCGGAAGTTGGATTGACCGAGGAGTGCGTCAGCGTCAGCGTCGTCACGGTAGGCAGCGCATCGCCGTCAAAATCGGTGACGCCGTCGCCGGAGCCGTCATCGAACACGAAGCGAAAATAGTGATCGTTTACCGACAGCGCATTCGTGCTGTAAGTGTAGATTACGCCTTTTGAATAGTTGCCTCCCGACGATTGCAATGGATAATCCACGCCATCAATTTCGACCTCGGCCACGGTGGGCGCCAGCCCCAGAAACGAGGTGTACGTGGCTGTATATGTCACCGTCTGGCCCGGCGTCGCGATTTGCGGCGAGACTTTGGAGACGATTTTGAACGAATGAATCGTGGGACCCGTCCACGGTACGCCGTTATCCGGCAGCGCATACGTGCCATTGCTATCCGAGAAGGAGAAGCTAAAGGTATGCGAGCCATGCGGCAACTTCGTGCTGTACTGATAGAGGATGCCTCCATTGGCTGGCCCTTTTGCCACCATTGGAAATGCCGTGCCATCGATGATGACATTGCTCGTAAGCGGCGTCGTATTCAACGTGTAGATCACGCTGTAGAGATTCACCGATTGCGTAGTACCTTCTAAGTTGCTGATGGCCCCATGCACTTTAGAGTATTTGAGATCTTGACTCGCAGTCGGCACTTTCAGGGCGGTCACAACCGGAACCGGATTGAGAAGCAGCGGCGGCAGCGGCGCTTGCCCAAAATCGAAGTAATCCATGAGATCATCGATCTGCGACAGGGCATCACGCTGTCCCAACGACGGCAGACTCCAGTTGGTTTCGATGAATTTGACGAAGGAACTGAACTCACCTTCGCTGTGATTGATGAAGCCCGCTTTGGCAAAGGGCGAGATCACGAGCAACGGCACACGCGGGCCGAGTCCCAACCCGTCCAGCACGGGCGGCGACACATGATCGTAGAAGCCGCCGTAATCATCCCAGGTCACGAAAATGGCCGTATTGGCCCAGTAGGCGCTGTTCATGATGGTGTTGACAATGTTGGTCACAAAATTCTCACCCAGGCCGTTCACCTGCGGCGGATGGTTGCTCGTATCGGCTGGCGGCGTGATCCAGGAGACGCTGGGCAAGTTGTTGCTCGTAACGTCAGGGATAAAATCTTCAGAACTCACATCATTTTTTGAGTTCGCATAGCTTTGCAGCATGAGCGGCGCGTTCCAAATGGATACATCGCTGTAGAAACGCCAGCTGATGCTGGACTGATCTAGCTCGGTAAGGATATTCGGGAAGGTATAGCAGGGAAAGGCGCGATAGCCCGTACCCGATGTTTGTTTAGAAGAAACGATCGTATTGGCGGTCGAGTTACACCCTTGTTGAGGAGGCGTTTCAAAGATGCCCTGATTCTGGGCAGCAACCATCGAGAGGTGGTTGGGCGTACTGCTGGTCGCCATAGAGGTGAAGAAATTATCGCCCAGCCCGAAATGCTGGGCGTAGCTCCAGTAGTTGGGGATGTCGGCTTGCGAGTACTGGACATGCCCCTCCAGCGGAAATCTATCCATTTTGCCGCCGTCTATCTCAGCCGTAACCGCTGTGCCAGAGTGAATATAATCCTGCGACACAGGGTCGGGCGCGGGCGCTTCCGTGATACCATTAGCGCCGGGAAACTGCCCGAAGAAGTTATCAAACGTGTGGTTCTCCATCATGATGAAGACGGCATGCGTAATCGGCGTCGTCGCCGTTTTGCTGCGGTTGGTCGAAGCATGAATGCCAGGCGCAATGAACCAGGTCGCGGATAAGGCGACGAGCGCGAGCAGCGCTGCTCCTCCCAGGAACAGTCGCCGGAATGATATACCCAATCAAAAGCCTCCTTTGCCAGGTAGAGTCATAAATTAGTAAAATATCCAATTTGCTAGCGACCCTCTTTATAGTCTAGTCTAGCATAGTAAAGAAAACCTCACTTTCTCAATAGTGAACGGGTTAAGATTAGCAAAAAAACCGGCCATTTCGGTTGAGATTTTATCCTGCAAGACCCCATTGACAGCATCTCCAACGTATGGTATAACCATAATCGCTGCTTTCTGGGCGTGGTGTACAGGAAAAACGCCTGTATCACACGCCAAAACACGGGGTAATTGCTACCAGTGGTAGGCATCGGCTATCCCGCGTATCTTCATGTCCGAAAAATCGACAGGCTTTCCTGAATCGAACCAGTCCCCCACTCCGGGCGGGAACTGGGTTTTTGTGTTGCAAAAATTCCCCACTACACGAGAAATGGAGGTGAATCTGTGTGGCGTTTCTACCTGGAAGTAGCCCGTACCGCCTTTCGGCGACAGCTCATCTATCGCTGGGCTAACCTGGCCGGACTGATGACCAACCTCTTCTTCGGCGCGATCTTCAGTTATGTGATCATCGGGCTATTTCACGCTCGCAGCGCCGTCAACGGCTACAACGTGCTGGACATCCTGCGCTATACCTGGCTGGTGCAGTCTATGATCATGATCGTCCTCACCTTCGGCTGGTTTGACCTCATGCTCACCATACGCACTGGCATGGTGATCTCTGATATGAGCAAGCCCTGTGATTTCTACTGGTACTGGTTCAGCCGCGAGTGCGGGCGCGACCTATATTTCCTGATCTACCGGGGCATTCCAACTTACGTCGGTGGCATGCTGCTCTTCGGCTTAGGCGCGCCGGGAGATTGGTATTACTGGCCCGCGTTCCTGCTTAGCCTCGCGCTGGGATCGTGCTTCGGCATCGCCTACCGCGTCCTCTACAACGCCATCGCCTTCTGGTTCCTGGAAGCGCGCGGCATCGGCACGATGGTCGTCGTAGTGGCCCTGTTCTTCACAGGCAGTTATGTTCCCATCCCACTTTTCCCGCACTGGCTGCTGATGATCGCGCAATGGCTGCCCTTCAACGCGCTGCTGAATGTACCGGCTGAGATTTTGCTCAACAACGTCTCGGCGGGAACCATCGTTTTCGAGCTGGCGCGGCAACTCGCCTGGGTGATCATAATCACGCTGCTGGTGCGGCTGGTGATCAAGCGCGCCGCGCGCCGTGTCATCGTGCAAGGAGGGTAACACAACATGGCAACTATCACGCGCCACAACGCAACGAACAGGCAAACCATCGCCCACCTGCTGAGCGATACGCGCCTGTACTTGCGGCTGATCTGGACGCAAATCCGTTCTCAGGGGCAATATAAGACCGACATGTTCGTCAATATCGGCACCTACTTTCTCACGACGAGCCTGGAGTTCACCACGGTCTTCCTCTACTTCGCCAACTTTCCCTCGCTGCTCGGCTGGACGGTAGGAGAAGTCGCGCTGCTCTACGCGGTCATGTCGATTGGCTTTGGGCTTTCCGAGATGTTCGGAGCGGGACTCGACGTCTTCCCAGACACGATTCGCCTGGGAGAATTCGACCGCGTACTACTGCGTCCCGTATCGGTGCTGCTCCAGGTCGCCAGCAGCGATTTTCGCCTGCGCCGCCTGGGACGCATCACGCAGGGCATCGCGGCCCTCTTCATCGCCACGGCCTTTCTGCCCGCGTTCCACTGGACGCTGCTCAAGGTTGTTATCCTACTCATCAGCGTCGTGAGCGGCGCGATTCTCTTTCTCTCGGTATGGCTGCTGGGAGCAACGATGTGCTTCTGGACGGTTGAGCCAACAGAGATCGTGAACATCCTGACCTATGGAGGGCGAGACATGCTCACCTATCCCTTGAACATCTACAATCAAGTGATGCAGCGTTTTTTTCTCTTTGTCGTTCCCTTAGCGTTCGGCACATTCGTCCCGGTGTGCTACATGCTTGGAAAACCATTGCCTCTAGATTTACCGAACAACCTGGTTTTCGCGTCGCCCGCCATTGCCATCGCCTTCTTTCTCGTCGCGCGCGCGATCTGGCAATTCGGCGTGCGCCGCTACCAAAGTACCGGCAGCTAACAGCAATTGAACCGCGCCGTAGGGACCCGATTTATCGCGCCCGACCCAGGTGCGATAAATCCGGCCCTTACAGAGGATTTCAGTATTAAAAGGAGATTGACTCTATGAACATGATTGAGGCGAACGGCCTGGGAAAAACATTTCGCGTGGCGAAACGGCGTCCCGGCCTGCTGGGCGGCCTGCGCAGCATCGTTGATCCAGAAATAAAGCGCGTCGCGGCCGTACATGATCTCTCGCTCAACATTGAAGCGGGCGAGATGATTGGCCTGATCGGGCCGAACGGCGCGGGCAAAAGTACGACTATCAAGATGCTTACCGGCATTCTCGTTCCCAGCGAGGGCAGTATGCGCGTGGCCGGATTCGACCCGGTGCGCCAGCGGCGCGAACTGGCGCAGCGCATCGGCGTCGTCTTCGGCCAGCGCACGCAACTCTGGTGGGATTTGCCGCTGATCGACTCGCTGCGCCTGCTGCGACATCTCTATCGCGTGCCGGAAGACCGCTTCGCCGCCAATCTCGCGCAGTTGCGCTTCATGCTCGCCCTGGATGAATTCATTGAGACGCCGGTACGCCAGCTTTCGCTCGGCCAGCGAATGCGCGGCGATCTCGCGGCAGCCCTGCTGCACGATCCGGTACTGCTCTACCTCGACGAGCCAACCATCGGCCTGGACGTGGTGGCAAAGGCGCGCATTCGCGAAATCCTCCAGCAGATCAACGTTGAGCGCGGCGTCACGCTGCTGCTGACAACGCACGATATGGATGATATCGAGATGCTTTGCCCGCGCATGATGATTATCGATCACGGTCGCAAGCTTTACGACGGATCGGTGGAGGCTATCCGCGAACGCTTCGGCGGCGAACGCGCGCTCATCGCCACGGTAGATGCCGCGGAACTGGCGAAGTTGCCGCACGATGCGCGAGGCTGGCCCGTGCTGGACACCCTGCCTGACGGGGTCACATTGGCGCAAGTTGAGGAACCGCGCCTCTGGCTCAGCTTCAAGCGCGATGCCATACCGGCTCACGAACTGGTGACATGGCTGGGGACGCGCTACCGCCTGCGCGACGTGACCTTCCAGGAGCCGGAGATCGAGGATGTGATCCGCCGTATCTATGAAGAAAACCTGCTGCTCAGCGCGGCATAATCATGGATTCACCATTCCAACATAATTGATGGATGAGCCGTCGGCGGTAAACCATAGCTTGCCGGATTGATCGAGCGTCAGGCCATAGGGCGCGCCTGCCGGTAAATTGAGTTTATTGAAGGTGAGGCTGTGAGCATTCGGAGCGTAGCGCACAAGCGCATCGGCGCCGTTGTCAACAAACCAGATGCTGCCGTCACGCGTAATGACCAATCCGTAGAGCGCGGAACTGTCGCCGGACAGCGTGGGTATGGGCAATTCGGTCAGCGTGTTGGAGGCGGGATCGAACATGCCCAGCTTGCTGGGGGCGATTTCAGTGAACCAGACACGCCCTTTGCCGTCAATCGCCATCGCAAAGACCTGAGCGTCCGCGCTGCCCAGACGGTAGAGGGTGATATGACCGGTGGCGGGATCTAGCTGCCCGATAGCGCCGCCTGACAGTTCGCCGAACCAGACGCGCCCATCAGCAGCCAGGGCGAGGCTGTACGGAGAGACGGGATTGCTGGTAAGCGACGGGACCGACCAGAGATGCAGCGCGCCGGTGCTGGGATCGAGGCGACCAATGCCGCCGCCCGCCGCGGCGGTAAACCAGAGCAAGCCGTGCGCGTCGAACTGCAAATCCTGCGGACCCAACGGTCGTCCATTGAGCATTCCCAACGGGAACACGCGAAATGCCTGCGTCCGTGGATCGAAACGCCCGATATAGTCGGCGTTCTGCTCGACGAACCAGACGTTGCCCTGGGCATCGATAGTGGTCGTCATAATGCCAAAATTGGCTTTGGGCGCGTGCCAATGCGTCACCGCGCCAGTGCGCGTTTCGAGGCGACCGAGGAGATTAGCATACATCTCGCCCACCCAGAGATTCTCTTGCGCGTCAATGGCCGGCTGCATCAGGCCAACATCAGTTGTCGCAAAGACATACAGTTGTCGCTGCGCGGAACGTTCCGTTGAGGTCACAGATGGCGGCGACGCTATCGTGACCGTGACAGCAGGCTGTGGGGTATCCGACGGCTGCGCCGTCGTCGGAGCAGTACACGAGGAGAGCAAGATCATTGCCCCCACGAGGAGTAAAGGAGCGACAAACTTGCCAATAGTATGCGAGCGAATACTGATCCAACGGATCTTTTTTCTGATTTGCATGTATCTTTGCCAAAATTATCAATGAACCGAAACGCTTTCCACATCAGATTATAGCATCATGAAAAGCTTCAGAAACAGCATCACCCCAACGCAAGTCGCGCGCCTCGCGAAAGGCCGCGCGGTCTTTACGAGTCACGATTGGGTGACGCAGGCCATTGGGAGTGCAAAGATCAAGGTAGATGTGGCCGGGACGAACTTGCGGGTGACGAAGAACGCGGCCCACTAGCGGGGATACAGGCAGGCGCGAAACGGCGACATACGAAAACTTCTCATCTTCATAGGATAACGTGGCCTGCTTGACCTGGCGATGCAGGGCTGTACGCGCCACGCGCTGCGCGAAATGACACCAGTCGTTATCTGGCATGGGACACGCTTCCTGGTGCGGGCAAGGCGCAATCACATGGCCGCCCGCGTCTATCAATTGCTGGCGCGCCTGGCGAATCAGCGCGAAGCCCGCTGGCGTGCCTGGCTCGAGGAGAACAAGCGTACCGCCGGTCACAGACCACAAACGCGCGATCATTTCGTTCAGGCGCGGCAGTGGCAGCTCTCCCAGCGCGTATGCCATGATCACCAGGTCACATGGAGCATGTTCCCACGGTTCCAGCAGATCGTGCTGCTGCCATGTCGCCGCGCGCAACGCGGCAGCGTCAGCATGAGCGGCGAGCCGCTTACCGAAATCGATCATGGCGCGCTCGCGTTCAAGCAACGTGACACGCGCCAGCACGGGCCAGACGGTATGAGCGGCCCACAGCGCCGTTCCCGGCCCGGCTCCGGCGTCAAGCAGCGTCGCGGGTTGCCATTGTGGATTGCGTTGGCGTACTTCAGCAAGGACAGCGGAGATGGCGGCAAACGTCGCGGGTAATCGATACGCGGCATAGGCCGCGATATCCACTGGCGAATGCACCAATCGCTCGGCTTCGTTGTATGAACGCTCGGCGCGATAGCGCGCGGATAGCCGCGTTGTAGCCTCTGCAAGACTCTTTTGCGGGATAGCGGTCAGCTCATTAGTGAGTGCGATGCGCAGTACATCAGGTATGTTCATATGCAACTTTGAGAAGCGAGCGGTAACTTCTCAAGCAAAGAGGAAGGAGATAGAACAGATAGATCCCATACCAATGAAAAGAGAAAAACGAGAGATATTCTCTCCTCATCATATGCTAACTGACTAAACCAGTACCCCTTCTAAGTCTCCGACCAGCTTCTGAATCTCCCGCAGGCGGCGTTCTGCGTCTTCTACATTTTCCAGAGCCTGAGCTAAAATACGGGCTTCCAACGAAGGATAGGACTCTTCGATCTCAGGATCGATAGAACTACCCAACAATTCAAGAGCGCGATTCAGTTTGGGGTCAAGGATGATCGATGCTGTTGCCATTGGTACGACCTCTCATTCTTCAAAGCGAATGAAGCGACGAGATTATCTATCTGCAAGCCGAACTGCTATAAACTAGTACGCACTCAAGAACGAACCACTTTCACTATTGAATACGTTGGCTACTGGGAAATAGTTACAGCAAAATAGTTGCTCGCGAGCTAGACGCTGCGTGCGGCATTTGTCTCTCTTCATATTACACTAGACGCGCAAAATTGCCAAATCAGGGATACCAGAATTTCCTATTGGCTACTCAGGGTGTCTGAAGTTGTGGTTGGCAACCACAACTTCAGACACCCGATTGTTCTACTTAACGATAATCGTCAGATTCATGTTGGGGTGAATGGTACAAAAGATGTGGTACGTCCCCGCCGTGTTGAACGGCCCGATCTGGTGCGTATCGTTCCCGCTAAAATTCACATTGACGGTTGGCGCACCCGCTTCTTTTTTCGGTACCTGGTTGCCATTGACCCACGAACCATTCTTGATGATATGCGGAGAAGACGCCGTATCGACGAGTGTTAGCATCGATCCTTTCGGAATGGTGATGCTCGACTCTTGAAAACTTGACGCCAACAGATGAACGGTGGGCGTGCTGCTACCGGTGGGCGTATTGCCGCCACTGGCCGTAGGTAGTGGAGTTCCTGGGCGGATACACGAAGCCAACAGGACGCTACTCATAGCCGCAATAACGAGCGCCAGTGTGAAAAACCTGATGCGCTTCTTACTCATACAATAATACCCTCTCGTCAATTCTACATTGTTGCTGTCTATGCCTGCACTTGTGTCACAGAAGCTCTTCGCAGTCGCAAATAGTCAGGGAAGAGAACTTCCACTCCGCCACAGACACAGGACTACATCTTTATTTTACCGCAAATGACAACAAGCCATGCAAGTCAGCAGGGGTCAGGAATCTACCTGATCTTTTATCGGGTATGCACCTGAGAAGTTGCATCCCACGGGTTGCGCAACGAGATAAAGAGTGCAAGGGAGATGAGCCTGTCACGTAGCTTGAGGAAGCCTTGCTCTCGTTGATTCAGAGAGGATCGGGCAAATCCCATAGAACGCTTCGAGGGTACGCACACCACTGATCGTATAGCTGAGCAACACCGCGACAAAATCGATCATCTCGTAATGGCCGAAGCGGCGACGGGCAAAATGTACCTGCTTTTCAATAGCAGCAAGCACGCCCTGGCGTTTGAGGTAGTGGGCGATCAGAGCCAACTTTCCGCGCCCTCGCTGGTGTTGAGGGAACAAATTGTGAAGAAACGCGGGATAGTGACAAATGAATCGGAGATATCGATCATTCGTCCTCCTGACGAGACCGTCGTGGAACACTCCCGTTGAGTTGAGCCTAACGAGATTGTTCCACGACGATCGGTTATGATCCCAATTTGGTAGCCAACCACGAACGCAGGATTGGCACTACCTGTTTTGCCTGCATGGCCTGGATATGATCAAGCCCATCGAGTACTCGCACATCCCAGCCCAGATCCGAGAGCTGTGCCTGTCCCTGCACGATTGGATCTGCTAAACTTACATACACATCTCCCCAACTCTTGTCGTACTGGATCTCGTCCGCCGAACCAACGAAGCAGAGACGAGGACAGGTGATCTGCGCTTGAGCGGCTCGGTCATCGAATCCTTGCAGAGCCTGGTACAGCGTGACAAATTGCTGTGTCTGATCCCTTGATAGGGCCATGCCGGACCACTCGGATTCATCCGCTGACGGTGTTGATCGCGCACCGCTCGCCATCTCGTAGGCCACGGTCGTGACGCGGAGCATCTCCTCGTATGGCCCGTTCAGTGGTGGAAAGCCACCCATAATGAGCGCCGACAGACGGTCGGTGCGGATGGCGAGTTGAAGCCCGATCAGTGCAAGCCAGGAGTAGCCATAGTAGGCGAAGCGATCCGCCCCTGCGGCATCAGCCACAGCAAGCAGATCATTCGCGGTGTTGGCCGGCGTCAGCGTGTCTGGTTTCGGTCTACGAAGGCACTGTCCTTCATAGTCGAAAGCCACCACGCGAAAGGCGTCACTCAGCCCTTTGATCAACGATTGGCCCAGAGCCGGATCAGTGCCATACTGGCGCATCTGCTCCGCCTGCGGCCCAACCACCGGCTGTGGATTGACTGGCAGCAGCAGCGTCGGCCCTGCGCCGTGGACCTCGATCGCGATGGCGCTTCCATCATGTAATGTCGCTTCAGGCATGTGAGTTTCCTCCATCATTCACTTCTACCTCGAATGTCGGCAACATTGTGTCGTCTGTTGCCTCATGTGAGGTAGCTCTACCATTCAGATATATGCATGCGTTTTGATCCCGCCCGGCCAGGCTTTTTTTCTGGATCACACCTCTACTGTACAACACCGATGCCCAACTGGAGGGTGAGGCAACATTCAGAGCCTGCGTATGGGGATATCAGATTCCTATTGAGGCTCAATGGGCTTGTTCGATGTGGTAGAAAGAAGTGTGTAGATTGCAAGAAGTCTCTAAAGGCACTTAGGAGTTTGACATGACAGCTCGTCCCTATCTACGTACCCACGATCTCGCCCTGGCTGGACACATCAGTGTTCAACAAGTACGCAATTACGAGGCGAATAGCTTGATCCCGCAAGCACAGCGTAGTCCGAGCGGCTATCGCCTCTACACACAGCAGCATCTTACTGCGCTCAAAGCAGTAAAAAGCATGGTTCGCGGCTACGGCTGGCCCCGAACGTCAGCGATCATGCAAGCGCTTCATCGGGGCGACCTTTCCGCAGCGCTTGCGACAATCGACGAGCGTCACGCCGAGCTTGCCAGCAAACGTTCCCAGGTTGAGCAGACGCTCTCCGCCCTTCGTACATTGGCCGCGCAATCCGCTCCTTTGCAAAGCACCCACCAACCTCAACGGTTCCGAGTAGGAGAGGCGGCCAAACAAGTGGGCGTGCGGGTCTCGGCCCTGCATTTCTGGGAACAGCAGGGCCTTTTGCACCCGGTTCGCGAGCAGAACAGCCGCTACCGACTCTATGACGAGCACCAGATGCGCCGCCTGCGCGTGGTGGTCCTGCTCAGAGAGGCTGGCTACGACTTCAAGGTGATCCGGTCGGTCCTGGACGAACTGGCGGCGGGTCGGCCAGAAAAAGCCATCGTGGCTGTGGAGAAAAGGCGCGAGGAACTGACGAGGACAAGCTGGGCGTGCATGGAAGCATTGGTCTCCTTTCAGCACTATGTGAGCGAGTTTGGCCCACAGCACGGTTTCGCACCCAGGTGAGAGCAAGGGCCATAGGCGCAAACTCTCTCAATTGAATGAGATACCATGACCCCCTGACGGTGGAAATATTCACATTCGTCCTTCCTGGAGAAGATACATTGCTGTGCTTTTTCGCTACTCGCTATGACCTCGTTGCGCAACCCGTGGGTGTATCACACCCAAAAGAATGCCTGTCAATTGACTGACGCTATAGAATAGAAGAGGTCTGACACCATTCTGTGCTGGATGCCGTCAGCGATGCGCCACGCTACACTCCTGATAACGAGAATAGAAGACGAGAAAGAAAAAGGACGAACTATGCTTTCCAAGAAAGTACCTTTGCATGAACTGAGCAACGAAGAACAGAGCTTGACTCCAACGTATGGGCAACGCCGCCTGCGCACAGCGTTACCGCGCTATGACATGCCTGAGGGCGAAATGGCGCCACAAACCGTCTACAGCGTGATTCATGATGAATTGATGCTGGATGGCAACGCGCGTTTAAATCTGGCGACGTTTGTTACGACCTGGATGGAACCGGAAGCGCGCCTGTTGATGGCCGAGACCTTTGATAAGAACATGATCGACAAAGACGAATATCCGCAGACCGCCGAACTCGAACTGCGCTGCGTCAACATGCTCTCGCGCCTGTGGAATTCTCCCTCGCACGAGGAAGCCGTGGGTTGCTCAACGATTGGCTCAAGTGAAGCGGCCATGTTGGGCGGCATGGCGCTCAAATGGCGCTGGCGCGAACGTATGAGGGCCGCGGGCAAGCCGACGGACAAACCTAACCTGGTGATGGGCATCAATGTGCAGGTGTGCTGGGAAAAGTTCTGCCGCTACTGGGATATCGAGCCGCGTTTTGTACCGATGGAGGGGAAATGTTATCATCTCACGGCGCAGGAAGCTGTGAAGTTGTGCGATGAGAACACCATCGGCGTCATTGCCGTGATGGGCAGCACCTTTGATGGCAGCTATGAACCTGTGCAGGAAATTAACGCTGCGCTCGATGCGCTACAACAGGAAAAAGGCTGGAACATTCCCATCCACGTTGATGGGGCCAGCGGCGGCTTCGTCGCGCCCTTCTTGCAACCCGATCTCGCCTGGGATTTTCGCGTGCCGCGCGTGAAATCCATTAACACTTCAGGGCATAAATATGGCCTGGTCTATCCGGGAGTCGGCTGGATCATCTGGCGCGATAAAGAAGACCTGCCGGAGGAACTGATCTTCTCGGTAAATTACCTGGGCGGCCAGATGCCAACGTTCGCCATCAACTTCTCCCGCCCCGGCAACCAGGTGGTAGCGCAATATTATAATTTTTTACGCCTGGGCAAAGAAGGCTACACGCGCATCCACAAAGCCTGTCAGGAGGCGGCGCTCTATCTCTCCAGCGAGATAGCGCAGATGGAGCCTTTTTACCTCATCAGCGACGGAAGCGATATTCCCGTCTTTGCCTTCGCCCTCAAAGAGGTCACGAATTTTACGGTTTTCGATCTCTCCGAACGGCTCCGCGACCGCGGCTGGCTGGTTCCTGCCTATACATTTCCCAAGAATCGCGAAGATCTGGCGGCGCTGCGCATTGTCGTTAAAGAGGGCTTCAGCCGTGACATGGCAGACCTGCTATTGAACGACATCCAGCGACATCTACAGTTTTTTGCCTCGCAACCAGGATACCATCCCGGACCCGCGAAGTCAGGATTCAGACATTAGCCAGGGAATGAGAGGAAGCAAATCATATGCCGGTATTATGCATTCAGATAGACGAAGAGACACAGTTGCGGCTCATCGAGGAGCGGCACGCTGATCACCTACGCTTTCGAGGAATATAAGCTGCACAAGGTCGTGATTCGTGTCTCTGTCGAGAACCGGCGCAGTCGCGCCATTCCCGAACGCCTGGGCTTTACCCAGGAAGGTATCATTCGTCACGATGAATGGCTGCATGAACGTTTTACCGATACCGTGATCTATGGCCTGCTGGCGAACGAGTGGGAAAACACGAAAGAGACATAATGACGGCTACGGTATCCCATCGGTTCCTGCCCCACATACCAACGCGCACACCTTTTGTGCAGGCTCAGGGGAGACTTTCCCCGACAACAGCGCTGCCACGGCTGCCGCGCCGCTCAGCTCGGCAGCCACCCCCATCTCTGACCAGAGCCAGCGTGCCGCCGCCCGCATTTCTTCATCCGTGACCAGCACGATATCGTCCACCTGCTGCTGAATGATTTCCAGGTTGATGGCGGAACTGCGGCGCGGAGCCAGCGTTCCGGCTGCGGTCGTAATCTGCGACAATTCTACAACTTCGCCTGCTCGCACGCTTTCGTAGAGCGTCGGCGCTCCCACCGGTTCCACCCCGATGATCTTGATCCCTGGTTTTACGCTGCGCGCTGCTCGACTCACGCCACTAA
>Ga0207416_1003756_pt1 | contig 14017 bp, 10 predicted proteins | sample PaiPotPPM11metaG_FD_184107 | JGI IMG/M metagenome (GOLD analysis project Ga0207416, IMG submission 184107) | Iron sulfur acid spring bacterial and archeal communities from Banff, Canada, to study Microbial Dark Matter (Phase II) - Paint Pots PPM... ...
CGTCTGCGTCGCGTCGGAGTCATCGCTGTCGGTTGACACGCTGACGCCGGAGAGTTTGTTGAGCGCGCCGGCCAGATCATCTGAAAGGCGCCGCTGCGCCGAGTTTTGGTCGATGCTGGTCGAAGATATAGTCGCCGACGCCTTGACGCTGACCGTCCCAATGGTCTTGAGGCCGCCGGTATCGAGAACCAATGCGACCGCGACGCTCACGACCCGGCCGTCGAGCACTTCGAATGAGGCCGACGTCAAACTTTGGTAGCCTCGCTTGACGATGCGAGCGCGATAGATGCCGTCGGGAACGTCGGTGAACCGCACCGTGCCGTTGTCGCCGGTAAGTTCCGACGAGATCACCGCACCGTCGAGCAGGACACGCGCGAGACCAATTGGCGCTTTGGTAACCGCGTCAGTGACGACGATGGTAATCTCGCCAGACTCGGATTGCGAACGCGCGGGTGCGGCAATCAACGCCACGACGGCAGCGAGCGCCGCGGCGACTATGCGTTGCATGTTCCGCAAATTGTACCGGGCGGACCCTCAACGCTCGCTGTGACGCAAACGGGCTGCCCTACTGCCGGCTACAGCGTTATGGTTACCGCTGTGCCGTGACCGGGGGCGCTGTCGATGGCGATGTCGCCGCCGGCCCGCTCCACCGCGCGCTTAGCGATCGCAAGTCCAAGCCCGGTTCCCGCGATTTCGCCACGCTCGTCACCGCGGTAGAACCGTTCAAAGGCATGCACGCGCTCCGATTCGGACATGCCCGGGCCTTCGTCACGCACCGTAATGATGGTATGCCCGTTGTTCCGTGCTGCCGACAGATGGATCGGGGCCTCGGGTGCGTACTTCAGCGCGTTCTCGACGATGTTCCACAGCGCTTCGCCCAGTTCGCTGCGATCGGCCTCGATCGTCTGAACGCCTTGGATGCTGTAGTCGATGACGCGGTGGTCGTCCAGGCGCCGCGCTGCGTCGCACTGTCCGCGTAGGAAATCACCGACGTCAATCTCTTCGACGCGTGGGAGGGCTTCGGAGTCGAGCCGCGCTAGCCGCATCAATCGATCGATGAGACCGCGCATGTGCTCCTTCTCCAGCGACATCGTGGAGAGGATCTGGCGCGCGATCCCCGGCTCTTCGATCGCGCCGCGACGAAGCACGTCAATATAGCCGCCGATCACGGTCAGTGGCGTTCGCAGTTCGTGGGATGCATCGGCCGCAAATTGGCGCATGCGCTCTTCTGCGCGGCGGCGGTCCTCCATTGCAGACGCAACGCTTGCCGCGGCGTCGTTGTACGCTTCTGTCAGCGACGCGACTTCGTCGCCACCCTTCATGATGAAGCGGCGCTGCGTGTAGTCACCGCCGGCCAGCGCTTCTAGCGAACTGCTGACCTCCTCGATCGGCTGCAGCGCGCGTGCCGCGAAGAACCGCCCAATTAACCACGAGATGCCCATCGCAAGGAGCGCAATCGTCAAGACAATGCGCCAATAGGGTACGAGCGAGACGAGCAACAGCGAGGTGGATGAGGCGAAGGCGACGTAGCCGCCGTCGACCGGTGCAAGCGCCATAGGGTCGAAGCGCGCGGGATCCGGTGGCGGCCGTCCAAGCAAGCGCGGCGGTGGATGGGGGATGAAGTGCTCCATGCCGCCCAGCGCGATCACGCGGTCGAGCACCTTTGGACGCAAATCCTTGTCGCCCGCGAGATAGCGCCCTTTATCATCGAAGACCGCCACGCGCAAGCCGATACCGGTCAAGGCTGCTACGATTTCGGGAGCCGCCTGCGCGAGCGACATTCCCTCGCGATGGAAGCGGTCGGCGAGAATTCGGGCTTCCTCGTGTTTGGCGATGACGACGTCGCCGGTAAATCCCGCAAGTTCGATGACGAGCGAAATCGACGACGCCAGAGTGACGATCAACACGGTCACGATCAAAAGCACCGCGTAAAGCGCGGAGAGTCGCGACGCGAGTTTCATGGGGCGGACCTGCCGCTAGAGGGAAAGGCCGTAACCCACACCCCGAACGGTGCGGATGAACGACCCCGGCTCTCCCGGGCGATCGATCTTCGCCCGCAGGTAGGAAATGTAAGTCTCAACGATGTTGGGTCCGCCTTCGAAATCGTGGCCCCAGACGATCTCCAACAGATGGTCTTTGCTGAAAACGCGCCGCGGCTCGCGCAAGAAGACTTCCAACAGATCGAACTCACGCTGGGTGAATTCGAGCGGCTCCTTGCCGCGCCATGCTTCGCGGGTTGCCGGATTGATGGCGACGTCGCGCCAGCGCAGGATATTTTCCTCGATCAGTTGCGGCCGCCGCAGTTTCGCCTGTAGCCGCGCGATGAGTTCCTCAAAGACGAACGGCTTCACGAGATAGTCGTCCGCACCGGAACTCAGCGAGCGAACCTTGTCGTCGGTCCCTCCCTTGGCGGTGAGCATGAGAATCGGCGCCTGGGTGATCTCCCGCAGACGCGGCAGAAGCGTAACGCCGTCGATTTTCGGCATCATGATATCTAGAACGATGAGTTCGGGATCGAAGGTCTTGACGAGTTCGAGCGCGCCGAAGCCGTCGGTCGCGGTCTTCACCTCGTAGCCTTCGCGCGAAAGTCCGAGTTCAAGCATTTCGCGAACCATCCGATCATCGTCGATGACGGCCACGCGGGCATTTGGCATAACATTCATTTCTATGTTGCATCCTGGGCCCAGACCCTTGGAGACCCCTGAACTAGGAGCGGCTACGCTGCTTGAAAGGGCCGCCATCGCGACCATCGCTGGCCGGAAACCAGGGCTGCCTGTTCGATGCTGTCCAGCGGATGGGTTACGAGCTGAACACCCGCGGCTTGCGCGCCGGCAGTCAGTTCCCGATCGGGAGCCCACCGGGCGAAGACGTGGACTTCACTGGTTTCACCGGCGAGCGCCAACTGGCTGACAATGTCGGCAAGCGAGCATTGACGGCGACGGAGCAGTGGCTGCACCACTGAGTCGCGGAACTGCGAGGCGTTCGAGCCGGCGAGCATGATGACGATGCGCGAAAGTTCGATCGGCGAGACCGATTCGAAGTCGATTACGGCAGCCTTCACGCCGGCAGCAAGCAACGGATCGGTCTGGGCATGGATCGTCGCCCGAGCGATCGATGCGTCGGGACCTGCGGTGAGGATCGCGCCGGCGCCGATGAGATATTCATCCATATCGGTAGTTTGAGGGGGCAGAGTGCCACCTGTGTGGCCCTCATCTCGGCATCGCGAGAACTTCTTTGGCAAACTAAAAAATGGAGGCGCTGCGGCTGCAGCGCCTCCCGCCCACAACCCGGTGTGCGGATGTTCCTTTGCGAGGATTGCCCCCGCGTTGGATTGCTGGGTGTCCGGATTGTTGCGCTCGAGGGTGTGGGCACTCGAGCTTTGCCTATACGAGGTCCAATCGGACCGATCGCTCAACCCACCGGGCCCGGAGGTGTCACCAGCAGACCAAGTAGGATTGCCATCAGAACGCTCAGCATGTAGTTTACTTCCCTTCCCTTTGACTCGCGAGGAGTGTCCCTCGCGTATGAGTCTAGCGGTGCAGCTAAAGATCGTCCCTAGTCAAAATGCACTAGGGTATCAAGTCGAGCTTTCTAGCAAAAGCCACTGCCTGAGACCGACCTCGACACCGCAACTTGCCTATAGCGTTAGCGATGTGCGCCCTTACCGTGAAGATGCTGCGGTCCTCGCGTTCTGCAATCTCTTTTGTGCTCAGGCCTTCGCTAAGATACTTCAGTACGGAAATCTCGGCCGTAGTAAGCGATACAGAGGTTTTTTGAACGTCGCGTGCTCGCAGAAACGCGCATGCTGCCTCTAACACCAAAACGGCATCAGCGTAACCAAGGGCCTTTAGCCTCTCGTAGGCAGTAAAGGTCTCGTGATCAGAAAAACCCGGATGAGCATGAGTATAGCGTGAGGCTAACCTCGACACGATAAAAATAGCGTCATCGCCGGCGTGCATATCGAGCCGCTTGGCAATCTTCCGAGCGACAGCTACGCGCTGGTTAACGACCTCCGCGACGACACAGAACAGCAGCGCTATTGCGATACACCTCGAGCGGAAAATACCTTCGGCCTGGACGTCCTCTGAAAGACTGCTAACCTTTGAAAGCAGTCTGATGGACGCATCACGCCTTCCATCTAGTGCAAGAAAAAGCGCGCATTGAGCACCGCTCACAACGCGATCAAAGTCGTGATACATCTGGTCCCAGCAACCAAAGAGCAAGCGATGCGCGTCGCCGAATCGACTTTGCCATCCCAAACGAAGGGCCTTAAACGACACGAGGAGTTGACTGCGAACCGGGTCGCGTAGGAGGTCCAGGAGATGCTCCTCAAGCGCAGCGCTTTTCTCGCCGTTACCTCTCCTCATTTCTGCAGCCGCTACTTGAAGCCACGCTGTCTGCAACCCTAACCGATCTCCGGATCGATTTGCAGCATCACAGGCTTGTTCCGCGCACCGCAGCTGAGACGCAACATCATCGTAGATGTGACAAAACAGATTCGATAACGCGGACCACGCGCGGCTCGCAACACCGTGAAGGTTAAGCTCCGTCGCGAGTTCAGCAGCATGAGTAAGAGATCGTCTCGCGTCCTCGGGCTTACCGATCTGCATTGCGGCAACGCCGACTCGCTGCAAAACCCGCGCTCGGATAGAGTCCTGGTCTACTCCGTGAAGCAGCGAGTCAACTTGCATTAGCGAGCCTTCGGCTTCACTTTTCTTATGGGCGACGGCCTGTGCGACGGCGAGCAGCGAAAGCGCTTCGACACGGAATGCACTCTGTTGCCTTGGATCACCAGATATTTTCGTTAGCACATCACTCGCATCGCCACTGTAGTTCGCAATTAGTGGTGCCAGTCTGAGGCCAGCGAAACCGATCAAATCACGGTCGTCGTCGGCGTGTGCAAGGGATCGGCGAAGCAACGTTTCGGCGCGAATGGGTTTACCAGCGAGTGATTGCAGGACTCCACGGAGCGCAAGGACGCGCGGGTTAGAGCGGCGCGCTTGCTCGTCGAGTGTGTCGATGGCCTGCGAGACGCAGTCTACCCGACCGCGCTCAAGCAAATCGAAACCGCTCCCCTCGAGAATACGGAGCAGATCCGACTGCGAATGCGCAGTTCCATATGCCGCCAGTGCGCCTTCCTTATTTCCCGTAACCTCAAGCGCCTGTGCAGCGCGGCGATTGACGGCGGCGCGCTTGGGGGCTCCCTCGAGCGCAGTCTGGCGATTAAGGTACTCGCGCAACAAACGCGGCATGAAGAACGAGTCGGCATCTGGCCCAGTAAGCAAACCGGTTCGGCTGCGAATAGTATCGAGCACCCGATGCGCGTTGGAAAAGCCGGCATGTTCGAGAACGTTAATATTAATCTCGGTTAGCACAGCGGCGACCGATAGCAACTCGCGCTCGCCATCTTCCAAATCTGGATAGACTTGCTCCGAAAGATAGTGAAACGCCGCGTCGCGAATGGATGCGCGGACTTCGTGGATATCGGAAGTTTGCCTCAGCGTACGAAAGGCTACTGCGATTGCCATCGGCCAGCCATCCGTTGTATCGATTATCTCTCGAACGATCTCGCGGTCACTGACGCCGACGTGCTCGCGAATGCACTCGAGCGCCTCCTCGAAGGTGAACCGCAAGTCGGAGGCGGCGATCGGTAAATCGCAGTCGTGATTTGCGAGCCAGGTTCCGACCGGCAGGCCGACGAGCGATCGTGTTGCGACAACCCATTGGATTTGCTGCTTGCTACGCTCGATGACGCTCACGAGTGCAGCAATGACTGAAGCAGGCGCTCTTTCGAGTCCGTCGATCGCAACGACGCCTGCAACCGACGTGTCGATATTTGCAATCGCAAGCTCTTTGCGAGCGACATCGAAGCGCCGATACCCATGTCCTAGCGATTGCAAATACTGATCGAGTGCAACGGACTTTCCCCAACCGGCGCCTGCGGCGAGTAGCACGATCGGGCGCATGCTTGCGTCGGCTAACCGCGCGACAACGCGCGGCCGTAAAAGAAAATCCAACGCATATCGATCAGCGATCGAAGGCATTACGCCACGACGTTTCTCAGCAACGCGCGAACCCGCCTGCGACTGTTACTACGGCGGGGCCGGCAGTGGCACGTCACCTTTTGCGGTAGTTTGACTGAGAAAATAGGCGAGCAGCTTCCCGAGCCACTGCAGGCGCGGAGCCAACCAGGCTCGCTGTGCGGGACAGGTGATCTCGCCAAGTTCGAGGACGAGACTTGCGTCGCGCGCGCGTACTTGTGAGAAGCCATAGTAGTCACGCAGACTGGCTGTGAAATTATCAGGTCTAAACGCGAATGGGAAGTAACGCTGGTACAACGTGCGCCACGAAGACGCTGAAGGCTCGTCGCGACTGCGGCGGTAGCCGATCGACGCTCCGCTCGCACACGCCGGCGCCGATCCGTCGAAGTGAATGAACACGGCCGACGCGACGTCGTAGGTTCCGTCGAAATCCGCCGGAAGGCGAACCACGCTGATACCATACTTTCGCAGCGTCCGCGTCGCTGCGTCGGCAACGATCGGCGTCCAGGCGCGCTCCCCAGATGCCCCGAGATTGCACCGGTGCTGCGGAAAATGGACGCAACTCGCAGGCCGCCCTTCGTGACCCGCCGAGATCAGAACGTCGTAGGCGGTGACGGCGGCAAAAATGACGGCGAGCAAGGCCGTAGGGGCTACGTGCCTTCGTAAGCGCGACGCATTTCATTGATGTCGAGTTTCGTCATCGACAACATTGCCTGCATCGCGCGCTGCGATTTTTCGGGATCGGGGCCGCCGAGTAACTCGCTCAAACCTTCCGGAACGACGTTCCACACCACGCCGAACTTATCGCGCAGCCACCCGCACTGCAGAAAGACCGCACCTTCGCCAAGTTTTTCCCACAGGCCGTCGACGGCATCTTGCGTCGGGCAACTCGCGAACAACGCAATCGATCCTTCGAACGGTCCACTGGGCGGCGTTTCGCCTTCCCCGCCGTTGAGCGCCATGAATTCTTGTCCGCCGAGTTCGAACTCGACGACCATCGCCGAGCCGGCCGGACCAGGCCCAGCGTCACCGTACCGACTGACGTTCGTGATTTTGCCGTTGTCGAAAATCGAGGTATAAAACGTGGCCGCTTCTTCGGCTCGACGTGCAAACCACAGAAATGGGGTGATACTGCTGACGCGTACGCGCTGTTCGACCATGATGACTCCTCTCACGCTGCCGTTAGTTCTACCGCGCGCACGCCGCAGCGCAACACGCGGATTGATCCGGAGGCGAAGTCGTACACCAGAACGCCGCGTAAGCCCTCGCCGCGATAGGCTCGCGCCGCACTGCGAATTGCGCGTATAGCATCCAAGCGCCTTCCATCGCGTTCGAGACGGCGCAAGACCACACCGTAGAGTCCATCCCGGCGTCCGCGAACCACGGCGTCGAACGGTCGGGCGGCCGCGCCGAGCGCGACGACGTCGCGCCTGTGCACGGCAAACAAGCGCGATGCGAGGCGGCCGCGTGCGAAGGTTTGGAGTTCGCGCGCGACGCGATTGCGCTCGGCAAACAGCAACGCGGGCCGGACACCGTCGGGCACCAAACGCCGAACGATGCGTTCAAATCGAATGAGCGCATCGTCGGTAATGGTGTAGAGTTTCGGCGGAGATGAGTTCGCAGTGCGCGCGAGGCTCATGGCAACGACAGCTTCGCGCATCGCGCGCTCGCTCAGTTTGGGCAGCCGTTTGGCCGCCAAGATCGGATCCATCGCGGGCATCGTACACCTTGTAAGTGCCACACGGTTGGCACGGTGTGCGATGCGCCGCGATGTTTTTTTTACAGGTCTTCTGGGTTGATGCCCTTGAGCCGGTCGTACTGGGTTTTCTTCGGTGGTGCGTGCACGTTGACTGTGTCCTCGTATTCGCCCTCGTAATGCACGGTCAGCGGTTCGCGGTTGCGCTCGTAAGCGCTCACGAGCCGGCTCATGCCGTCGCCGTTTGCGCCCATGACCTCGGCTAAGGCGGCATCGTCGGCGGTCATGCCGGCAAACGCCATCTCGTATTCTTGGCGCGGCCGCCCATCATCGTCAACGTCTTGCCCTTCCGGAACGATGTCGACGTTGCGATAGCGCGACATACCCGTTCCTGCCGGAATAAGCTTACCGATGATGACGTTCTCCTTCAGACCCAGCAGCGGATCGTATTTGCCCTTGATCGCCGCATCGGTGAGCACGCGCGTCGTTTCCTGGAAGCTTGCGGCCGACAAGAACGACTCGGTTGCCAACGACGCCTTGGTCACGCCGAGCAATACCGGGTTGGCGGTCGCGGGCTCCTTGCCGTCGGCGCGGACGCGCTCGTTGGCTTCGTGGAACGCCGCCGCCTCAACCAACTGTCCGGGCAGTAACAGGGTGTCACCGCCTTCAACGATTTTCACCTTGCGCAGCATCGCACGCACGATGACTTCGATGTGCTTGTCGTTGATGTCGACGCCTTGCGAACGGTAGACTTTCTGCACTTCCTGCACGAGGTAGTTTTGCAGCGCGGTCTCGCCTTTAATCCGCAAAATGTCGTGCGGATTGAGTGACCCTTCGTTGAATTGGTCACCCGGCTTCACCGTATCGTTTTCGTGAACGACCAAGTGCGTGCCGTGAGGAACGTCGTACTCGTGTTCTTCGCCGGTCTCGTCGACCACGAAGATCACGCGACGATTGCGATCTTCACCGAATTTGACCGTACCGGCAACTTCGGTAATCGTGGCTTGGCCTTTTGGCTTGCGCGCCTCGAAGATTTCCTCGACGCGCGGCAGACCGGTGATGATGTCTTCGGTCGCGACACCGCCGGTGTGGAACGTACGCAGCGTTAGCTGCGTGCCCGGTTCGCCGATCGACTGCGCGGCGATGATGCCGACAGCCGTACCGATGTCGGCCCGGTTTCCGGTTGCGAGATCGCGTCCATAACACGTCGAGCAGACGCCGTACTTCGATTGACACGTCAGCACCGAACGAATCTTCACCTGCTCGATGCCCGCGTCCGCGAGCGCCTTGGCTTTCTCTTCGTCAATCTCTTGACCGCGTGTAACGATTGCGGTACTCGGACGTTTGGGCTCGCTGCGAATTTCTTCGGCAGCGCGGCGTCCGATGATGCGATCGACGAGCGGTTCGATGATTTCTTTGCCGACGCGGATGTCGCTAACGGTAATGCCGTTGCTCGTTCCGCAGTCTTCCTCGCGCACGATGACGTCCTGTGCGACGTCGACCAAGCGCCGGGTGAGATAGCCGGAGTCCGCCGTGCGCAGCGCCGTATCCGCCAAACCCTTGCGCGCGCCGTGCGTTGAGATGAAGTACTCGAGCACCGTCAAGCCTTCTTTGAGTGATGCCTTGACCGGAATCTCGAGAATGCGGCCTGATGGGTCGGACATGAGTCCGCGCATGCCGCCAAGTTGCTTCACCTGCGCGATCGATCCGCGCGCACCCGAGGTCGCCATCATGAAGACCGGGTTGAGCGGATTTTGCGCAGCCTGCATTGCGCCCGTAACCTCTTCGGATGCGCGCGACCAGATCTCGATCGTTTTATTGTATTGCTCGTCGTCGGAGATGAAACCCTGATCGAACAAGCGATGCAGCTCGTCGACCTCTTTCTGCGCCTTATTGACGATGTCGTACTTCTCGTTCGGCACGATGATGTCGCTGATCGAAACCGTCGTTCCCGAAAGCGTTGCGAAGTGGAAGCCGAGATCTTTGATGGCATCCAAGAAGCGCGCCGTCTCGGCGTTGCCGTAACGACGATAGCAGTCGGTGATGATCTTTCGCAGCGCGCCCTTGTCGATGATTTTGTTAACGAACGCGTGGTTCCACCGCTGCGGGAAGGCCTGATTGAACATGATGCGACCGATCGTCGTTTTGATCAACTCGCCGTTCCATCGCACGTAAACCCACTCTTGCAGACCGACGTTACGCGTCTCGTAAGCCATGACGGCTTCCTTGGGATCGCCGAAGGTCGGAATCGCACCGGGAGCATCGGATGCGGGAGCGTGTTTCTTGGCTGCGCGGGCGATCGGTTCGTAGTCGTCCTCGACGGCGGCTTTCGCCGGGCCGCTGTATTCGTCGCGGTGGAACGTGAGGTAGTAAAGTCCGAGCACCATATCTTGGGTCGGGATCGACACCGGATTGCCGTATGCGGGCAGCAGAATGTTGTTCGACGACAACATCAGGATGCGCGCCTCGGCTTGCGCACCTGCCGAAAGCGGCAAGTGCACCGCCATTTGGTCGCCGTCGAAGTCGGCGTTATATGGCGTACAGACGAGCGGATGCAGATGGATGGCTTTGCCTTCCACCAATACGGGCTCGAACGCTTGGATGCCCAAACGGTGCAGCGTCGGTGCGCGGTTCAGCAGCACTGGATGCTCTTTGATGACCTCTTCGAGCACGTCCCAAACCTCGGGTCGCACACGCTCCACCATGCGCTTAGCGCTTTTGATGTTGTGCGCGAGCCCGCGATCGACGAGTTTCTTCATCACAAACGGTTTGAAGAGTTCGAGCGCCATCTCTTTAGGAAGTCCGCACTGATGCAGGCGCAGCGTGGGGCCGACAACGATGACCGAGCGGCCCGAGTAGTCGACGCGCTTGCCGAGCAGGTTCTGACGGAAGCGCCCCTGCTTACCTTTGAGGATATCGGATAGCGATTTGAGCGGACGATTGTTGGGGCCGGTAACCGGGCGGCCGCGCCGGCCGTTGTCGATTAGCGCATCGACTGCCTCTTGCAGCATGCGTTTTTCGTTCTTGATGATGATTTCGGGCGCGTTGAGCTCCAACAACCGTTTGAGACGATTGTTGCGATTGATGACACGGCGGTAGAGATCGTTGAGGTCGGATGTCGCAAAACGGCCGCCGTCGAGTTGAACCATTGGTCGCAACTCGGGCGCGATCACGGGAACGGCGGCGAGCACCATCCACTCCGGCTTGTTGCCGCTGGAGAGGAACGCTTCGACGACTTCGAGCCGCTTGATCGCTTTGAGCCGCTTCTGGCCGCTCGTCTCCTTGAATTCTTTCCGCAGGTCTTCTTGCAAACGGCGCAGGTTCAGATCGCGCAACAACTCGCGAATCGCCTCGGCGCCCATGCCGGCTTTGAAACGGTTGCCGAACTTCTCGCGCGCCTCGCGATACTTCTGTTCGGAAAGAACTTCGCGCTTGGCGAGCGTCGTGTCGCCTGGATCGATGACGACGTATGCCGCGAAATAAATCACCTTTTCGAGCTGGCGCGGCGACATGTCGAGCAAAATGCCGATGCGGCTCGGAACGCCTTTGAGATACCAAATGTGGCTGACGGGCGTGGCAAGTTCGATGTGGCCCATGCGCTCGCGACGAACCTTCGCACGCGTAATTTCGACGCCGCAGCGATCGCAGATCATCCCTTTGAAACGGATGCGCTTGTACTTGCCGCAGTGGCATTCCCAGTCTTTGGTGGGGCCAAAAATCTTCTCGCAGAATAAGCCGTCGCGTTCTGGCTTAAGCGTGCGATAGTTGATCGTCTCGGGCTTTTTGACTTCGCCGAACGACCATGCACGAATCTGCTCCGGTGATGCCAGGCCGATGCGCATGGCGTCGAAGTTGTTGACGTCGATGAGGTTCACAGGTGAAGGGGACTCCGTGAGGCCCGCCGCGGCCGCCGCTTACGCAGGGAAAGCGCTTCTCACGTCGTCACGTAAGGGCTCCCACCGTCGCCACTGGCGCTCGGGCACAGAAAGACATTCTACTATACGGAGCCGCTCAGGGCAAGCGCGTTTTTAGCGCCCGGCCTGCTAGCGGGTAAGGGGGCGCCCCGTTCGCGTGACGGCGCCCGCCTGCGGGTACGACCTTTGACATGAAAATCGGAATCGTCGGCACTAATCCCCGCGCCCTGGCCATCGGGCGGCTGCTTGCCTCCGGCAAGCACGACGTTACTGTTAGCGACCCCCGCAGCGATCAGGCTGCCGAGCGTGCGGCGGCAGAAATCGGCGCGAGCGCCGAAACGCCGTACAAGCAGGCGATGACCCGCGAAATCGTGATGCTCGCCTGTCCGCGCGACGAGATCGATGCGGTCGTGTCAGCCATGGGTGGAAGCGGCGAATGCATCATCGTCGACGCGCTCGAAGGCGGCCCAGATCAGCCGCACCACGGCGCCGAACTCTTGGCACGCAAGTTCGATACGCACCACCTCGTGCGCGCCCTCATCGTCCTGCCGCAAACCGGCGCCAATATTCCCATTTGCGGCGACGATCCGTCGGCAAAATCGGCCCTAGCCGAAGCGCTTGAGGCGTGCGGATGCTTGACGAGCGATCACGGGCCACTCTCCAACGCCGCCGAGTTAGAACCGCAAGAGCGCCCTCGCGTCGCTGCGTAACGTCTCGCCAACACGACTCACTGCGCCTATCGGCTAGCGAACGGCGCCGGCGCCATGTAGCGCACGCTAGCCAGTGTGGATTTGTCGGTGCAGCTCGTGGAGGTCCTCGAGCGAGTTGAGCGTGACGGCGTCGTTCACGGCGTCGTTCTTTAGGCCCATCTCGTCGCGCATTTGCTTGGCCTTATCCGACGAGTGATTGTACCCGTGAATCGAGGCGTTGTGTTTGCGAACCGTCTCGGAATCGGTCTTTCCGTTGGCGACGACGTACTCTTCGAACTGCACGTACGTCGGCTTGTGCGTCCGCACGAACTCTAAGACTTTGTCGCGATCCAGACCGAGATTGTCGATCGTCATTTGATCGAACCCGGCCCCGCAGTGGTCCCAGCCGTCGGCCAGTTGGTCGGTGTATCCAAGCGTCAACTTCGTCCACAAGCGCGGCAGGTGCGCGGCGCCGAGCGGACCGGTCGTTTGCGACGAGATGAAGGGAATCTGCTTTTGCGCGGTGCTAGCCATTGTGTTCCTTTCCATGGCGCGAGGTGAACGTGAGCTCTGAAATGCCAGACTTGTCGAGTTCGCCGAGGCCCATCCGCTTCATGCGTTCGTACTGCTCGTACGTCGCCTGGGCCAGCGGCAGGCGCAGCCCCGCTTCTTGCGCGAGATGCAGCGCGATGCCGGAGTCCTTGGCTGCATGCGCCGCCGAAAAGTAGACGTCGTGATCGCGATTCTGCATGTCGCCGCCATCAGTTTCAAGCACGCGCGAGTTTGCGCCGGTTTGCGAGAATACTTCGCGCACGACGTTGAGGTCGAGACCGAGCGCATCGGCGAGACCTAGGCCTTCGGCCAAGCCCGCGGTGTTGATATTCATCACCATGTTGACGAGCGCTTTCACTTCGGCCGCCTTGCCGGCCGGTCCGACATACTTCAACGATGCGCTCATTTTCTCGAGCATCGGCTTGACGGCCGCGAACGCGTCTTCGCGTCCGCCGACCATCAAGTACAGCGTGCCGTTCCGCGCTTGCGGAATCGAACTGGCCATGCACGCCTCGAGCGCCCGGGCGCCGCGCGCTTCGGCTCGGCGCTCGATCTCGACGTGCACGCTCGGCGTGATCGTCGCGCAGTTAACGAACGTCTTACCGTTCGCACCTTCGAGCAGGCTGTCGCCCGTCGTTGCGAAGATCGCATCCATTGCGGCATCGTCGCTCACCACGGTGATGATGACGTCGGAGAGTTCAGTCACGCGCGAAAGCGACGTCACGGCTTCGCCGCCGGTGATTATCGCCGTTTCGACTGCCGCTTCGGGTCGCACGTCGTAGAGCGCCGCAACGGTGTAGCCGACATCCTTGAGCCGCTGGGCGATATTGGCGCCCATGCGGCCCGTCCCGACGATGCCGACCTGCATGCCTAGAACTCGTCCTCGCCGGGATTTTCGGTAAACGGCGTCTCTTCGTCGTCTTCCTCGAATGCCGGCTTGTCCTCGTCGTACGTTTCCTCGTCTTCTTCTTCGAGTACGTAGCCTTGTTCGCCGTCTTCAACTTCTTCCTCAGGCGGCGCTTCGTCGAAGGCTTCCTCCGGTTCGACTTCGCTAACGCGCGGTATCGGCGGCGGCGTTGGGATCGCCGTCGTCGCATCCAGCGGCTTGCTGTCGTCGATCTCTTC
>Ga0207416_1003757_pt1 | contig 14017 bp, 8 predicted proteins | sample PaiPotPPM11metaG_FD_184107 | JGI IMG/M metagenome (GOLD analysis project Ga0207416, IMG submission 184107) | Iron sulfur acid spring bacterial and archeal communities from Banff, Canada, to study Microbial Dark Matter (Phase II) - Paint Pots PPM... ...
GGTGGGGAGTAGGGGGTGAGGGGAAAAGAAATATGGGCCCATTCAGAAACTTCACTTCACCCCCGCCCTCCCCCCTCCCCACGTGGCCTCATAATGGAAGGTTCACCAGTGGCCCTTGACGATGTCTATAGACCGCATCACCATCCGCGGCGCCCGCCAGCACAACCTGAAGAACATCACCGTCGAGATCCCGCGTCACTCGTTGACCGTGATTACCGGCTTGAGTGGTTCCGGCAAAAGTAGTCTCGCCTTTGACACGCTCTACGCCGAGGGACAGCGGCGCTACGTCGAGACCCTGTCGGCCTACGCCCGGCAGTTTCTCGACCAGATGGAACGGCCGGATGTGGACTCGATTGACGGCCTCAGCCCCGCCATCGCCATCGAGCAGAAGACCACCAGCCGCAGTCCACGCTCGACGGTGGGCACCATCACCGAGATCTACGACTACCTGCGGCTGCTGTGGGCGTCCGTCGGGGTGCCGCACTGTCCCAACTGCGGCCGCGGCATCAGTCGCCAGTCGGCGGCGCAGATCGTGCAGACCGTGCTGGCCAACGGGGAGACCGAGCGGGTCATGATCCTTGCCCCGGTCGTGCGCGGCCGCAAGGGCGAGTTTCGCAAGGAGCTCGAAAAACTGGCGCAGGCCGGCTTCCTGCGCGCCCGCGTTGACGGCGTCATGCATAGTCTCGAGGAGACGATCCCGCTCAACAAGCGGCAGAACCACACCATCGAGGTGGTGGTGGACCGCCTGCTGCTGCGGCCCGGTCTGGGGGCCCGGCTGGAGAACTCCATTCAGACCGCCATGCGGCTCGCCAACGGGCTGGTGCTGGTGGCGATGATGAACCCAGCCGGCACGGACACCGAGCAGCTCTTTTCCGAGTCCCTGGCCTGTCCCGATTGCGGCCTCAGCGTCCCGCAACTCGAGCCGCGCTCCTTTTCCTTCAACAGCACCTATGGGGCCTGCGCCACCTGCCACGGTCTGGGGAGTCACTTCGAGTTCGACCCGGCCAAGTTCATCGTGGACTGGTCGAAGCCGTTGCTGAAGGGAGGGCTGGGCCCGGGCAGCACCTCCAGCCCCCTGCAGCATGAGTTGAACGCCTTGGCGGCGGCGAAGGGCATTGACCTGAGCCTGCCCTTTGCACAACTCTCGCGCCGCGACCAGAAATTACTGCTCCACGGCAATGGCGAGACGAAACGCGGCAGCTTCCGCGGCGTGGCCGGGTTTTTACAGGACGCGCTGGCGGAAGCGACCACCGACAGCTACCGCGAATGGCTGCTGCAACACACCTCGCCCGTTCCCTGTACCGCCTGCGATGGGAAGCGGCTGCGGCCGGAGAGTCTGGCCGTCAAGATCGGTGGGCAGTCCATCGCCGACTACACCGCGCTCTCTCTCGATCGGGCGCAACAGGTGCTGGCCGGTTGGCAGCTCAACGCGCGCGAGACGCAGATCGCCGGCCGGTTGCTGGACGAAGTCAGCCAACGCCTGCAATTCCTGCTCGACGTCGGCCTGCATTACCTCAGCCTCGGCCGTCCCGCCCAAACCCTCTCGGGCGGTGAATCGCAACGTATCCGGCTGGCCAGCCAGATCGGCTCGAAGCTGCGGGGCGTGCTCTACGTGCTTGATGAACCCTCGATCGGGCTGCACCACCGCGACAACGGCCGGCTGCTCACCACGCTCGAGCGGCTGCGGGACTTGGGCAACACGGTCCTCGTGGTCGAGCATGACCAGGAGACGATCGAACGCGCCGATCACGTGCTCGACCTCGGGCCCGGCGCCGGCCGCCATGGCGGCCATTTGGTCGCCTTCGGGACGCCGGCCACCATTGCCGCCACGCCGGCTTCGCTGACCGGCCGCTACCTCTCGGGCGCGGTCCGGATCGCGGTGCCGGACACGCGCCGTGCGGTGCGCCCCGATGCGTTGCTTACCGTCGTCGGAGCGCAGGAACACAATCTTCGGAATCTGACCGTGGCGTTTCCAGCCGGACTGTTTACCGCGGTGACCGGCGTCTCCGGCTCGGGCAAGAGCACGCTGGTCAACGACATCCTTTACCCGGCGTTGGCGCAAAGCCTCTATGGGTCCATGCAGAAACCTGGCCGGCATCTGAACCTGAACGGCGCCGAGCTCTTCGACAAGGTGATTCGCATTGACCAGGCCCCGATCGGGCGCACGCCACGCTCCAACCCCGCCACCTACACCGGCGTCTTCGGCCCCATCCGCGACATCTTCGCCCTGCTACCCGAGTCCCGCGAACGCGGCTACAAAGCCGGCCGCTTCAGTTTCAATGTGAGGGGTGGGCGCTGCGAAGCCTGCCAGGGCGACGGGCAGCGCCGCATCGAGATGAACTTCCTGCCCGACGTCTACGTGCAGTGCGAGGTGTGTCGCGGCCGCCGCTACAACCAGGAGACGCTGGCGGTGCATTACCGCGGCTACTCCATCGCCGACTTGCTGGAGTTGACCGCGCAGGACGCTCTCGAGGTGCTCACCAACCTGCCGGCGGTGCGGCAAAAACTGCAGACCCTGGTGGACGTCGGTCTCGGCTACCTGCATCTCGGACAATCGGCCACCACGCTCTCCGGCGGCGAGGCGCAACGCATCAAGCTGGCGCGCGAGTTGAGCCGCCGGCAGACCGGGCGCACGCTTTATTTATTGGACGAGCCCACCACCGGCCTGCACTTCGATGATGTGAAGAAGCTGCTGCACGTGCTGCATCAATTAGTCGAGTTGGGCAATACCGTCATCGTCATCGAGCACAACCTGGATGTCATCAAGAGCGCCGACTGGGTGCTGGACCTCGGACCGGAAGGCGGCGAGGGGGGCGGGCTGCTGGTCGCGCAAGGCACGCCCGAGGAGGTTCTGCGGGTCACCAAGAGCCATACCGGGCAGGCGCTGCGCGGGGTCCTGGCGGTGAGCAATGAGCGAGGAGTGGAAATTGGAGAGTGATGAGTGATGAGGCACGCGGTTGAACTGCGGATTAGCGGGAGACGGGCCCGACCTCAAGGCGGCCCACTGCGTTCATTGCCAATCCAATGGCTACGTTAAGCCGGCCGCCTCATCACTCATCACTTTCCACTCATCACTTTCCACTCATCGCTCAGCACTCATCGCTCATCTATACTTCTGACTTGACCACCTTTGACGTCCTCGCGCCCTCGCCCCTGCCTCCGCCGCGCGATCCGGCGTGGCGAGGCATTGATGTCGGCGTGGTGCTGATCGCCACCGTGTTTTGCATGGTGCTCGCCCTGTTGTTGGGGGCGATCTTGCTGCCGATTGTCGTGCCCATGCACGCGGCGTTCACGGCCACGGATACGCGCTTCATGTTGGTGGCGCAAACCGTCGGGTTTGCCGGGGGATTCGGGTTTGCCGCGCTCTGGATCACCCGTCTGTACGAGGTTCCCTTTTGGCGCGCCATTCACTGGACGCCCCTGCGCGGGGAACAAGTCTGGCGGCTGGCGCTGCTGGGCGTCGTACTGTCGCTCGGGCTGCAGGGGCTCGAGCACTTCCTTCCCATTCCCAAGAAACTGCCGATTGATCGCCTGTTCACCCCGCAGACGGCCTGGCTGCTGACGCTCTATGGGGTGGTCATCGCCCCCTTCTTCGAGGAGTTCCTGTTTCGCGGCTTGATCTACCCCAGCTTGCGGCGCACGTTCGCGGAGGGGATGACCGCCGCCGAAGCCCGCGGCTGGGAGCCGTTCGTCTGGCTCGGGGCGCTTTCCACCATGGCGATGGCTGGCATAGGCCTGTTGTTGCGACATCTCCGCGGCGACCCCGCCACGTCGCGCTTGCGCATGATCGTGGTCGCCGCCCTGCTGATTGCCGTGGCAGCGCGACCGCTGCTGATGCTGCTGGCTGCCGGGACGCGGGCGCTCAGCCGCCACCACCACGCGCAACTGTTCGCCATCGTGCTCACCGGCATCCTCTTCGGACTGGTGCATTCCGGACAGTTGGCGAATGCCTGGGCCCCGGTGCTGCTGCTGTCGCTGGTGGGCATCATTCTGACCGTGGTTCGTGCTGTGACCAATTCCCTGGTGGCCAGTTGGTTGGTGCATTCCATTTACAATGGAACGTTGTTCGGCCTGCTGTTTCTCGGCACCCACGGGTTCCACAACTTCGACAAGCTGGTCCCCTGACGATTGCGCGGTGGCGTAGAGCGCACTGCCTCTGGAGTGTTCATGTCGGATCGCGAACGCCTGCTCGCCCTGCTCGCCCGGAAGTCGTTCCGCCTGGGAACGTTTCAGCTCTCCGCCGGCGGCACCAGCGACTACTACGTGGATTGCCGCACCACGACGCTCGACGCCGAGGGCGCCGGGCTGGTCGGCCGCGTCTTCCTCTCGGCACTGCGCCAGGCGGACCACCCGGTCGAGGCGGTCGGCGGCCTCACCTTGGGTGCCGATCCGATCGCGGTCAGCGTCGCGGTGCAGAGCACGCACACGCCACCGCCAGTCTCGGCGTTTCTGGTGCGCAAGGTTGAGAAGACGCACGGCACCGCGCGGCGGATCGAGGGAACTGTCCGCCCACGCATGCGCGTGGCGGTTGTTGACGACGTGTGCACCACCGCCGCGTCAACCATCGCGGCGCTCGACGCCGCGTGGGAAGCGCGATTGGATGTGGTTTCCATCCTGTGTCTGGTCGAACGCGAAGAAGCCGGCGGGCGGGCGCGTCTCGAGCAGCACTGGCTACAACATCAGCCGGGCCCCTGCCCTTTTACCGCGCTCTACACCGCCCGCCAGGTGCGCGCCGTACATGAAACCCAGATCGCGGCGGGAGAACACGCGGCGGCCCTGCGGGAAGGACTACGATGATTCCCACGCTCGAATGGACGCCGGCGGGCGTGCGTCTTCTGGATCAGTTGCAGCTCCCCGGCACGGTGGCCTATCGCCTCTGCCCCGACTATCGTGCCGTGGCGCAGGGCATTCGCGACATGATCATCCGCGGCGCGCCGGCCATCGGTGTCGCCGCCGCCATGGGCGTGGCGCTGGGCGTCAAGCGCTCGCCGGCGGAGACGGTGGCGGCGCTGCGGAACGAGCTGGACGCCATCTGCGACACGCTCGCCGCCACCCGGCCCACCGCCGTCAACTTGTTCTGGGCGATCGCACGCATGCGGCGCTGTTTTGAAGCCACCGCGGCGGTGGAACAACCGCAGCCGGCGGCACTTGCCGCCCTGCGCGCCGCCCTCGAAGCCGAGGCGTTGCGCATCTACCACGAGGACATCGCCATCAACCACGCCATCGGTCGCCACGGCGCCGTGCTGATGCCCGACAGCGGGCGCGTGCTGACGCACTGCAACGCCGGAGCCCTGGCCACCGCCGGCTACGGGACGGCTCTCGGCGTCATCCGCGCCGCGGTGGAGAGTGGCAAAACGATCGAGGTGTACGCCGACGAGACGCGTCCCTATCTGCAGGGCGCGCGCCTGACGGCATGGGAATTACAGCAGGATGGCATCCGCACCACGGTGATCACCGACAACATGGCCGGGCACTTTCTGCAGCGCGGCGCCATTCAAGCCGTGGTGGTGGGCGCCGATCGGATTGCCGCCAACGGCGATGTCGCCAACAAGATCGGTACCTACTCGGTGGCGGTGCTGGCGCGGGAAAACAACGTGCCGTTCTACGTGGCCGCCCCGCTCTCGACCTTGGACCTGGCGCTCCCGGACGGCAGCCGGATTCCCATCGAAGAGCGCGCTGCCCGCGAGGTGACGCACTGGAACGGGACCGCCCTGACGCCCGAGGGCGTCGCCGTCGCCAACCCCGCCTTCGACATCACGCCCCACCGCTACGTCAGCGGCATCATCACCGAGGCCGGCGTCGCGCGGGCGCCGTTTCTGGAGTCGTTGGCGGGGCTGGTTGAAAAAGTGGAAAGTGGCAAGTGAAGAGTGGAAAGGGAAGACAACGAGCGCTGTGGCCGAGGGGCGCCGGTCGTGGTCAGGCGATCTTGATGATCTTCTGCTTGATGGCGAACTGCACCAGCTGCGCCTTGTTGTGAATATCAAGTTTGCGCATCAGGTTGAACTTGTGCGCTTCGACCGTTTTGACGCTCAGGTTGAGGTGGACGGCGATCTCCTTGACCGAGAGGCCCTCGGCGAGAAACTTGATGGTTTCCCGTTCCCGCGGGGTCAGGGTGGAGAAGCGGGGCCGCAGCCGGTCGGCGGGATTGCGGGTGCGGAGGTCCTCGACCAGTTTAGACAACACGCGCGGGCTGAGGTACTTGCCGCCCCGCCGTACTTCACGGATGGCCGCAATGACCTGGTCGGCCGGCGTGTCCTTCAGAACGTAGCCGGACCCGCCCGCCTCCAAACATTGCGTCAGGTAGTCCTCATCGTCGTACATGGTGAGAAAGAGGACGCGGGTCTCGGGGCGCAACTTGCGGATCTGCCGCACCGCCTCGAAGCTGGCGAGGCCCGGCATACCGATGTCCATCAGAACGATGTCGGGGCGCAGCTCTTGAGTCCGTAGCACCGCCTCGTCTCCATCGCGCGCTTCGCCCACGACCTCCATGTCCAGCTCGGCCTGCAAGAGGGTCTTCAAGCCCTGACGGAAGAGCATGTGATCGTCCGTGAGCAGAATGCGCATCTTGGACATAACTTGTTTGGATGCTCCTGACTGGCAGCGAACCCTTCGGCAGTCCGGCGCGGAACCTCCGATTGGAAGCCATCGGACCCTTTAGAGTCAGGGTAAGCGCATTTCGGGAAAGGTAAGTGGGATTTCGATCTCGAGACGGGCGCCCCCGCCGGGCCTGGCCCCAAAGTGGAATTTTCCTCCAGCAAGCTCCGTCCGCTGTCGCATGCCTGCCAGGCCGAAGTGGCCCAGGCCAGCAGCGGGCTGCGGAGGATGACGCGAGTCGTGGCCGGACGCTTCGGCGGCGTTTCTCAAGCCCACCCCGTTATCGGCCACCACCACGGAAACGGAGTGGGCTCCCGCGGTGATGCGTACCCAGGCACGCGTGGCAGCGGCGTGCTTGGCGATGTTGGTCAGTGCCTCCTGCACCAGGCGATACAGGAGAAGTTCGAGGGCGGGAGGAAAGCGCGCTCGCGCCGGCACGATCCGGACCTCGGTGCGGATGCTCCAAGTTTGCGAGAACGTGCGCCCGTCGGCGCGTAAAGCGGCGGCCAGACCGAGTTCTTCGAGCGCCAGGGGCGAAAGCCGGGCGATGATGCGCCGCAGGTCCTTCACGCTGCGATCCACGAGGGCAAGCGCGGTGTCCACCTCCTGGCGCTGTTGCACCGGGTCCTTCTGACGCCGCGCCAGCTCGAGGCGCAATCGAATGGTGAGCAGCGCTTGTCCGGTGTCATCGTGCAGTTCGCGGCTGATGCGCCGGCGTTCGTCGTCTTGCGCGCGCAACAGCTCTTCGGACAGCTCGCGAACCTGGTGCTGCTTGACCTGCAGCAGATCAATCAGGCGGGCCCGCTCGAGCGCCAGCGACGAGCGTTCCGCCAGCGCCCCGAGCAGGTCCAGCTCTTGCGGCAGCCAGGCATAGCGCCGGTCGAAATCCACGTGCAGGACGCCGAGCACTCCGGCGGGTTGGCCGTCAGGTGTGGTTGCGCGCCGCCGCAGGGGCACCGCCCAGACCGTCGCAATGTTGAGAGTGCGGAAATAGGGCTGCACAATGCGCGGATCGTTGGCGGCATCGAGAAGCATCGCCGGTCGCGCCCGCCTTACGACATCCTGAAAGAACTGTCCGGCGCCTAGCGCGGGAACCGCCAACTCCTGCTCCACGCCGTGGAGGGCATGGAGCAGGAGTCGCGGGCGGCAGGCGGGACCGAAATCGGCGGTGGGCTGGGGGAGCCATGACTCACAAAGTAAGATCCCAGCCCACCGGGCGTGGAAGGCCTTCGCCGCCACCGCCAACAGGCGCCGCAGCAGGTCGTCCAGGCTCTCAGCATCGAGCTCGGCATCGAGTACCTCGAGCAACGTGGCCACCGCTCCGCGCTGAACCTCGTCGTAGGCCTGACCGATGAGGAGGGAGACACTCCTCAAAAACGAGTCCATGACGGCCATGGCGGCGCCGTCGGCTTCCGGCGGCAACATCTTTTCCGCGACCTCGGCAAACCGCTCCACGGCGTGGCTGACGGTCACCAAAGGTAAGCGTAGCTTTGCCAAACGACGACTATAGTAGTTGACGTTTTCCGCATGCGCGTCGAAGGCCCCGGCCGCGATCTGGCCCAGACTCGGGCGGACCAAAATATGTTCTAGAGCTTGTTGCGCCTGCGGTGCAAGTTTGCTCCACCCCGGCCAAGACCTTCGCCACTTCCCCAACAGCGCTGACTGGACAGCCAACAACCGTCCCGCCGTGTCTTGCAGCAATGTCCGGTTCCGCGGTCCCAACGGAGACAAGGGCATTCAGAACCCGATGCGACCTGCACACATTCGGATGCCTCAAAAGTGGCACGCTTATCCACTTTCACGGCGACCCTGAGAGATGTAGGCCCCTTGCTACGGCACGGTGGCGGAGAGCTGAGCCAACTCAGATCTGTCCCCTCCAGAAGAATTGCCGGCACGGTTTTTTAGGTTTCACGCGACCATTTTTACAAAAGCGGAAGCAGCAGTCACAGGCCAGCCATTCGGCTTGTCACCAGAAGCGCATTCCTCGCCAATGTCATTCTCGCTTCTCTGCCTTACGCCAACCGCTCCACGGAGGAACCGTTGCCACACCGGCGTGAAACCTTCCCAGGCCGCGTAACCATTGCTATAACGCTTTACGCCGACACTCATGGGCAATGGTTGGTCCAACTTCGTCATTAACTAGAAAGATTCGTTTCACGCCCAGAGGTCCCAGGTTCAACTACGGACTCTCACACGTCCGGCGAGCTTTAATGCAGCGAGAGAAAACAGCTCTGTTTTGTAAAGCGCATGCCCAGCGCCAACGCGCCCTTGACGTGACACACTCCACGCAAGACAGAACGCAACACGCCGGCCTCCTCAGCTTTCACGACTTCAACGATCAACCTGTTTTTACGTGTCGCTACAGGCGGGGTTTAAAGTTCCAAACAATACCAACTGTGCTACAGGTATTCCAATGCAAGACCCGATTTGATGTGTGACACCTTGCTCCTGGCCCACTCGCAGACAGCTGTATCTTTCACAGCACGATCTCAATAGCGCCGGGCGCCAATAACATAGCCGGCCAACAGGTTCATTTCACGTTCTGATCCTGGCCTCCTTCAAGTTTCCTGATTGGCGGACGACGGCGCCAGATCGCAAGCAGATTCGGATGCCTCAACGGTGGCAGGCTGATCCACTTTCACGGCGACCCTAAGAGATTTGGGGCCCCTTGCTACGGCACGGCGGCGGAGAGCTGTGCCAACTCAGCATTTGTCCCCTCCAGACGGAATTGCCGGCACGGATTTTTAGGTTTCATGCGACCGTTTTTACAAAGGGGACGCAGCAGTCACAGGCCAGCCGTTCGGCTTGTCACCAGTAGCGCATTCCTCGCCCATGCCATTCTCGCTTCTCTGCCTTATACAACCGCTCCACGGAGGAACCGTTGCCACACCGTCGTGAAACCTTCCCAGGCCGCGTAACCATTGCTATAACGCTTTACGCCAACACTCAGGGGCAATGGTTGGTCCAACTTCGTCATTAACTAGAAAGATTCGTTTCACGCCCAGAGGTCCCAGGTTCAACTACGGACTCTCACACGTCCGGCGAGCTTCAACATTCGTTCTAATGCAGCGAGAGAATACAGCTCTCTTTTGTAAAGCGCATGCCAAGCGCCAACGCGCCTTGACGTGACACACTCCGCGCAAGACAGAACGCAACACGCCGGCCCGCTTAGCTTTCACGGCTTCAACGATCAACCTAATTTTTACGTGTCGCTACAGACGGGGCTTAAAGTTTCAAACAATACCAGCTGTGCTACACGTATTCCAATGCAAGACCAGATTTGATGTGTGACACCTAGCTCCTGGCCCTCTCGCGTACAGTTGTATCTTTCACGGCACCGATCTCAATAGCGCCGGGCGCCAATAACATAGCCGGCCTGCAACCGGTTCATTTCACGTTCCGATCCTGGGCTCATTCAAGTTTCCTGTTTGGCGGCCGACGGCGCCAAATCGCAAGCAGATGCGCGTGCACCTGCGCCAACCATGCCAGCTCTTGCACTGCGGGAGGCTCCCGCGACGGCGTCAATACTACAATTATAACTTTCCCGACCCGCTACCACGTCGACGGCCCCAAACCGGGGTTCGATTCTCACGGGGGCGGACATGTCGCGAGCCGCTCGACGCCTGGTTCTCCGCGCTGCTTGACTGAGTCGTCCTCGCTTGACGTCCACGCCGTGACGTCGACGCCCACGAAGCGCAGACGAGAGAGCTCAACCACTACTTTGCGTACACGTCGACGGTCTTTGCTCCAGCGGCTGATCCTGGGCGCTTCCAAATGCTTGCGTTGGCTGTTTCCAGCGCCCATCCCGACAACACCCGCCAGGCCGTTCCCGCAACCCCGGTTGACTTGTTCGCGGTGCCCTCCGATGCTGGACCATGCGCTTCCGCCTGGCATGGGCGTGCTTTGCCCTCCTCCCGATCACGGCCGGCGCCCAGCCGGCGGCTCCGCCCGCGACGGTCCAAGAAGCCGTGCAATGGCTTGCGGAAGTGCGCCAGACCGCACTCTCCGCCGCACGGGTCTACCGCATTGACGGCCTGGATATTGACGACGAAGATGTTCACCTCTCGCTCCTGCATGGCACGCTGGGCCTGATGAGCGACCTGAACGGAAAGCTCACCGGGGCCGTCTTCGAGGGCAAGGGCGAGGTGCTGGTCGAGCCGCCGGACGCAGCCAACCGCAGCGCGCTGGTCAACTTCACCGGGCTCGGGGTCCTGGACGAGCAGTTCTCCTCCGCTTATTTTCGCTTTACCGATGGCGCCCTGCGCCGCGACGCCGCTGACAGCGCGATCCCGCTGCAGGGCGAGGCGGTGGCCACGCTGCTCACGACCTGGGCGCAGCCCGTGCGCAACCTCAACTATGGCCAGGGGCTGCGGCTGCTGGCGGAACTCTTGAACCATGGCCGGACGCCTTACTTCTTCGCACGCTTGAGTGGCGTGCATCTCGGCACCTTTGATGTTCTGGTGGATCGCTCCTTGGCCGAACAGGTGCAAGTCTCCCGCACCGGCTTGCGCGACAGTGGGCCGTATAACGACATCTGGCTGAGCTTTGTCATGCACTCGCTGCGCACGGGCGCGCCGCCGCCGGCGGCGCCCAGCTTGGTGGTCGATTCCTATCGCGTGCGCACCCGCATCGCCGCCGATCTCGGTCTCAGCGGCGAGACCACCATCCGGTTTCAAGGCGGCGCGACCGGCAGCAATCCGCCCGGCAGCACGGGCGACCGCTTGCTCCTCTTCGAACTGTCTCCGGCACTGCATCTCACGCGCGTCACCGATGCCCAGGGCGCCACCCTGCCGTTTGTTCAATCCGGAGAGTTTCAAACGACGGGGACGGGCGCCGCTCCGTCCGGCAACCAGATCGCGGTGCTGATGCCGCAACCGTTGGCCCCCGGCGTTTCGACCGGGCTGCATTTCAGCTACGCCGGCAACATCATCCGCACGGCCGGTCGGGGGGAGTACGGCGTCACGGAACGCGCCGACTGGTACCCCAATCGCGGCCTCGAGTCGGCAACGCACGACCTGACGTTCACCTATCCGAAGCAGCTCACGCTGGTGGCGAGCGGGGACCCGGCGGCGCCCGATGCGGCCGATGCGATGCCGCCCGAGGGAATGCAGGTGCGCCGCTGGGTCTCCAGCCTGCCGCTGCGCGTGGCCGGGTTCAACCTGGGAGCGTTCCAAGTCGCGAGCACGACCGTTGCGGCCAGCGAGCCGGGGCGTGCGCCCACCCTGGTGGACGTCTATGCCGCGTTGAACACCCCGCCCGGCCGCCAGCCGCCCGCGACCGAGGTGCCGCCTTCCCCGCCCGACCCCGCGAGGCTGCAAAAATTCGCGCAGGAGGAGGCGCGCATCATCGCGTTTTACCAGTCACGTTTTGGAACCTTTCCCTACTCGAAGCTGGCCATCACGCAGATGCCCTATCGCTTCGGGCAGGGATGGCCGGGGCTGATCTTTCTCGCCTCTTACGCCTTTCTGACGCCCGCCGAGATTCAAGCCTCCGGCCTCAGCTTGGAAGCGCAGCAGCTTTACGAAGCGCTGATGCCGGCGCATGAGATCGCCCACCAGTGGTGGGGAGACGCGGTGGGATGGAAGGATTACCACGACCAGTGGATGGCGGAGGCGCTCTCCAACTACGCCGCCCTGCTCTATCTCGATGCGCAACCCGGCGCCCGCGGTGCCGCCGCCACCCTGTTGGCGCGCTTCCGGCGTGAACTGCTGCGCCCGGCCCACAACGGCCGCCCCTATGCCGACACCGGACCGCTTACGCTCGGCCTGCGCCTCAACTCCTCGGAAATCCCGGATGGCTACAACGTGCTCATCTACGACAAGGGCACCTGGGTGGTGCACATGTTGCGCGCGCTCCTGCGCGATCCCGCGGCCTCCGATCCCGATGCGCGCTTCTTCGCCGCGTTGCAGCGCTTCCGCCGAGAGTTCGAAGGCCGCCTGGCAACCACCGCCGATCTGCAGCACGCCTTCGAGACGCAGCTTCCCCCCGCGCTCGACCTGACCCAGGACGGCAAGCTGCACTGGTTTTTTCACGAATGGCTCGACAGCACCGAGGTGCCGCGCTATCAGCTCGCCGATGTCCGCTGGACCGACGAGCACGGCCGGCGCCGGGTCAGCGGGACGCTGCGCCAGTTGGAGGTGGCCGATTCGTTTCTGATGTCGGTCCCGCTTTACGTCAGCGAGGGTGCGACCCGGACTGCGCTCGGCCGCGTCACCATCGAGGGCGCCACCGCGCCCTTCAGCTTCACCACCACCGCGGCTGGGAGCACGGTGCTGGTCGATCCGGAAGACACGATTCTGAAAAAGTAGCGAGCCGCGGTTGCGGAGGCGAAGCCGTATGCGTGGAGCGAGAAGAAAGGGTGAGAGACGGAGAGTCCCAGTGCGTTGCCTTTGCACTCGACGCTTCCCGCTCGACGCCTGACCCGCCACTCTCCCTGGTCTAGCCACCCGCCAACCTCTGCTCCACCCAAACCGCGGCGTCCGCCTGCACCGCGTCGTCGTCACCGAAGCCGTCGAGCCAGTGCATGGCCGGGTCGCGCCGGAACCAGGTCCACTGCCGCTTGGCGTAGCGGCGCTGTTCCTGCTGCGCCTCGGGGAGCGCCGTGTCCAACGGCCTGCCGCGCAGCAGGATGTCGCAGGCCTGCTTGTAGCCGTGGGCGGCAAACACCGGCAACGTGGTCGGGTAGCGTGTCAGCAAGCGGCGCGTCTCCTCCTGAATCCCGCCCCCGAACATGGTCGCGGCGCGCTGGTCGATGCGGGCATAAAGCGCGGCGCGTGGCGGGTTGAGCCCCACCTTGATCGGGTGAACGCCGGCCAGCGCCTGCGGCGGGTGGAGGCGCCACAACTCGCTCATGCGGCGACCGGATTGCAGCCGCACCTCAACCGCGCGGATGGCGCGCGCCAGATCGCGCGGCGCGATCGTCGCGGCGGCAGCCGCGTCCAGGCGTTGCAGGATGCGGTGCACGTGCTCCGGACCGCGTGCCGCGGCGCGTTGCCGCAGCCGCACCCGCAACGCCTCATCGCGCGGCGGTCCGGGAAACAATCCCTCGAGCAGCGCCTGCAGATAAAAACCCGTGCCGCCCACCAGCACCGGCAACACGCCGCGCTCGTTCAACCCGGCCAGCCGTTCCCGGGCGCGCCGCGCGTACTCGCCGGCGGTAAAGACCGCGTCCGGCGCAACCTCGCCGATGAAATGATGCGGCACCCGCGCCAGCTCCTCGCGGCTCGGCTTGGCGGTCCCCAGATCAAAACCGCAGTAGACCTGCATCGAGTCGAAGTTGACGATCTCGCCGTGGAAGCGTTCGGCGAGATGCAGGGCGAGCGGGGTCTTGCCGCTACCTGTCGGACCCGCGATCACGAGCAAAGGGAAGGCCGCTTCCATGACTGGATATCAGTGTAGGGGGTGGGGAGTAGGGAGTGGGGGG
>Ga0207416_1003758_pt1 | contig 14015 bp, 12 predicted proteins | sample PaiPotPPM11metaG_FD_184107 | JGI IMG/M metagenome (GOLD analysis project Ga0207416, IMG submission 184107) | Iron sulfur acid spring bacterial and archeal communities from Banff, Canada, to study Microbial Dark Matter (Phase II) - Paint Pots PPM... ...
CAGCGGATCGATCTGGGTGCGCCTGGTTCGGTCGGACAGGGATGCGATTTTAGTGTCGGTCCGCGATGAAGGTGCCGGTCTTCCCCTTAATTTTGACGTCACGACCAGCAAACGGCTCGGCACGCGACTAGTCACCGCACTTTCAAGCCAGTTAGGTGCTGAGCTGACGCGACCAACGTCTCCCGTTGGCACCAATTTCACATTGCTCGTTCCGCTGGAACCGGTAATGCCGAAATGATTGCTGCTTCTCAGCGCCGCGGATCAGCCCGAGAAATCGTTTCGATGTCCGTTGTTGGCACTTAGCGGACCTTCGGCGGCGACTATTCAAGGTCCGCTAGTGACCCGTGTGCGACGTGAAAGGAAATTGGCACCTCGGGTCACCGTGCCTTATGGTGCCGCACGAAAATTACGGAGGTTGCGCCTTGCCCCTGGTCTTTCGACGCGCCTGCGCCGACCAATTGCAACGGGCGGAGGAGCTTGTCGTTCGCAGCATCAATGATCTGACTCAGCGCCACGGCTTCGGGCCCATTGCCACTTTGCGGCCTCCAGGCTTTATGTGATCGTCGCACGGACGGACACCTGTCTGTTGTTGGCACGTTGCTGATCTCAAGAAATTCTCGATCGACTTCCATTATTGGAGCTAAAGCGGACACGATCGGAGTACGCGGCGATGTCGCTGAATGACCCATGGCGGACGTCGACGGGTGTTTACAGAGTGCAGTCCAATTTTGGTTCTTGCGAGCGCTTCTATCCTCTACGCCGTGAATCAGTGAGATATGGTTCCATTTGGGTAATTAGGCCCTCGGCGTTCATTCCGTACAGCCGCGGATAAATCCAAAGTACATTCGTTCCGATCAATCGTTCGAACGTCCCTGCAGTCTGGATCAGTTCTATCTTGACCAGCTTATTCCACGAAATTTGAAAACGTTCTCCCCCGGTCCATGCAGCTTCAATGCTTTTGATGTCGCTCCAAGGAATGGTGTGGTTCTTATAGTTTGTGCTCACGGTAAGGTTTTCAGCATCAAGCGACAGATAGGTCGATCCAGGCCGCTGCATCATTGAGCCTCTCCAGGCGGCAAGCCCGCCCAGAAGTAAGCCACTCGTGCCGACAGCCCACCGCCCAGCCACTATCAGAAGCAAGCCTAGTATTAGGAAAATGCTCGCAATAGGCATTCCCCACGACATGAACTGCTGCGACGCCTCTAAAGTGATCGCCGCTCGATTGGGTGGCAAGGTAGGTAATGCAGCGTCCATTGTTCGGCTCACACAAAGGGCGTTTCTGCCTCCCCGTTTTGTACAGAAGGCCGGTTTCGAAATAATCAATGTCTGCCTTTGGCACTTAGCGGACGTTCGGCGCAGGCGGCTCGTACGTCCGCTAATGACCCAAAGCGGACATCGGTGGTCGAGGATTTTGGAGCCTGCGAGCTGTATCCGCAGCGGCGCTAAAAATACGCAATTGTGTGCTATGAATCACATTCTTCTTGCCATCGCGGTAGCAAAGTGAAGGTGCTGGTTTTACGACATTTTGGGGAGTGAACCATGCGCACCGCCACCGACAACGTCCGCAAGTTCTTCTTCCGCCTTTTCCCGGATCGCCTGGATTTCCGGGGCGACACGATGAACATTAGCTATCGGACACTGCACGACATTGGCCTGATCCGCGGCGGGTATGCTTCCCGTCCCGATAAGTACTGGTTCAATTAAGACCTTCTCCCGGGAGCCCCTTAATTCATTGCTAGTGAGGGGAATGGTTGCCTCGTCGGTAACACGGCGAGGCGTCTTGTTTTTTGGGGCCGTTTCCGCTGGAGCAGTGAGCATAAAGAAATCACCGAACAGAAGGGGACAAAAGAGACCTGGAGGCTTGGGCTCCGAGGCTTTCCGCTCTACCTGGAGCCGTGCACTTACGAAGTTGTAAAGCGGAATACTCAGTGCGCTCGCATGTCCCGCAGAATTGAGGCGAACGCGCGTTCCGCGTTCGGATCATTAGCGACCATCATCCTGATGACCTCCGTTGCCCGATCCGCATCGAAGGCGAACATCTGATCCTGCGCCTCCCTGACCACGATTTCGGCGATCTCCGGGTCGTTCGTGACAGCGTCGAGAAATAGCCGCCCAATCTCTTGCTTCGATGCTCCGCGGTTGTTTTCGAGGAGGGCCTTCAACGTGCGTCTGGCGGCGGTCATTTCCAGTGCTCTCGTTTCCTGATTGGCACGTCATCGTAGACCAAGAGCGTAACCGTCGCTCTTCACAATAATGCCAGCGCGGGGCGGGCAGCGTCGCTTGCCTTGCGCTCATTTCGTCCGCTTTTGCGGCAACAGCGGATGTCCGACAAGCGCGTGTTGAGGCCCCCTAATGACCCTAACCGGACATCCGGATCTGAGCGCCATCGTGGGTACCGTGCTGATGCTCTTGTTTCTCCTCGCGCTCTATGTGACGTGGTTCCGGGTGAAGGCGCCGTTTCGTTCGTCGGTGTTAACCCACAAGGTGATCGCGATCAGCGAGAGGTATACGCAGCTTGAGATTATCGACATATAAACGTGTGATCAGCTGGTGAGCAGCAGCGCTACCGGAGGCGTGTCAAAAATGCGTGCCGCGATGTTGGTTACGGTTGTCGTAGTCGTAGTCGGTTTTGCTATGCCGGCGTCCGCTGACGAGCGCCCAAGTGACCCGTTCGGAAACCACACGATTGAAATCAACGATAAGGAAGCCCCACTCGTCGGAATATGGGACTCCCTGCGACACCAAATGCATCTTGAAAGAACTTACTTTTACGGGTGCCTGCAGTCCAAGGACGATCCTTGCGCATTAATACCCGAACTCGAACAAAAGCTCGATGAAATTCGCCAGTATCGGGGCAAAGCCCTACTAGGACATCTAAACATATCGATCAATCTAATGATCAAGCCTGCATCGGCCGGGTGGGTTGGTCCGCTTGAAGCGATCACAATGAGAAACGGCGATTGCAAATCTTATTCCATCGCGAAGTATGCAGCAGCTCAGGAGGTTGGAATTTCCGCTGACGACGTGAGGCTCATCATCGTGCATCTAACCGCGCGCGGCGAGGATCATATGGTTGTAGCGGTGTATCAAGATGGTGAATGGTTCATTCTTGACAACTTGACGAATGCGTTGGCGCGAGACTGGGAAAAAACAGATTACGAGCCGCTCGCTATTTTGGATTACAAGGGCGCCCGTCGCTACCTTTCTGCTTTCTGGATGCAATAGGTCTGTGTTCTTTTTCCATTTCGAAAAACTGCGGATAGCCCAACCTGTGCTGAGCGGCCAAAAACACGCCCCGTGCTATCAAAGCGCCGCATCGATGTCCGCTAATGGCACTTAGCGGACATTCCGGGCGGCGCCGCTGATGTCCGCTTTCGGGTGTAAAGCGGACGCCCCGCTGTCGAAGCTGTAATGTCCGCCTGTGACCCATAGCGGACGTGGACCGACTTGCTACTGGCTCAACTCGGTCGCGGATGACCCGAGGCAGACATCGACGCACAGCGAAGTTACGTTCGCGGCGATGCTTCCGTGTTCACGCTTACGCGCCGAGGCGAGCCTTGCTCAATCTGAGGGCAACAACGATCCCCTCCACCGGCCAGTCGACGTTCATCGTCCCACCCAATTGTTCGTTAATGGTTTTCATCAGGAGCTTGCTCCCAAATCCCGCCGGACCTGCCGGGGAGACAACTGGTGGTGGCCCGCCCGTTTCCTTCCAGATGATCTCGACTTGGGGCCTGACTGATCGTGTCCGGATATAGCCAGCTTGCCCAACGCTCTCGAAAGTGCGCCATAATTCATGGAGTTGGTCGCCAGTTCATCGACGAGCATCGCAATCGCCGTGGCCGAATGTTCGCCTAAGAGGCGCTATTCTTCGCTCCATAATAAGCGAAGTAAGGAAACCGGCGATTAGCATCGTCGGAATCGACGGCAGCGGCGATAAAAGGGGGCACCATGGGGAACTGACCCCAAGACGTAAGATATGGTATTAATTGATGTATTGCGTCCGTGTGATCCCATCGCTGATGGGTAAACGTGCCACGACGACGTTCAGTGATGTCTTTCAGTGGCTAGGAGCGGGATCGCGTGACAATGACGGAACCCAAGCCCTTCAACTCGGAAGATGACCGTCTGCGCCGGACGCTCCTCGCATATGTGCGCCAAGAGTTTGAAGCTCCAGTCGGGGCCATTTTGGGTTATGCCGAGATTATGCTCGAGGACGCCGAGCAGCAGGGACATGATTCAACCATTGGCGACCTCCGGCGGCTGTATCATGCCGGACTGAAGCTCAAGGGGTTGGTTTCTGGCTTGCTCGACCCGTCTGAGATGCAACAAGACTTCGCAGATTTTCGGCGGAATTTGCGCCACGACCTTCGCACGCCCATCAGTGCCATTAAAGGCTTTGGCGAGATGCTCCTCGAAGATGCACAGGACTCTCGGAACGATGCGCTAGCACGCGACCTTGAGAAGCTGCTCGAAGCGGCGGCGCATCTGCTCGAACAAATCGATTCACTAGTTGATTTCACCGGGACCCCCCTCTCAAGCGCAAGCAGTCCGGCACCAGAGTCTGAGGCTGTGAGAGCCGTCCTCAAATCGGTTCGGCCATTGTCTACAGCGCCCTCCGGCGAGGGTGAGTCGAGCCGTATCCTAATCGTCGACGACACCGAGGCGATACGCGAGCTGCTGTCCCGACGACTGGCGCGCGAGGGCCACCGCATCACTGAGGCGGAAAATGGTCAGTCCGCTCTCGATCGCATCAAAGCAGATAAATTTGATCTCATACTGCTCGACATGATGATGCCGGACATCAATGGCTACGAAGTGCTGACCCAACTCAAAGCAGACGCCCGCTTTCGCGACATTCCAGTAATCGTTATCTCGGCGCTCGACGAAATCGACAGCATCGTGCGCTGCATCGAGGCGGGCGCGGAGGATTATCTCTCCAAACCTTTCAATCCGATTATATTGCGGGCACGCATCGGCGCGTCGCTGGAGAAAAAGCGGTTACGCGACCGTGAGCAGGCGGCAATGGCCGAGCTTAGAGCCGAGAAGGAAAGGTCAGAGGCGCTCCTTCTCAACATCTTGCCTAAGTCGATCATAACACGGATGCATCATGGCGAAACTCCCATCGCCGACCGCTTTCAGGACGTGACCATTCTCTTCAGCGATATTGTGGGATTCACCCGCATGTCGATGCGCCGCTCGGCAAGCGACGTGGTAGCCTTGCTAAATGCCATCTTCTCGGCAGTCGACAGTCTAGCAATCGAGTATGGCATCGAGAAGATCAAGACTATTGGCGATGCTTACATGGCAGTGGCGGGATTGCCGGAGCCACGCGACGATCACGCCCAGGTCATCGCGCGGCTCGCCCTCGCCATGCGGGAATTGGTTGGCGAAGTTTCGCAGCGGCACGGCGAGGACCTTAAGATCCGGATCGGCATTCATACCGGCAATACGGTTGCGGGCGTCATCGGCATGCACAAATTCGCCTACGATGTTTGGGGCGATACGGTCAATACGGCAAGCGCGATGGAATCGCACGGCATTGCCAATGAGATCCAAGTGTCCCATGCGAGCTTTATGCGTCTCTCTCAGGACTTCATTCTGGAACCACGCGGTCCGGTTGAGATAAAGGGCAAGGGGCAGATGGCGACCTACTTGCTGCGAGCCGAGCGGCCACGCCAGTGACCCGTCGTCGGCTGCGAAGCCCGCTGCAGGCACGTTCGTTATGCAACCGGAAATGACGTAATGGATGGTTTGGTTTGTTAGAGCGCGGCCAGGTAGACAAAATACCAAACTAGGAAAAGGCTTGATGTCTCAATTTTCGATCAGGGCACGATTGATTTTCCTTGCGACTTTGCTGCTCGTCGTGCTGGCGGCAGCCTTGGCGCTTCTTACGCGCGAACTCGCGCACGATTCACAGGCGCTCACTGAGGAAGCGCAACTCGTTTCTGTCGTTAGAAATGCAAACAAAGCGAGCAAGCATTTCGGCGACCTGAAATATTCGCTGACCGACTTCGCAGCAACGCAGGCTCTCAGTTCGCAACAGGGTGCCGAGGCAGCAAAAGCCCAACTCGACGAAGATCTCAAGGTCATTGCGCCTGTCGATACTGAGGGGGTAAGCGCCATCAAGCGCGACGTCGATGCGTTGTGGGAATTAGTGCAGAAAGCGGCTGACGCATATTATACGAATGACGATAGCGTTGGCGGAAGCGCGCTCATGACGCAGGCTCAATCACGCACCGTCGACATTAATAACGAGATCGATGAAATAGTAGCTCGAATCGAGCGGCAGGCACTTTCGCGACGCGATGCGTCCGTGCGCGATGCCAAAAGAACCGTCGAACTCTCTGTAGTTGGCGGTATTGCGGCTCTCGCTATTGCATTGTGCTTCACGGCGCTAATCGTGCGCTCGATCAACGCTCCGCTGCGCCGCCTCGAATACAGCATGAACGCGATCACGCAAGGCCAGCTCGACGTCCCAATCCCAAGGGCCGGCCGGGACGAGATCGGCGGGATGGCGGGGGCGCTAGCCATGTTGCGCGAAAGCCTCATCGAGAGCCGGCGGCTAGAGGACGAGCGCCAGCGCGCCGAGGCCGATGCACGGCGCGCCCAAACTCAGCTCGGGGAGGCCATTGAAGCGATCTCTGAGGGATTTGCACTTTACGACGTAGATGACCGACTGGTTATCTCTAACAGCCGCTTCAGAGAGATGTATGGGGGTACTGGTCTCGATATCAAGCCGGGCACGCCTTATGCGGCGATTCTGCGCGCGGCGGCCAAGGCGGGCTTTATTCCCGCCGCTTCGGAAAGGCCCGACGCATGGATCGCTGAGCGGCTCGACCGTCACCGTAATCCCAAAGGCGCTTTCGAACAGCAGCGCGACCATGGCGTATGGCTCAAGATCAGCGAGCGGCGGACGGCAGATGGTGGAATCGTCGGGGTGTTCACTGACATTACCGAACTTAAGGATCGCGAGTTGCAGCTCGCACAGCTCGTGGAGCGCCTGGCCGATGCACGCGACGCGGCGATGGAAGCGACGGTGGCCAAGAGCCGTTTCCTCGCCAATATGAGCCATGAACTGCGCACGCCGTTAAACGCCGTCATCGGCATCACCGAAATGCTCATGGAAGATGCCGAGGATGCAGGTAACCGGAGCATGCGCGAACCTCTGGACCGGATTGCAAGAGCCGGCAAGCATCTGCTCCACCTGATCAATGAGGTCCTCGATCTGTCGAAGATCGAAGCAGGGAAGCTTGAGATAAATTACGAGGCGGTCGATCTGGCGCCGCTAGTAGGCGATGTAGCAGGCGAAGCCGAACCGCTTGCGGCGAAAAATGGCAACCGGCTGGTCGTTGAGTGTCCGTCAGATATCGGCACCGTGCGATCCGATCCGACCCGGCTGCGGCAGATCATACTCAACCTGCTAAGTAACGCGTGCAAATTCACCGAGCGGGGCACTGTGTCGCTGACGGTCCACCCCAGCCGCTCGGACAACGACGACTGTATTTTGATCAGTGTTGTCGACACTGGAATAGGCATGACAAGCGAACAACTCAGCAGGCTTTTCCAGGAATTCAGCCAAGCAGATAGCTCAACGACGCGAAAGTACGGTGGCACTGGGCTTGGCCTTGCGATCAGCGATCGCTTGTGTCGCCTGATGGGAGGCTCCATCGACGTCGAGAGCAAACCCGGAATCGGCACGACCTTCAACGTACGGCTGCCCACTGAGCGGCCAGGCGTGCCGGACGCTCCAACGACAGAGACCAACGCCGTGACGGGAGGGCACGCGTCAGCGCGGACCAACCGCGTGTTGGTGATCGACGACGACCCGACCGTACGTGACCTCATGCGCCGCTATTTGAGCCGCGAGGGCTTCGACGTGATTACCGCCGACGGGGGCCAGGAAGGGCTTGATTTCGCGCGCAAGATGCGCCCCTCGGTGATCACGCTCGACGTATTTATGCCGGATCTGGATGGCTGGAGCGTTCTTGAAGTTATCAAGCACGACCCTGAGCTGAGCCATATACCGGTCATCATGATGACGATCTCTGATGAGAAGCAAAAGGGCTTTACCCTTGGCGCCTCTGGATATTTGACGAAGCCGGTCAATCGCGGACAGCTCTCGCAGCTACTTGACCGCTTCAAAACATTGGCCGGAATACCCCGCGTGCTTGTCGTCGAGGACGACCCAAACGCCCGCGAGATGATGCGACTGCTGCTTATTGGAGAGGGCTGGGCGGTAAGCGTCGCGACTAATGGTCGCGAAGCGTTGGATCGACTAGCCACCGAGCTCCCCAATCTCGTTCTCCTCGATCTGATGATGCCGGAAATGGATGGGTTTGAATTCCTCGTCGAATTTCGCAAGGACCCGAAGTTCGCAGCGACACCAGTGATCGTGGTTACCGCGGCGGATCTCAGCCTCGCCGATCGGCGTCGCCTTGACGGGGGGGTCGAACACATTTTGCAGAAGACGGCCTCCGACCAGGAGAGTTTTTTGCGGCAGATTCGCGCTCTTGTTGCGCGCTATGCCGTTGCGAGGAACACGAGCCAGGTGGATAGCTGAAAATGGTCAAGATTCTCTACATCGAAGACAATGAGGACAATCTCTACATGCTATCCAACCGTCTCACGCGGCGCGGTTATGAGGTGGTGGTAGCTCGTAACGGCGAAGAAGGGATCGCGAAGGCGTGCAGCGAAGGGCCGGCTCTCATCCTCATGGATTTGAGCCTGCCGGTGATCGACGGCTGGGAGGCTACGCGGCGGCTCAAAGCCGAAACACTCACGCGCGGCATTCCTGTCATCGCACTATCGGCGCACGCGATGGCAGGAGACCGCGAAAAAGCGATCGCTGCCGGATGTGATGATTACGACACAAAACCGGTCGAGTTGCCGCGCCTACTTGAAAAGATCACGACCCTGCTTGCCCGCCACACGACCTAAGCGGACTTAGTGAGCGCGGTATAGGTTGCCGAGCTTCTCGCTGACCGGTACACTCCAGGTTAGGGATACTCGCAGCAAGTAACCGCCAGGCAGCAACATTTCCAAAGGTTGGCGCCGATTCCTGGACAATGCACCGACCCAACATTAATGGACTACGCTTATCATTGCTTTGTGAATGCAAAGCGCACGGTCGATCATGGGCGCTGCCAAAGGCAGGAACGCTGACTTAGGGCGGTCTAAGCTGAAAATTCGCCTTGGCGAACTTGCCGCGGGCACGCTTCTGCTTTCTGGCTTCGCTCTTATCCTCGTTTGGCTGCTGCCTACCGCCGCGCCGCGAGAGCAGAAAGTACCTCAGCCCGACAGATATTCCGGCTCCATTGTTATTCCTACCGATAACGATGCTGAGTGTCGTCGGCTTACTTTCAACAATAGGACCGGAGCAATAAAGGACCAGGGCATAGGAGCCTGTTCAACGTGGCCGGACGGTCCAGTACGGACCGAAGTATTGAGCGCGATCGCACATAGCTTCCGAGGCAAATAGTGCACAAGCCACTTGCTGATGTCCGCCTTAGGTAGCCCTCGATACCGGACTCGCGGTCTCGGGATGCAGCCGCGCAGGCGATGCAGCCGGTTCACAGGATACGAAATTTTTTCGAGTTCCGGCGCCACAGCAGCGCCGCAACGGCAACGCAACAGTAACGACCGCCGCAAATACGTGGATGCAGGTCGGGTGCGTGTTCGATGGCACGAATGTCACCGAGTATCTAAATAACGTCGCCGTTACTCCCGCATCAAGCGCAGGAAATTTTGCTTCCGTAGGAACGCTTGGTATCGGGTTTGGGGCAACTCGGGCGGCGCTTTGGATGGCGACATAGCAGCCGTCATCGTTGCAAACGCCGTGCCTTCATCGACCGATCGGGCCAATCTGCATTCTTATTGGAATACGAAGGGGGGCGTCTAATTGACTCTACGAGCCCTTATCGCAGCACCTAGGGAACGCGCCCGACGCCCATTGCGTTGATGTGCATGCGACGCATTCTCATTATTACCGCAACGTTCGCTACGATGAGTGCTGGCGCCTGGGCGCAAGACGTTCCGTCCAGCGGTAGAGGTCCTAACTTCCCCAGCTCGGACCATGGGCCGGCATTTCCAACGACCCCGCCAGATCAGCAAACAACGCCGCCTCCGTCAGCAGCCGGTCCGCCACCGCCTCAATCACGGGATATAGAGCAACGAGTTCAGCCGGCGATGCCGAGCGATCCCTCCAGCCGTGCACAGCCATCTTCGCCACAGCGCTAAGCGCACGTTCGTACCGCGCGAAGCCTGTCGCGCAGCGGAAGAACGCTGGGTAAAGCCTTATGATTGAAATCGAACGTCTGCGGGCAAACGCTCGACGCTGTACCGAGCTAGCAAAGCTAGCTACCGAAAAAGTGACGGTCGATATGTTGACGAAGTTGGCCCGGAAATATTCTAAAAGCGCTCACACGCTTGTATTGACCCGCGCGCTGGCGAAAAGTCTTTTTCCGGATGACGCTCAATAAATCGGCGCGCGGCGCCTCCCGCCTTTTTGCACCGGATTTAGTCGCGGGCAGCCCGCTTCACCGCACCGATAAATTAGAGCGCTATCAGGCGCCGGCTTGAGCGCGTCGCTTCCTTCGCCAACCGAAAAGACCGAGAGTGCCAAGGCCGGTCAGCATCGTGACCCACGTTGCTGGCAGGGGCGTGGTGGGCGGGGGAAGGGTGTCGGGAGCCGTGTTCGGTATATCGGGTGCCACGATATCTCCGACTTCAAGTATGCCCCCATCAATAGCATCACCCGTCGTCGGATCTATATTCCAGCCAAAGAGAAAATAGTTGTTAAGCGGGGATGTAGTTGGGGCATAACTTACAGAAAAAGAGAAACCAAAAAGCGCGGAGCCAACCGGTAAGTAGCCTCGCCAATCGTAATTGCTTCCGATCGCCGTGCCAACGCCTCCAGTGGAGGGTGAAAGATTCCATCCGTTTGGTGACGTGGAGAGAACAGGCCAAGGCACGGATGAATATAAGTCAACGGAATTTTCTCTAACTCCGAGTATGACAATTTCCGAAATCCCAACTGATCCCTCAGTATTATCTAGCGCATAATTATAGGTATAAAGATCGGTAGTTGGATCGAAGGAATAAGAACCATAAAGCAGCGTGCTTGCACTCGCCCGTTGCGCATGGCTTCCAATTGCGACAACACACAAGGCTGTCGCTACACCGAACCTCAAACGTCTAGACATTGAATACGCTCTACTCAACTAAACGCCGCGTCCTTCCACCCTTCATGCTAAATACGAATTGAGGCAAAATCTCGCGCCTACAACTCTTGTTATAGTCGCGGTTCCCGGCGGGGTGCGTGCAAATACCCGCAGTCAGCGCGCCTGCCGCAAAAAGAAAGACCGCCGTTCGGCGGTCTCTCCAACTCTGATTTTCAATTTTCAGCTAGGCAGCAGCGGCTGTCGCCTTCTTCCGACGGCGTGTCAGATAACCAACAAAGCCAAGACCGCCAGCGAAGAGCGGCAATGTAGCAGGCAGTGGCGTCGCCGAGACCGTAGCACCAAATGAGCCCGGACCGCTCGACGCATTGCCAGGGGCAAAGCCCGCATCATTGTCGACGAGTAGCGTCCTAGTGTCGCCAGTATTGGTCAACGATAGCGTATAGGTGCCAAAGAAATCGCTAGGGGGTTCATTCGGAAAGGCGGGCCATGATACAAAGACGCCCTCAGTGACGGTCCATGACGTGATTTGACCGATCGCGTTGGTCCCGATCTTGACCGTCGGTCCTGAGTCCACGTTGAAATAGCTCGACCCGAACGCGCCACCGATTGGAAACCCTGCGTTATCCGACCCCAGGCCAGTGGGCTGGAACGTGAATGCACTGAATGGAATAGACGTACCGGGCGCTAGGTTATCCAAAGAGGCTCCGCTCAACGAAGTCGTAAACGAAAAACTGTCCACAACGTCGCCGGTTGCCGGAGTATAATTGAAGGTTGTGGCCGACGCCGCTGTTGGGAGTAGTGCGCCTAGCGCGCCGAGCAGGAAAACGGAAGCCAAGCACGCCGTTCGCACGGACCCAAGAGACGTTTTCATGATTTTCCCTTCATGGATATTAACCAATCCCGCAGAGCAAGGGCTTGAACGCGCTCAGACCAGAAGTCAAGCAAAGCGAGGATGTAGGTTTCACATCGAGAAGCTGCGTTATGACAGCGGTGTGACAAATCCTCCGAGGCGCGGGCAGTCCGGCTTCGCTGTTAGTGCGCCTGTTGCGCGAGCGGTGTTGACGGCGATTTAGCGTGTGCACCTGATGCACAATTTAGGACGGGATTTAGTCGCGCGGTTATTTGATTGTGCTGGGAGACGGAAGGAGTCAATCGGATTTGGCACGTGCAAACGCATCTATCAGCGCAAGCCGGGACTGGATGCGGAGTTTGTAAAAAATCCTGTGAAGATGGCCTTTGACGGTGCCTTCGCTCACATTGAGCTTCTCAGCGATCACTCTATTTGAGTGACCTTCGCATACTAACGCCGCGACTTGTTGCTCGCGTTCAGATAGCGCAGCTAATAATGAGCGCGTTGCCCGTTCAGCCCACATCTCGGTCAATCAACTAAAAAACGGACGCATCAGCAAACTTGATCGGGACAAACATTAGCCGAAGGCGCTCACACGAGCACGGACCGCGATGCCTTAAGGTTATCTGGTAACGTAAAGGGACGTTCCGGATTGTCCAACAATTATCCCTCAGATATGGCTCGGTAAGTCGGCCGAACTTCGTCCCCGATGTTGGCCCGATAGCAGTCTGTCCCCCATCCCCACGACCAAGACGGACTGCGGCCCCCTGCCGACAGGCTGGGGGCTTCCCTGTTTATTTGTTTCGATCAAATACCCGCAGTCAGTGAGCGCTTCCCATGGATGACGACACGTCCACCAGCGAAGGCCGCTTCGGAAGCCGAAGTGTCGAAGACTACAGCGGCTGGGCGAGCGCGATCGCGATAGTCATTTCGATCGTTGCTCTTGGGCTGGTCTTTTATTTTCGGGCAAACCTTGTGGCCCTGTGATCAAGATCTCGCTAGCGGCGCCAATAGGGGCATTTTTGGACATCATTGAACAAAAAAGCCCCGACCTTGCGATCGGGGCAGGAGGAGTTGTGGTGTCAATGGTGGCCACGCCATCGGTGGCCAACGCTTTAATATCATGTCTCGAAGCTGATTAGAATGCCTTTGCAAACACCCGCGAGTCAGCGCGCCTTGTAGCGACCGCTACAACGCAATAGGCGAGGATCCGTGACTATATTCGTAGTCATCCAACGATGATCGTTAATCCAGCCAATGGCTGTTCTCTCTGACGAGAAATTGCCGAAGTAGCTGATCGAGCCATTTGGCCACGCGATCTTCACCGACCAGTGGTCCTTTCTTTTGACAGCCGTCAACTCGGTCTTAAAGCCCATGATCGATTGCTCGGATCATCGCACGAGCATTGCCGCCGCCATGCCCGCCACGGCAAGAAGGCAAAGGGCGCCAAACACTATCGATCTATCCACCGAACGCCCTCACTAGCCCGACGCGGCATCTTACTAACAAAAGGCCATGACAAAAAAATAGAAAGACCGCCGTTCGGCGGTCTCTCCAACTCTGATTTTCAATTTTCAGCTAGGCAGCAGCGGCTGTCGCCTTCTTCCGACGGCGTGTCAGATAACCAACAAAGCCAAGACCGCCAGCGAAGAGCGGCAATGTAGCAGGCAGTGGCGTAGTCGACACACCAGTCAGCGAGATACTGTTGTCTGGATCGGGCGCGCTGGTCAGCTCAATATATACGTCGTAAGAGCCAGCCGCGTAGGCGATGGAAAACGGAACGTCATAATCGGTCGGTCCGGAGATATACGTTCCCGCGCCGGTGAAATTCTCCACCGTCAGGTTGTCATGTGCATTCCCGGCACTCAAGTCATCCGTTTGCCCAGCACCAACGGTAAACGTGAATTCGTGCCAATCACCGGTCTTGAAATTATAGCTGACGGATGGCCCGTTGACGGTAAGGGCGTCCACAGTGAGAGGTG